>Ga0255751_10002430_pt1 | contig 17382 bp, 19 predicted proteins | sample 071ome_20_FD_179951 | JGI IMG/M metagenome (GOLD analysis project Ga0255751, IMG submission 179951) | Coastal salt marsh microbial communities from the Groves Creek Marsh, Skidaway Island, Georgia - 071412BT metaG (version 2) | ecosystem: Environmental > Aquatic > Marine > Intertidal zone >...
TTGCGGTTTTAGTTTCCGCTTCTGATCCTTCTTGGAATGGTGCTGCCAGTTTGGAGTGTTCATTATTCCTGGGTATCTGAGGATACCATACGTGAAAATCCTTTGATTTTGTCGAACTTTATGACACTTTCAAATTTGTCATACATATCCGACTTGTGAGAGATAACAAAAATATTTGCGTCTTGAATCACATAACGAATAATCTTAAGGAACTCGTCAGTTCCAAACCCGTCAAGAGAGGAATCAAATACTTCATCCATAATCAGCAGGTTGGTGTTTACAGAGTTTTTGACACGCGCTACCTCACGCCAGGTGAAGAGTAGGGCAAGGTCGATTCTCATCTTTTCACCTTCACTAAAAGAACTGTAAGAGAAGTCTTCGTGAATAGGAGACTTGACAGTTTCTTTAAATTCTTCATCAAGATGGAAGTTAATGTAAAAATCCATCATTTGAAGATAACGATTGACCTGCTGATTTATGAAAGGAAGATACTTCTTAATAATCTTCGTTTTAACGCCATCGTCCTTAAGTAAGGAATAGGCATAATCGTGATAAACGATTTCTTGTTTTTTGTCTGCTAGATATTCAATTGTCTGTTGGAGATTGGATTTAAATTCGTCTAGTTTCTCATGTTCAGAATTTCGGTTTGCAAGGTTCTCGGTAATAGTTTGAATTTCATGTTCAAGATCTCGGATTTGTCGCTGGTTAAGTGATATCCGAGTATTGTTTTGAGAAATGCCATGCGTTAGTTTCGTAATCTCCTGGGAAAGGGCATTGAACTGACGCTCTCTTTCTTGTTCAGACTCGATTGCTTGTTCAAGTTCTGCATAACCATTTCTGAGTTCCTTTGCCGTATTTTGAGCGTCCTCAATTTTATTTAACCGGAACGATTCTTCAATGTCCTGTGTGCAGGTAGGGCATACCGTATTTTCAGTGAAGAACTTGTGTTCTTTGGTAATAGCAGATACTTTCTGTGATAGTTTACCTTTTAGATTGTTTAGTTTTACTAACTTATCACCGGCACCAGTAATACTAGACACTTCTTCTTGAAGTAAAGAAACTTTATCAGTAATTGTTTCATTCTCTTTTAGGTAAATGCCAACTTCATCATCCAGATTGGTAATTTTTTTCTTGTTGGCATTTATGTTGGCATTACCACGATTTTCAAGTTCATCAATGAACTCCTGCTGCATCTTCATCTTATCTTTCAGAGTCTCTTTCTTTAAATCAAGAGACTTAACCTGATCCTTCTGAGTCCTCAACTTATCTTTGAGAAGATTATTCATCAAAGAGAAGATACGAATATCCAACAGATCTTCAATCACCTCACGACGATTGGCAGTGGTCAATTGCATAAATGGCACAAAGGTGCTACTACCCAAAATTACAATTTGAGTGAATGACTTGTAATTGACTTTGAGAATATTATCTTCCAGAACACGTTGCATCGCACGATCGTCTGCTTCGCGGTGCATTTCAACGCCGTTTACGACAATATCAAACACATTGGGTTTGATTCCACGCCTTACAAGATATTGGCGAGTATTGATTTCAAACTCAATTTCAACCAAACAATCACGCTCATTCGTAGCGTTGACAAGTTGTGGTTTATTGATCTTACGAAATGGTTTATTGAATAAAACAAAAGTCAGTGCATCCAGCATTGTGGATTTACCAGCACCGTTCGTCCCAACAACAAGATTAGTATGATGCTTTTGAAAGTTTATTTCTGTAAATTGGTTCCCAGAACTCAAAAAGTTTTTGTATCTAATCTTCTGGAAGGTTATCATCTAGTCTTGGGGGAATCACAATATCATTCGCCGTAACGACGGCATACTTATAATTATATCTCTTACAGGTCAAAATTGCAAGTGCATCATCAACTTCTACAACGTCCATTTCGGCATCTTCATTATCTTCTAACTGCATTGCATAACGCTCTGCATCATCTTCCTCCTCAAAGAGAAAGAGGACTTTCTCACCATACCTGTTTTGAACAGCGTAAGCACCATCCTCTTTATTATCTCTAAGTGTGAGAAGAAACATTACTCTACCTCGCAAGCTTGTGAATATATCTTTTGAAGTATTCCTTTTACAATGGTCTTATCACAATCAAATTCTGCTTCATCAATATAACGATTCAAGATTGAAATAGTATTTTCAGTTTCTTCAACTTCAAACTCTTCATTCTCTTGAATGGTAAAGTTTTCTACAATTTTTAAATCTTGAATACCACAGGAATATAATTTATCTATAAATTTTTCAAACTTCTTGGGTTCGGTTTTCTTCCTGACAATAACCTTGACAATTTTTCCAACATAGTCACGAGTATCAAACGTTTGATATGGAGTATCCTCATAATAAACGTTATAAAACAATCTGTATGGATTATTGATCGGTGTATGTTCTAATGTCTCCGTATCGAAAATAGTGAATCCACGAGAATCATTCACATCATTCCAATACATTTCATAAGGATTTCCTAGATAGAAGATTCTTCCATCGTCACTTCGTGTATGGTAGTGACCAGAGAAGACCTTTGTGAATTTCTCAAAGACGTTGCACTCCATACCGTCTTCCATGACGTGCCCGCGATGCGCTCTAAATCCATTGAGTTCAAGGTGCCCCATCGCACAGTTGCTATCTGAACTTTTAATAGAGTTGACAGTGGTTTCAAAATTTTCTGCATTGATCCAAGGAATAAAAAGAACTTTGAGTTTATCTAATTTAACTTCTTCTGCTTCAGAATATACTTTCACATTCTTATATTGACTCAACAAAAGATTAACTGTGTTAATTGAGTTGGTGTCTTTATAATATGCGGTGTGATTACCAACGATAGTATGGACAGTCACACCCAATTTTTCTAGGCGATCATAATAATTTTCTTTTGCCCATTCAAGGGACCACAAGTCAATACTTCTACGGTTATCGAAAGTATCTCCCATATCAACGACAGTTGTAATGCCGTGCTCCTCCAAATATGGAAAGAATACTGTATCGTAAAACTTTTTGAAGTAATCGTGCAAAAACTTGGATCCCTTACGAGCACCGAAATGCTGATCAGTAATAATGGCAATCTTCATCGATTAGTTTTCTGGCTAATGGCATCCTTGATGCTATTATAGTCTGAACTATGCCCAGAAAGCAAGCTGTCGTCAACCATCATCACTTCATCAAAACCAGTTCGCTCAATGATTTTGGACTTGATTTCCAATTGCTTTTTCTCTTTCTGAATTCGACGTAGAAAGGCATAGTGAATGATCTGTGTGAAGTAAGCAAATGGATTCTTAGACTTCTCAGGATCAAAGTTATGAATATATTGAACGCAGTTCTCAATACCGTCAGAGATCATATCGTCTCTGAACATATAATTTACAAAGTTTGGTTTATAAGACAAGTGCGTTGCAATCTTGAGAAAACACTCTCCAAGATAGTTTGTGATTGGTGGTTTCCCTGGCCAATTCTGTGAGCGATCTGCCTTGGTAGGTTCTCTACCGTTGATCTCCATAAAACTTTTTTCTACTTTCGCACGATAAACGATTAGTGCTTCAAGTAACTCCTTGTTATTAACATAATGTTCTGATTTCTTTTTAGGCATAACATTGTTGTTTTAGATAAACTTTCATTATGTTTATTATACCACATTATTAGGGCTTGACAACATACTGAATAATGAGTAGAATACCTTTGTTAGGGTTGAAGAGAGGGGCTTAGCTTTCTTTAGAATCTTCTACACTATTATAGAGTTTTTCTAGAACCTTACGAGCATCTTCTACCGAAGAAATATATCCCATTTTATCTGAGATCTTTGTTCTTCCATCTTCTTCCCAATCAAAGTCTTCATCATTTAAGTATCTTGTGTAGAAGTCGATCATTTGACCTTCTTTAACTTCTGTCATAGTAATGATCTTATCGTATTTAATTACATAGAAATCATCGGTAGCGACTTCCATCCAAGGTTTTACTTTGACATATTGACCTACGTGATTCTTCATTATTTTCATAATCACTGGGTTCATCAGTAGAAGTATAGGATCACCATCATTCTCATCCACACAAACTAATGAGAATATTTCTTCCCCGCTAACTAGTTTTATAACTGCATAAAATTCTTCGCCCATATTAATTTTTGAGTGGTATGTTTACAATATCGTAGTTAAAGTTCTCCTCGTTATAAACTTTGATTCTTTCTATTAAGTGATTAAGTGTATAGTTTCTCCGGGCATTGTAGGAAATGTCGTCAGCAATGTCATAGAGAGTTGCCTTTGTCTTGTTATTTCCTTTCCTGAGCACGCGACCAATAGATTGGAGATTTCGAATTCTAGATTTGGATGGAGAAGCAAAAATAACATTGTGGAGATTTTTGATGTTAATACCAGTAGAGAATGTTCCGTATGAAGCGACGATAATCGCGTTGTTTTCTCTTTCTGTAATCTCCCTTACTTTTTCTCTATCTTCTGTTGCTACACCGCCATGTACAAAAAATACATGACGATTATCAACTGTACCAGTATTTATTAAATCGTAAAGCGGTTGACCGTGCCCCTCAACACGGGAAAATAATATGAGCGTATTACCTTTAAGATCAAGGGCAAGGTTACGTATAAACTTATTTCGTCTTTCGTGATTTATGATATACTGGACTTCTTCCTCAAAGTTTTCAAACTTATGGGCAGGGTGTTTTAATAGAAGTACATTAATGTCCAACTTTGCAACGTGACCCTTTTTCATCAGTTCTTCTGTTCTGATGATTTTATATGATGGACCAAACAATCCTTCTAATACCCACTTATGAGTTTGTGTACCATCTAATGTTCCAGTAAAACCGTAACGAAATTTTGCATCCGCAAGTTTTGACATTATAGATATTAAAGATTTACTTTTGAACTGGTGTGCCTCATCCCCAACCACTACGTTAAAACGTTCAAAATACTTTCGGGGGAGTTTATAGATGGACTGCCAGGTAGTGATAATCACTTGGGAATCAGTTTCCCTTTCTCTACCCGCATAAATCTTGTGGCAATATGAACCTACGTCCCAGCCATAGTCTGCAAAATCTTTATACATCTGTTCTACTAGGGAAGTCGTCGGAACGACTATCAGAGTATTTTGCCCTCGCTCAACGTGATATCTCACAATCGAATATATCATCAGAGACTTTCCAGAAGCAGTTGGGGATATCAACAACCTTCTATTATGCCTTAGAGCGTCGTATACTCCCTCTACTTGATAGTCGCGGGGAGGGTACTTACTTACAGAAGTAATATAATCTTTTACACCTTCCTTTGAGATCATATCATTGACCTCAAAAGGAAGACCATAGAACTTGTTCTCCACGAACTCATAGGTGTATTCGTGGTCCTTACAGAACTGTATAACCTTATCTAACAACCCAACGTATATCTCTCCTGTCTGGGTGTTGAATAGGCGAATCTTTCCATCCCAGTATTTGTTGCGATACTGGGGCATAAACTTAGCACCAGGGACATCAAACGTGAACTGGTCTGCCAGTTCATAGTAGATGTGTGGTTCTGCTTTTACCTGAAGAAAAACTTCATTCTTCTTCGATATAATCAAATGAGACATAACCCATAAGTTTCACCTATGGATATTTATTTACTCTCTCAGAAGACGTTACGCTGCTGTCTATCCATCATTGCTTGTGCAGAAGAGGGAGATACATTATCTGATTTTGGACCTGCTGGTTTTCTTCTCTGTGGTCTTCTAGTTCTCATCCTCTTTCCTGGTGGCAATTCTCCACCAGCACTACCAATCACACCATAAGTTCTCTGTGTTGGGTCTAAATCTGTTACACGACTACCATAGCGATTTTTGTACATTTCTGCACGTTTTGTAATTCCCGATTTTCCTTCACCTTTCAACATAATACTAGGAGTTCCCTGAACAATATCTTTTGATTTTGCTCCAGCAGCTTTCAAATCTTTTGGTAAATCTTGTTGTGCCCTACGGAAGTTTCTTGCACGTTTCATTGCATACTTATCCAATACATTCTTATATAAATCTGCATCAGATCTTGGAATAAAATCAACTCTATGAACTGGATTTCTTTCGTTTCCACCAGTTCTTCTGATTCTACGACGATATTCTTTTAATTTTCTTACTAATTCTTGAGTTTTGGGAACTTGTCTTCTTCCAGTAGAAGGATTTCTAATAGGACGTTTTGCTGTGGTATTTGCTTGAATTCCTGCGACTCTTCCGGATGGTAATGTGGAGATATTAGTGTCAACCTTTGTATTGTGAAGAGGGTGATAATCAACGTTTAAATCATCTGGATATGTTGAATACTCTTTGGTTGGAGTGTTAAAATCTTTTCTGTTAATATTTGAACCACCACTAAATCCTGCCTTTCTTGTGGAAGATCTTGTAATATTCATTGAACGAGTACCAGACGTAATTTTATCTGCCGACTTTGTAAACGTCTGACCTCTCTCTGCTCTGGATAATACTGCACGGTTTGATCTTAATGCTCTTTGCACCGTACCAACCTTTCTTCCACCAATGATTTTACTAGTTGCTTTGAGCAGTTTTAATGCTGCTCTTGCATTCTCATCAAATTGCTGAAAGGTGATCATTTTAGGTTTTAATTTTATTTATTAGAAACCTGCTTGGAACCTCTGCCACTCAATAGCATTTTTGATTTGAAAAGTTCTGTTAGCAACTGTCTTGATAATCTCTTCCAGAAACTTTAATTCAGTATCGTAATATCGAACCTTCATGTCAATTTTATTTAACCTATCATCGGCATCTAGATACCGCTGTATGGCGTCTTTCTCACGAACCTTGTATGGAAATGGTTCTTCCTCATAAACCTCTGGTGCTGCCTTTCCTGCGTAGAAGTTATGGCGTTCTAGTTTAACCTTATTATACTGCTCCCTTGCTTTTTCGCGTAACAAAGTAATCGTATTGTACAGAGTGTAATACTTTGCGTGGAGTTGTGGAATCTTCAGAGATTCATCATGTAAGTTATCAGGATCTATGACAGCATCTTTCTGCCACATCTCCTGAATTTTATCAAGATCCATTAAGTTGACGAAGTGAGTTGATATACAGTATACTTGAATGTTGCCTGTGCTGTAAAGTAGTTCACATCTGTTGACGTTGCATCAAAGTCCAGAGAACTAAGTGATACAGGGAACATATCAAGAAATTTAACTTTGGCAACCTCATTAAAGTTGCTATTTAAGATCCTAAGAGTACCATCTGCAAATGCTCTATTAGGATCATCTGGTTGTGTTATGTCATCCTGATTTCTAATCAGATCATCATATTGCTTGGTTGTTTCTGGAAAACCCAATCCAACCAACCAATCATAAACTGTTTTATAATTTTCCATATTCTCATCAACAAGAAACTGAATACTTAAATCTCCATATGTCAGTTTCTCACCAGGAACATCAATATCTTTCAGGTATGATGGTTGTTTGGTAGTTGCTAATGTGAGTTCTGGAATTTTGGCAGTATTGCAGAAAAAATCTACTTTTGGGTATTTTGCAAGATTAAACTTGAATCCAATACCAGAAAGAAAATTTCTGTTGTTAATTTGATTTGTCCAACTGCAAGATGCCATCTTATTCTTCTACAATATTAATGTCTTTGGGGACAAAACTAACTTTACCAATAGTTCTCTCAACAGAATGTTTTGCATCATTCTTTGTATCAAATATTTTTCTATTTTCATAAACATTGGACCAGTTTCCACCTTCAGTCTTATACATCGTTCCATCGGTTGGAACAGCAGAAGACAAAATGCTGGTCTTAGTTATGTGCCAAGGCATTGTTAGAACTTTTATTTCTATTTAGATAAAAAAAGAGGGTCTTTGAAGACCCTCTGAAAAAAATATGTGAACTTGAATCACATGAGGTTTGCAACCTTGACTCTTCTGTAGTAACGGTTAGCGTTACGGTTAAGAGCACCTGCACCAACGTTGGTGCCTTCTGCGAATGGGTTAGCAACAATACCATAGCGGGTCTTGAAGCCAATCTTAGGCTGGAAGGTGTCCTGACCAACGGCACGGACCATTTGGAGAGGAACGTATGGGCAGTAGAAGAGACCAGCGTCATAAGGTGAAGAACCCTTATAACCAGCAACATAGTACTGATTAGGTGCAACGTTTGCCGAATATGGGTCAATATAGACGCGGAACTTACCAGCAAGAACACCAGCGAAGGTGTTGCCAGTGTCATCAACGTTCAAGTTAGCGTTGAGGGCAGGGGTGTAATCCAGAACACCTGCCATGGTGAGTGCGGAAGCAACGTCTGCGGAGCAGAGGATCATGTTGCCCTTTCCTCTACGAGTACGCTGTGCAATTGCGTTAGCGTCACGCTCGATCTGGAAAATCAGACCTTTGAACTTCTCAACTGACCAACGACCGTTGGAGTCAACGTCGAGGTCGAAAGTACCTTGGGTAGCAACGTTTGCCTGAGCACCAGACTCAGCAACGTTGTAGATGGTACGGATGACTTCGCGGTTGATCTCAGCAAGAATCTCAGTGCTGAGGATGTTTGCCAACTCAGCTTCTGCATTCAGACCGTGGATTGCCTTGAGGTCTTGTGCGAGTTCTAAGGAGTACTCAGCTTTCAGTGCTCTGGACTTCGCAGTAACGGTGACCTTCTCGATCGAGAATGCCATCTCGTTGAAGTGACCCTCAGTACCGTCGCCAAGATTCTCAGCGTTGTCGGTACGCATACCCTGACCTACGTTGTAGGTGAGAGCGTCGCCAGTTTGAGGATAGGTTGGGTCAAGAAGACCAGGGTTGCTTCCACGCTGGGAAGTAGTACCCATACCAACGGAACCATCGGTGAATCCATCGGTATTATCGAAGTTAGCAGACTGACCAGAGAATGCGGTATCTGCTTCGCCAAACAGTGCTTCTGCGCCGCTCTGAGTGTTGTAGCGGGAACGCATTGCAAAGATCAGTCCAGTAGGACCTGACATTGGCTGAACGCCTGCGAGGTCATAAGCGACCAGGTTAGGCATTGCACGTCTGATCAGGGAGATCAGAACAGGGTCAAAACCAGCAACAGGAGTTGAAGCACCAGCAGAGAAACCAGGGGTTCCAGTGCTGCTGTTGGTGGTTACGGTAGGACCTTCAGAGAGGAATTCTCTCTCTTCGCGAAGGGTTTGCTCTTGGTTCTCAAGCAGGACAGCGGTGACAGCTCTACGGTGTGAATCCTTGATTGGATCCATTCCTTGATAGTCAAGGATAGGTGCCCACTTCTCCTGCAGAGCCTCTGTATTGTGCATCTGCATTTGAATTTTACCTCTTTAAAAAGTTATAGTTTGATTGATAATTTAGAAATCACTTTTTAGCAGCTCTGGAAAGAGTATCCAGATAGGCTTGCATCATTGGGGATACCTCTTCTGAGATAACCTCATCGGTAGAAACCTCTTCTGAAAGATTTTCAGAGGTGCTTTTTGGAGTACCAGCGTGCTCTGGGAAATAAGAACCTCTCAGAGTTGCCAGTTTCTCACGATAGTCTGACTCACTTTCAAACTCAACATTTTCGGCAAGAGCAGCGAGCTTGTCCTTTTGAGAGAGTGCAAGACCCTCAGCAACTTCTGCGAAAATAACGTCAGAAGTGGACTCTGCTAATCTCTTATTAAGAGCAACATTTTTATCGATTTGCTCGTTGAGTTTAGACTCCATTTCATCTAGTTTATCTACCATGCTCTCAAGTACATCATATTTCTCTTCAGGGATAGTTACATAATGATCTTCAAAAAGACTCTTCATTCCGTCAAGGAATGATTCGGTGATTTCAGACTTAAGACCTGCCTCTACTGCAAGTGCGTTCTCTTGGAACCACTCATCAGCAACGTACTCAAGATAGGAATCAAGTCTTTCGGTGAGTTCTTCGCGAATGGCAACGACTTCCTCAACGAGTGCTTCCTGATAGGTCTCGTTAAGTGACTCTTTGATTTCTGCAACTTTCGATGAGATTGCTGCTTCAAAGATAGTACGTGCTTTATCTTGAAACTCTTCGGAGAGTTCTTCGCCTTCGAAAAGTGCTTGAACATCTTCTTCGATGTCAAACCCTTCTTCTTCAACGAGTTCCTCTTCGGTTTCTTCCGATTCGGCAACAATTTCCTCAGTTTCTTCGGATGCTACCTCTTCCTCTTCGGAAACTACTTCCTGATCTTCCTCATACTCAACTTCCTCAGCAGGAGCAGCCTTTGCATTGACTACATCCTTGACTTGCTTCAGAGTTGCAGCAGGGTCTGCAAGTTTTGCGGAATCGTCATCGGGACGATAATTTTCAGGAGTAGGGCCACCGAGATCCTCAACTGGAATACCAGCTGATTGCATTGGCTCAGCAGCAGCAGCTCCTTTGGTTACTACGTTTTCCATTTCTTGTAAATTGTTACCAACGGACATTTGAATATGTGATTAATTAATTAATTACATGTATTTATTTATAAATCAAAGATTTGAGAGGAATTCGTTGAATAAATTCAACTTATGCTCTTCAAGTGCTCTTTGATCGACGAGAGTGTTAATTCTCTTCTTAGTTTGTTCTGCAAGTTGTTCGCGAAGGATTCCACCTTCCCAAACCCACTCTCTTCCTTCCATAATTCCATTGACGAAAGCATCAGGTGCGGAAGGATCAGCAACGATATCAGCAGCAGTTGCTAACTGAAAATCTTCACCGACAACTTTACATCCTTCACTGGTAGTTTGAAGTGAACCAACACCACGGGAAGAAACGCCAAGCATTACACCTTCATCAAGAAGTGAGGATGCAATCTTACCCATAGGAGTAGAAAGAATTTGTGCCTTTCCTCTAAAATTATTACCTTCTTGAACCAGAGAAGTAATCTTGTGGGAAACGCGATCAAGGTTGACGGTAGGACCATCAGGGTGACCGAGTTCACCGAGAGCACGACCCTTATTTACAAAGGTTTCGCAATAGCGACCTACTTCACGAGAAAGAGTTGACATGGGATACATTCTCCCATTGCGATTCTTGATCTCGCCTTGAAGGAATACACCTTCGATATACAGTTTTTTATTAGCACCTTTTCCTTCGGTGATAACCTGTACGTTTGTTACTTCTTCTGTGATGAGTTTCATTTGTTTATCCAGTAAATCCTACTTTTGCTCCTTTAACGGAAGCGTCTGCGGCAAAAACACAATATGAAGGTTGTTTTTCGAGGTATTCAGTTGTTCCCCTCAGCATTGTAAAAGTACCAATCACAGAACCACCTTGTGTTTCAACCAATGTAACTAGGTGATCAGCAGAAGTTGAAGTGTTCACCAAACGAACGACAGTAGCACTAGTAAAACTAGTAGCAGTTCCAGTTGCTGTTGGGCAATCTAATTCTTCTGCTAAGATTAAGGTTCTTGCCATTATTCAGAATCCTCTTCTGTTTCTAATTCATTTGAAATTTCATCATCAATTTCAACTTCGATTCCATCATCAATTTCATCTTCAGTTGGATATTCGAATTCTTGACCAAACATTGCATTTGCAACATAGGGTCTTGCAATATCAATACGTTCTGCTGCTTTTGCATACAGAAGTTCTTTCATTTTGTCACTAACATCTGCAGGTGAAGCATCAGTAGCGATCAAATCGATAACATCTTCCATAAAAATTCAATATGTTAATATAACTTATTTATAATTCAGCCTTCTTGGTGTCTTTTTGATAGTTAGCGTCTATCTTTGCAGCATCGGCATCAATACTTGGATCCATAGGAACTTCTCCCATTTGCATTGCATCTGAACCCATTCCTGCCATACCAGATCCTTCACCTGGCATACCTTCTTGTGGAACTTGTTCTTCTGGCTGTGGAAGTGGTTGTCCAGTAATTGGATCGACAGTTGATGGATCGGGGATAATTCCCTTCTGGATCTCGTCTTCAATTTGAGTATCAATCTCGATGATTTCTTGATCAGTCTGGCGAAGAACCCTCTTTCTTACATATTCTGTGGAATAATACTTACCAATAAATGGTTCAATTTGAGCAAGATTTCCAAGTCTACTTTGAAGCATTTCTGACTCTTTCAGTTCAGCAAACTGATTATCATATAAGAAATCATATTGAATATGATCTCTCATTACCTCCCAATCATCTGGGGAAACAATATTTTTAAGAATCAGTTGAGTCTTCAACATATCATTGAACATCTGAGCAAATCTTTTTCTCAGACGACCGACAAATTTGGCGAACTTAAGTTCATCTCTCAAAATCTCAGAAGAACGACCAAGGTTGAAACCACCATCAGCAGCAATTCTTGATTCAGGTACTCCAAGTGCTCTATACAGTTTCTTCTGGAAGTACTCAATATCTGCAAGTTCACCAAGGTTTTGTCCACCAGGAAGTGTAGTGATTTCTGTACCACGACCACCTTCTCTTCTGGGCAACCAGAAATCTTCAAGCATACTCATAAACTTGCGATCATCGCGAACTTCACCAGTCGCTGCATTGTAAACCAGTTTATTTCTATAACGAGACATGACCTCTTTGAGGTATTGTTCCGCTTTCACTTTGGGAAGATTACCAACGTCAATATAAAAAATACGACGTTCAGGTGCTCTGGACAAACGATAGATAACGAGAGAGTCCTCAATCATTCTGAGTTGATTGAGTGCCTTAATTGCTTTGTGGAGATATGAAAGAACCGTATTCTTATTTCTATCTACAAGACCAGAAGTGCAATAAGTAACAGCATCTTTTGCAATCTTAACTGATTTTGCAGATCCACGACTCATGGCATTTAATCCATAAGTTGTACTTGGTGATGGTGTGTACTGAAAATATTCTTCAAATTCTGGACCATTTGAAATATCTTCATTTTTACCACCAATTTTTACGTACCCATTATCAACTTTATTTGGATCCTTTTTCTCTTGACGAATATACTTCATCTTCAAGGGATCAATATACCTCAGCTCTTGAATGCCTGCCTGAGGATTTTTTATATCAATAACTTTGAGGTAGTAAACTCTTCCGTCTACGTACCAGTTTCTAAAAATTTCGTGAGACTTTCTATCAAAGTCTAAGATTTCTTTGAGATATTTAAACTCTTCTCTAATCTTCTTTTTAAGACCTTCGCTGGCATTAAGATTGGAAAGTTCGATCTCTACTGGAGAATCGTAGAGATCGCTAACAATTGCTTCATTAACAACATCTTCAATGGCACCATCACACTCAGGGTGAAGTGACATTTCTCTATATCTTCTAATTAAATCATGCTCTGTCTTAAATACACCTTCAATATCAACGTACTGTCCATAAAAACCACTAGCAATATAATTGTCAACCCCGTCCTCATTAGTTTGAGGAACGGGGGATATTACAGAAGGTGATTTATTTTGTTTATCGTCAATAGAAAAACCAAAGAGTTTTGCCATAGTATAATACTAAGTGTCCGTTATTCTACTATTTAGTTAATGTCTTCACCACCAGCATTTGTGCCAGTGCCCCTAGTTGCTTCCCACCACTGAACTTGAAGTTCGACGGTGAATTCTTGAATACCTTGGGCATCATAAGAAAGTTCAATAGGTGCTACCTGAGTTGGGAACACATCGTAGAAACGATAGGAACGAAGTGTTGAACCGTCACGATCCAATTGATAAACATAAGCATCTGCTTGATAATCTGCGGGATTAACCAGACCAGTGTTATCAGATACTCTATTGATGGTGTTCATCCAACGCTCGAAAGCAGAGCGGATGGAGAAGTCCGTATCATTCAGAACGGTAACGGTCCAGGAATCGAAGGTTCTATCACCTGCGATTTTCAGAACACGACCTCTGAAAGGAACTTCAATAGGTGCAACATTGGATGCTGGCATGTTTGCACCCTTTACCAAGAATCTTGACTTATCAAGAACATCGGTTGAAGGTGCAGCAGCATCAGGGAACGTAAGAACGACTTCAAAGAGGTTGGCGCGAGCGCCACCACCCGTTAACTTACTCTTGAAGTCGGTAATTTTTCTTAGTGGGGGTGGATTAATCTGTTGTCTAGCTGGCATTTGTTTTAACCTCTAATTGAATTAAACGGAGCCGATTACTTCTTCAAATGCAACACCAGTTCTGGTGGCAATGAAGGTAAGACCGATAAAGTTGATCGATCTTGCTGGTTTGATAAAGATGTCCGCTACAAACTCATTATTGTCGATGACGGCAGCAGTGTTGTTTGTTTCATCACAAATAACAACATAATCTTGAATACCTCTCTTAGATTGAACATCGCGGAGGAATGGTTCAACAATATTTACGAAGTTGGTTCTTGTAATCTCATCGTTGAACTCAAACAGGAAGTCCTTAGCAGCAGCAGAAATTGCATCCTCGAGATAGAGGAACAAGCGACGAACGTTAATTCTGTCAAAGGCAGAAGACTTACCATATCCAGTTTTGTCACCGAAGAGGATGATTCCTGCACCAGGTGAGAAGATTACTGAGTTGATTCTGTTAGAATACAGAACATCCCTTTGCTTCTTACCAGGATTGTATGCAAGTTTAACTGCATTCAAAATTGCTCCCCTATTTGTTCCTGCTGGTGAGAACCATGGGAACTGTTGAATATCAGTTCTGGCACAAGTACCAGCGATATCACCGTTCAAAGGAACATAACGGAAGGTATCATTGAAGCGGTCATACATGTACTTGTAACCACTATCAAATACTGCATATGTTGATGATGTAATTGGTGAGTAGAATCCAAGAATATTATCTGTAATAGTATCAATGTTATTAACAGTTACAGTTCCAACAGAAGAGTCATTTAAGAATGCCATTCTGTAAGGTGAAACGAATGCAACTGCATCTTTTCTTGCTTCGGCAACAGCAATTACCTTATTAGCAAGTGCCTGTGCCTGCTCCTTAGGATAGTTTGCAGAACCCATGAGGATGAAATCAACTTCATACTCTTCGGTATTCTCAAACTTGGTATATCCAGAAATGATATCATCAAGTCCAGAGTAAAGTGCAGTTGATGTAGTCAGATCTGATTGACCTTGGTAGTTTTTACCACCAGCAAGAGTTAGTGTTAATGCACCACCACAAGCGAAGTTTACAGAGTCTGCATTTTGATCCCAACCAGTATCTCCATCAAGACTGTGAGTGGAAGCACCACTATCACTAAATGCAACGGTAGTAACTCCAACAGGTGCAGATCCACCAAAGATATACTCTGAGTTAGTGTAGAGATACTTTCTCCAATATGAAGGAGAACCTACCGAATATTCGCCATCCTTTGCCTTAGAGAGGTTCAGGTGCTTTTCAAGAATTGATCCAGCATTGCCAGTAACAGTTCCTTTGTCATCAATGACGACAACGTGAACTTCGTCGAATCTTCCGCCTCTTGCCTCAGCATATTCGGAAGTTCCTGGTCTATTTGCTAACTGATCCCATTCAATAGATCCGACAGAAAGTGAAATTGATTGATCTTCGAACCAATCCTTCTCACCAGTATATGCTCTTGTAGCAAAGGAAGATGCTTGTCCAGTGGTGTGGATTGCAACGTTACCAGTGCTTGGAAGTGCATAAACACCATTCTGCTGATAGTCAACGTCTGTCATTGATCCAGCAGCAGATACGTGCTTGATCATTTTGACTGAAAGTTGATCAGTTCCAATCTCGGTGATTACACCCTGGAAATATCCATCAAGAACAGAAGTTGTTCCCGCACCAGGAAGCGTTAATCCAGATGGAACGGCAGCAGTGAAACCATATCCAACCGCAACGTTAGTTGTGGTGATACCGGTAACAATCTGGTCTGCTTTTCCGTCAATGACTGCAACTTTAATACCGTTTGACCAAGTTCCTGGGTTTCTTGCAACGACAGTTACGTTAGTGATTGTATTCTCGTCGTAACCGAGTTGTTCGTAATGTTCAGTGCTCTTGACTTTAATGCTGTTTGCAGCACCAACGAATCCGTTTCTGAGGTCCGAATCATCTGCTCTTGAAACTCTTAAAGTTCCACCATAAGCAAGATATGATGATGCAACCATCCAGTGCTCGTAGTGCTTATCGACTGAGTATGGTCTGCCGAAAGTGTCTAAGAGATCATCCTCATTTTCGATCAACTGAGGAAGATCGACAGGTCCTTTTGCGAATGGAGCTACAAGTGCCCCAACCGAACCAGAAACTGGATCGACTCTTCCAATGGTTAAGTCAACTTCTCTTACTACAATTCCAGGAGATGCTAAATTTAGAGGCATCTTGGTGTTCTCCTTGGTCCAGAATTATCTGAAATTATTTATTAAAAAGTCGCTTTTGAATGGGGAATATAGACGTGATATCTACCAATCAGGATATTCCCATTTATTTGATGTTTTATTGACTCTTTTCTTAGTACAATCTTTACATTCGTAAGAATATGAAGATATTACTGGACCTCTGTCTTTTCTTGTTCTATAAAATCCATCAACTAAATTTTTAGATTTGCCACAAATTCTACATTTCCTTTCATATAAAAGAAGGTGACCTAATTTTAGTTGATCATCAAAGTCCATTAATAATAATCCCACATATAAGAACGATCACCATATTCATCCGCGTGCCATCTATCACCATTACTATCTGTGAAAGAAGTCATTTCACTAATTCCATCATCTAAGAATCCAAACGGTGCCATATCTTGTTCGATCTGATTTTTTTGTTCTTCATAAATTCTCTTACGAACATCATTGTCCGTCATTTCTTTGAAGTAATCTTGTGCAACTAACCAGGAGAAAATAACCAGACACATTGCCAAGTCATCATTACAACCTTCTTCTGCTTCAAAGGAGTTGTGCTTTTGTGCAAATGTTGTAAGTTCCGATATAATATCATAGTCAAGAGTGATCAATTTGTCATCTTCCAAGAGAGTCTTCAAGTTAGAACAACCAAGTTTCTTTACCTGTGCTGTTGTTCTAACTCCCATTTGAGACTTCTTACCGGAGAATCCGTGTCCAATTACTTGTCCAGCACGACCTCTCATTGCCGCCATCAACATATTTTCATATTCCAAATCGTAATGGAGAATATTTGCTACCTGTTCTCCAATATCATTAACTTCCACCAACACCCAAGCATTATTATATCCTTTTAAAGTTTCCAATATAACACTTGGAAACAGCATTGGTTTTATTTCATTGTTTCTGTATTTTGCTACAATCTTATAAGGAAATTCTGTAATATCAAAAACAACAAAAGCAGAATAATCATTACCCATACCACGGGCAACGTCAACTGTCATAAGATAATTATGTTCTGCTCTTGGTTTTTCGTAAATATCCAATCCAGCATTTCTCTGAATAGGATCTTCATAAACAAGGTTGCGAAGTTTTGCTGGGTTAATCAGTGTATTAACTGATCCAAGGAACTCACACTCAAACTCAACCTTGAACTGCTGTTCAGAAGTGT
>Ga0255751_10002431_pt1 | contig 17380 bp, 13 predicted proteins | sample 071ome_20_FD_179951 | JGI IMG/M metagenome (GOLD analysis project Ga0255751, IMG submission 179951) | Coastal salt marsh microbial communities from the Groves Creek Marsh, Skidaway Island, Georgia - 071412BT metaG (version 2) | ecosystem: Environmental > Aquatic > Marine > Intertidal zone >...
AAGGAAGGAGCGAGTGCAAACGTCAATAACGATGCCGAGAACAGATTCTTGTGCGGTGCCCATTGGGTGTTCCGTTGATTACCCCAGTATTATAGGGCAAAAGGGAGGGGGTGTCAAGGAGTTTGCAACACCCAACCAGTGGTGTTGTCTGTTTTATAATCAGATTCGTCCCACAAATATACAGACTTTGAATTTACTTGATCTTCAGTGAGTGTTGGAGACTGGAATGGAGGTTCCCATTCTCCTGTTGTTGGATTTACAATCCACGAATCGCATGGATTTCCATTTACGTCAATCGGTCTTTGTCCATGAAAAATATCATTTACCGAATCATAAATCCACCCAACACTAGGAAAATTTGCTCTACGTGGAATTCCACCATTTCTATGTATTCCAGAAAACGTATTATAGGAACATTGTTTCCAAGTTCCACCATAAGTTTTTTTACAATGTGCTTCTCCCAGCAATTCATCTTCATCACAAGTTCCTAGATGATCAATGATATCATTATCATTGATTGTTGCTACTTGAACAACTACATTATTTTCTATTTTTGCAAAGTAAGCCATTTTTTTATATTCCTGTGATATTAGTAGAAAATAATAACAATTCCCGATCCACCGTTTCCGGCACCATCATTAACATTAACATGGTCGTCTTTTCCACCCCCACCACCGCCAGTGTTGGCAGTTCCTGGAGTTGCTTGTTGGTTAGCAGCATTTTGACCTGCCTCACCTTGTCCTCCACCACCTGCTCCACCAATCGGTAAAGGTTGTGGATTGGCATCCCCGCCGCCGCCTCCACCACCGCCTCCAAACCATCTTCCAGGAGTTGGACCTGGAGTACCAAAAGAAGGTGGAACCCATGCTGTTGGAAATGCTACCCCATTTCCTCCATTTTCTGTACCACCAGCTTGACCAGCGCCGCCGCCACCACCACCTTGCCAGTTTATGTTACTAGTTCCACCAGCAAATCCATGCCCATCTCCAGATCCACCACTACCGGTACTGCTTCCAGTAGATCCACCACCTCCACCATTACCACCAACTGGTAGTCCAGAACTTCCACTTGTTGGAGTGGCAGGTGTGGCAGCAGCACCTCCACCACCACCTCCAGCAGTAATTCCTGCAAAAGATGATGGTGAACCATTTCCACCTAAACTTCCAGGCATTTGGGGGGAACCTTTAGCTCCACCTGGACCAACAACGACAGGATTACTACCAACATTAACAGGAATAGCGCTGCTAGTTGCTGTTGCGGGAATAACACCTGGGATACTCGTTCTTACACCGCCGGCGCCACCGCCGCCGCCTCCATCTGATGATCCACCAGCACCTCCGCCACCAACGATAATAAAATCAAACGATCCGGGTACTCCATCAACAGTTAAAGTCCCATCAGATGTAAATACCAGAGCTTTTTTACCATTTGGTGCAGTATAGCTACTGTTACCACCAGTAGCAGTAAGTACATTGGAAAGTGTATCCCAACTAGTTCCGTTATAAACTTGAATTAATTTATCTGTAGAATTATAAATTACTTCTCCTTGAGAAACACTAGTCAAAGCATCTCTTTGTGCTGTGGTGAAATCACCAACACCAAGACGATGTTGATTACCTAAGGTTAGTTTATTGATTGATGTGCTAAATGTAAGTCCGGCATCACCAGCAAAAGATCCAGATGAATTGAACTGAATTTGAGTATCAGAACCTGCGGCAACGCCAGAACCAGGCGCACCTTGGTTCCCTTGGTTACCTGTAGCACCTTGATTGCCCTGGTTACCCGTAGCGCCTTGATTACCTTGGTTACCCGTAGCGCCTTGATTACCTTGGTTACCCGTAGCGCCTTGATTACCTTGGTTACCCGTAGCGCCTGGATCACCTTGGTTACCTGTAGCTCCAGGATCACCTTGGTTACCTGTAGCACCTTGATTACCCTGATTACCTGTAGCGCCTTGATTACCCTGATTACCTGTAGCGCCTTGATTACCCTGATTACCTGTAGCGCCTTGATTACCTTGAGCACCTTGGAGACCAGAACTAGAACCAGTCCAAGTTCCATCGGCAGCAATAATTTGATTGGTCCCTATAACAAGACCACCAGCAGAAATAATAACGCTAGTTCCAATACCTACGCTATTATTTCCAGTTTCATCAACAGTGATGAATGAACCAAATTGGGATAACTCTCGGTTTTTAGACATTATCTACACTTTTTGAGTATTTATTCAGAAACTTCTGGAGTCTCTAATACCCATCCAGTTGTGTTGTCTGCTTGGTATGCGTCTTCATCCCAAAAATAGAAGTGCCTTGCTTCTACTTCTGCTTCTGTGAGTTCTGGAGCAGCACCTAATGGAGATACCCAATTAGTAGTATCGTTATCTAAAACCCAAGATGCCCATGGTTGTGGAGCAATAAACGCATCAAGAGTTCCATCATATCTGTATCCAATAGAAGCAAACCTCCCCCTCATGTTCCCATTATATGAAGTTTGCTTCCAATTGCCTCCCAAAACTCTTTTACAAAAAGCAACACCATACAATTCCTCTTCTTCACCTGTGTGAGGATCAAGAAGTTCTGCGTTATCTACAACAATAACACGAGTCACAACATTATTTTCATCTAGTTCTGCAAAGTGAGCCATAAGAATATTGTATCTTTTTGATTATTTATGTTGGATAAGCAACGATAACGATTCCAGGTCCACCATTACCACCCATGGATGATTCTCCGCCAGTGGCTCCACCACCTCCACCTGAACCAGATGCTGGAGATGCACTTTGTCCATCATTAGGAGATCCATCAGCACCATATCCAGCACCAGCATATGAGTTATCACCTTGTGGAGCTCCACCACCACCTCCACCGGATCCACCAGTGGAATCATATGCTCCACCGCCACCACCACCAGCAAGAATCCATCTAGATGGTCCTGGTCCAGGATATCCATAAGTTGCTGCTGGATCTTGGAATGTTGATGGTAATTGACTTCCCGTTCCACCAGGTCCACCATTATCTGAGGTATTAGCAGAACCAGGACCTCCAGCACCACCACCACCAGATCCACCAATAGATCCAGAAGTTGGTGATGATGTTCCACCAGGATTACCTTGTGGTGGTGATACTGGTGGAACATTTCCTGTACCAGCACCACCTGATCGATGTCCACCACCACCAGAACCACCTGGATCTGATGCTGCAGGATCAGAAGCACCACCACCACCTCCTGCTGAAGTTATAGGTGTTCCAAAATATGATGGACCGCCCGAATATCCACCGCTACCAGTACTATCACCTCTTCCACCAGCACCTACTTGGACTGATACTGTTGTTGGACCAGATATTGGTGTAGTTCCTGTTCTATATCCACCAGCTCCACCGCCGCCGCCATGATTAGCGCCGCCACCACCGCCACCAGCAACGACAACATATTCTACAGTTTCACTAAATGATGCTGGAGCAGTGAAAGTACCAGAGTTAATAAATGTATGAATCGTTTTATTATTATAAAAACTAATATTACCACCAGTTGCTTTTGCTGTTCCTGCATCTCCTGCCGCTATCAGATAGCGAAGGACAACAAGACCAGAACCACCATTACCACCAGCAGCGGTTGATGGGCTACTGTTTCCACCTCCACCTCCACCACCGCCAGTGTTAGCGACTGCAAAACCACCAAGTCCTGGAGTACCATTGCTTGGGGCAGCAATTCCACCACCACCAGGTACTGCAGTTCCAGTGGTTGGTGAGCCATCACCACCAGAGTTTCCACCTCCAGCAAGGTATCCACCAGATCCACCAGGACCTGGAGTTCCTACAGTATAATCTGGACCAGTAATTGTTGTTCTCTTTCCATCGCCACCCTGAATAGCCACTCCTGGTCCTGGTTGCCCTGTTCCACCAACTGCATCAGCACCGCCGCCACCGCCACCACGTCCATCGTTGCCGCTGGACCATCCATGTCCAGGTCCACCGGGATATCCTTGGTTATCACCTGGATTTGCTCCACCGGGAGTTCTACTTCCTGGACCACCTGGCTCTGGTCTTGTTCCTGTTGGTGATGATCCACCACCGCCACCACCGGATCCACCAGCACCACCAGGTCCTTGACCACCTTTACCACCACCTTCTGATGTAATAGTGGTGATATCAGGTCCAGACCAAGATGATGGTGAACCGGGGCTTGGTTCTCCGTTACCACCAGCACCAATGACTACTGGGTACGATGTTGCTGATACTGTTTGGGCAGACTCGGCCGATGGTCCTGGTCCGCCCGGACCTTCGGGCATAGAAGTTCTAAAACCACCAGCTCCTCCTCCACCACCAGCAGCGCCGTAACCAGCACCAGTAGGAGATGCATTAGCACCACCGCCACCGCCGCCACCAACTACAAGGAAGTCAACTGAAGCTGGGAGAGATCCAACACTTGATACAGTAAATGTACCTGTAGTGAAGAAAGTATGTGTTCTGTAAATATTACCAGGACCTGGATCAGTATATTCATTTATAATTCCACCAGTTGCCGTTAAACCTGTAGCATCTGCCAGACTTTTCACACTTGACCACCCCCCAGGACCATATCCCTCAAGTGAACTAGTTGTTGTATTAAAAATCAAAGTTCCAATAGCAGTGCTCACACCAGCATTGCGTCCTGTAGTGTCTGTAGAACCAATAGCAACTCCTTTACCATCACCTCTTGCTACAAAGTCATCAGACCCATTATTTCCTACGAAAATAGGCATATCAATTAACCTCCTCTAGCATGAACTTATACTTCTTACCAGTTCTTCTATTTATCAGGAATAAGTCGTTCTCACCCTCTTGGATAGTGTACTTACCCCAAGTTCCATCTACATCATTCGTAGAACCTTCGTTGGAGAGTTGAAGGTCAGCAGAGTAGATGTTTGCCCAACGGAGTGCCGCATTTCCTAACTCATAGGTATTATCTGTAAGAGGAACCAAGTTTCCTTTTGATATACAACTACTAACACCAACTCTAAAGTCAATGTTAGAAGAGTTATTATCGGTTGATAGTAGTAAAGGACCATCTCCAGATGCTCTAACTAATGTAGAACCAATATCTAACCCATTCACAGTCAGAGTATCAGTGGCGGGATTAAATGTTAATGAAGAACCACCATCAATAACACCAGAACTTGTTTGGAATAATACTGGAAGTCCAGCATTAGTATTTGTTCCGGGAACGGCACTAGTTTTAACTGTTCCAGTTACATCAATATCTCCAGTAACCGTCAGTGTAGAACCATCAAAAGTTAAGTTTGCTTCACCATTTAAGTTAGTTCCACTTCCACCAGTAATGACTCTATTATCAGCATTATTGGTAATAGTAGCAGAACCAGAGGATCCTTGATTACCCTGATTACCTGTGGCACCTTGATTACCCTGATTACCTGTAGCACCTTGGTTACCCTGATTACCTGTAGCACCTTGGTTACCCTGATTACCTGTAGCACCTTGGTTCCCTTGAGCACCTTGAGGTCCAGCAGACTCAAAGTAAAGAATGTCTACAATATCTCCAGCAGTTGCACCAACATCAAGAACAACTGAAGTTCCATTGGTGGCAGTATATTCATCTGGAGTTAGACGAACACCATTAATAAACACATCAAGGTCATCGCCGTTAGCATAAGTTACAGAGAAGGTTGTTTGACCAGAAGTTGCTGTAAAGTTTGACTCTGTTCTATTGAAGGATGCTCCTTGAGCACCTTGATTACCGTCAGTTCCTGGTGCTCCTTGGTTACCTTGGGCACCCTGCAATCCACCAGATCCTGGAGCACCCTGGTTACCTTGAGCACCTTGATCGCCCTTTGTACCAGTTCTGGCAAAAGTTACAATTATATCTTCACCATCACTGAAAGAAGTGGCACCAGAAACATAAGATACACTTACTTTATGATATCCAGTTGCCTCAGTATTTGTTCCACTTATTGTAAATAAAGCAAAATCGGCAGCATTAGTTCTGTTAGAAACTCTAACGTGACCTTTGACTGTTGATGTGCTGTCATCAATAGTTCTCAAAAATGCTTCAATATTATTTGCACCATCATCAGTATCATCAATAAACATCTGAGTAGCAGATGATAACGTAGCATTATTAAACCTTAAAGTACCTTGTCCAGGGTCACTATCCGTAGTGTCTGTATCAAAAGTGTAGTCAAAGGTAGCACCGCCAAAGTTACCATCAACACCGGCAGCACCTTGGTTACCTTGATTACCGGTGGCACCCGGATCACCTTGGTTTCCTGTAGCGCCCTGGTTCCCTTGGTTTCCTGTGGCACCTTGATTCCCTTGGTTCCCTGGAGCACCTTGATTCCCTTGGTTACCTACCGCACCCTGATTACCCTGTGCACCTTGATCGCCTTGGAATCCTTGGTTTCCTGCACTTACAACTCTAGTCCAGGAAGTTCCGTTCCACTGCCATCTAGTTCCATTTTCAGTATGGATTTGACCATTTGATGTTGGGGTGGGAAAATTTATTGCCATTATCTATTGTTCTCTAAATTTTCTAGTCTTTCCTTCAACTTATTTATTACATCATTTTGTTCTTTAATTGCTTCTACAAGCAGTGCAACAAAGTTCTGATACGCTACTCCTTTTGGATCACTGTTAGTAACAAGGTCTGGTACAATTTCTTCAACCTCTTGTGCGATGAATCCTATAGAATGTTTTCCATTTTCTATGAAATCAAATTCAACTCCACGAAGGTTCATGACTTTTTCTAGAGCATTTAGAATTGGTTTTACATTAGTCTTCAATTTTAAGTCAGAGTTTGATATAACTGCACCACCACATGTCAAATCAGTTCCATCAAATGTGAGGTTTGATGATCCAGCAAAAGATCCAGAAGAATTGAATTGAACTTGTGTGTCACTTCCAGCAGCAACACCAGATCCAGAAGCACCCTGGTTACCCTGATTACCTGTGGCACCCTGGTTCCCTTGGTTACCTGTAGCACCTTGGTTCCCTTGAGAACCGGGAGTTCCTTGGTTCCCTTGGTTACCTGGTGCTCCTTGGTTACCTTGAGCTCCAGGATCACCTTGAGCACCTGTACCTGGAGCACCTTGGTTACCTTGAGCACCTTGTAATCCACCAGATCCTGGATCACCTTGGTTTCCTGTAGCACCTTGGTTCCCTTGGTTTCCTGTAGCACCTTGGTTCCCTTGGTTACCTGTAGCACCTTGATTGCCCTGGTTACCTGTAGCACCTTGATTGCCCTGGTTACCTGTAGCACCTTGGTTCCCTTGGTTACCTGTAGATCCAGGATCACCCTGAGCACCGGTAGAACCCTGAGCTCCTGCTGCAGCCTGTCTTTTCCAAACAGTTCCATTATACTCAAAAGTTACACCATTTTCGGTGTGAGTATCTCCACTAGTAGGACTATTTGGAAAATTAAATGCAGCCATTATTTTTTATATTTTCCCAACGGAAATTCTTTTATTAGAATTTCAAGTATTTAGATGACATAAGTTGAATCTCTCATACCGTAATTCCCATCTGGAACTAAATTAAATGCTAAAGAATATCTAACCCTATCTTCAAAATGCTTTGTAACTCTATGATACAGGTAACTAGGGAAAAACAACATCAAACCTTTTTGTGGATTGATAGACCAAGATGATGATGAATGTAAATCATACTCTTTTGGTATTATATGATATGAAGAAAACTCCATCAAAGGGTTTTTAAATTCTATCTTACCACTCTTCTCTGTATGATCTTGGAAATAATAGACTCCACTATAAAAACAATTTTTATGGTTATGAAAATTTGTAGATATATTTGGTTTAACTTTAGTGAACCATGAAGTTGTTATTCTAAAATTTTGTTGATAATGTAAAGTTTCAGTAGCAAATTTTTCAAAATTGTCCTTAATTATTTTCTTTAAATGTGGATAATCATCTAGAACATCAATTCGAATAGAAGTGCATGATCCATCATCAAAAACTGTTTCCATAAACTCAAATTTATTAACATCTAGTTCTTCAACATTATCAATAGTGAAAAATGAAAGACTGGATGGAAATAAAGGAAGAACATTTTTACTCATCTACAAGAATCCAATTCAAAGTTTCTTCATTCCAACGATAGTATTGGTTATCATTTGGATATGGTATTGGTGCATCCCATCTACAAGTTTCTTCATTTAGAATCCAAGATGGATAATCTTTTGGTGGGATGAAAGCATCTCTACTCTCATCATAAGTACCACCAACTATAGCATAGTTCTTGCGGAATGGTTCCTTTGATGGATGTTGATTTGCAACTGTGTTGTAACTGGTTCTTTTGCAAGTCAGACCAGTGACCTCACCATAATGCTCCTCCCAATCAAGATCTCCATCATCCTCATCTTTCCCAACAATAACGTTTACGACAATATTGTTTTCATCTATAAATGCATAATGTGCCATAGTTATCCGTAATTAAATGTGACTGTCCCTGTTCCGGCAGTTACTGTATATATTTTATACCCTGAAACTGACGATGTGTCAACTGATGTAGTAAGACCTGCGGAAAAAGATGCTGAAAATACTTCGGGTATCTTCAAAATTACAATACCAGATCCACCAGCACCACCGGATCTTCCACCTCCACCTGTTGCTCCAACGTTACCAGATCCACCACCACCGCCACCGGTGTTTTGTGTTCCAGAACCAGCAGATCCATTGGTTCCACCATTACCGCCACCACCGTCTCCACCAGATCCCCCATAAGAACCACCACCACCTGCTCTTGTTACTGAAGATCCTGTAATACTCGATGCTAAACCATCTCCACCCACAGAACTTGTGCCTGGATCTTCACTGGCTCCACCACCGCCACCACCAGTGTTACCAGACCCAGGGTAATCGGCACCATCAAAACCTTGTCCAGTAGTACCCGAACCGCCACTAGATCCCTTTCCACATCCTCCACCAGATCCACCAGTTCCGCCACCGCCGTTTTCTCTTCCACCAGATCCTCCACCATTGGAAGTTATATCATCAAATACACTATTTCCTCCAGTACCACCAGAACCATTACTACCACCTCCTCCTCCACCACCAACGGTTACAGTGTATGAAGTACCAGTATCTACTGTCTTTGCTGCTTCAGCAGTAGAGTTTTCACCGGAAGTTTCACCAGGAACGTTTGTTCTGTAACCTCCAGCACCACCACCGCCGCCAGCAGGGTCCCATCCAGCAGTGTTAGTTCCTCCTCCACCACCTCCAGCAATAATAAGATACTCGACAGAAAGTGTTTCAGGAACAATTAGTTCCGTCAATGATTGTTGGATTGTTGCCATTATGTCAATCCGCCGCCAGTAATTACAAATTCATTTGATGCCACACAAACAACCGTTGCAAGACCACGTTGTGCCAATGTTCTATTTCCAGTAGTCGCACTTCCAACTAAACGTAGGGTTACACTAGTTCCTTGAGTTATAGTGATAGAAGATGCTGAATTATTGTAGATAGTAATAGCATCACCAGCACTAAAGATGCCAGAGGGAACCGTAACTCCAGAGTCTGTTGTTATTAGTCTTTGATCGTCTCCGGCAACTAAAGTATATGAAGTGGATTTGCTCGAATGTGTTAAACCAGAGAATCCTTGAGAACCTTGGTTACCTTGGTTACCTGTAGATCCTTGATTGCCTTGGTTCCCTGTAGCACCTTGGTTCCCTTGGTTTCCTGGATCACCTTGAGCACCAGGAGCACCTTGATTGCCTTGAGCACCAGGGTCACCTTGAGCTCCCGTACCAGGAGCACCTTGATTGCCCTGATTGCCAGGTGCACCTTGGTTACCTTGGGCTCCTTGGTCTCCTTGGTTACCTGTAGCGCCTTGGTTTCCTTGAGCACCTTGCAGTCCACCAGATCCTGGATCACCTTGAGCACCAGGAGCACCTTGGTTCCCTTGGTTACCTGTAGCGCCTTGGTTGCCTTGATTGCCAGTGGCACCTTGGTTACCTTGATTGCCAGCAGCACCCTGGTTTCCTTGGTTTCCTGCTGCTCCTTGGTTCCCTTGTGCACCACTAAGACCAGTATTAACTTGTACCCATTGCTCACTATTGCCGTCTGGATCCCTATAAAGTACGTGAAGGTCTCCATCATCAGAGTCCCACCAAAGGCTACCAACATCAGCATCTGCTGGCAATCCTGTTGATGTATAAACCGTACCGCCAATACCAGTTAGATTTGATCCATCACCAAAGTATGTGTGTGCTGTTACTATTCCACTACTTCCAAGTATTGTTATTCCAGTACCAACATAAACCTCATTGTTGATACCATCTAAAGTAATTGATGCTGGACCAACTGTTAGAATTCCAGTTACTCTGGCATCACCTTCAACATATAACTTATATCCATTTTTTGCAGTTGTTCCAATTCCAACATTTTTTGTTGTGTGAATACCAATTGTGTCAACTGCCCAAGTTCCTGCAGCGCCAACATTGACTCCAGTAAGTCCAGAACCATCACCAAAATATTTAAATGCAGTAACAATACCTGCAGCAAATACTGCTGTATTACTAGAAGTTACTTCTGCTGTTGGATTTGTTGTTCCTACTCCAACATTTCCTAAAGTATGGATACCTGCAGAATTAAGAGTCCAATAGTTTATAACGTCATCAAGAATTCCAGCATTCGCATCAACCCATTGTTCAGTATCACCATCATCATAACGAATTAGAAGTGTTCCATTATCACTGTTCCACCAAAGATCTCCAGGGTTTGGTGAAGATGGTGCTGTATCTGAAATTGTTACAGTTTCACTACCACCAGAAGTTTCTACCCACTGATTACTTGTCCCATCTTCATATCTAACAAAAAGTTCTCCAACATCACTATCCCACCAGAGATCACCTTGAGTTGGTCCAGCTGGCGGTTCTGTTCCTACCGATACTCTTGCACTTGTAGATACTGTAATTGTAGAAATACTTCCACTTGCTGTTGCAGTAACACCAACACCAACAAAGTTTAATTTGGTTACGCTATTTGCAGTTCCTACCAGGAATCCTTCATCAAAAATACTGATTCCACCAGATTCTAATGCAGTTTGCTCCTGCCAATATCTATCATAGGTAGTCCCATTATCAATAGTAATTAATTGATAATATTTGTCGGCAACTGGTATTTCTTTTTCACCAGCATAACCTAAATTTGGCTCTACCTGACTTGGATCAACATAAAGGTGTCTGTCTGAGGATAACGCCTCAGTTCCAGCAATCTTTACTCTTCCACTTAAATATCTATGACTCGGTTTTCTATATTCTGCCATTTCATATTAGGTGGTTGAGTTCTCAAGAATACTTGCAATGAATTCCATTTGCAGTGGTGCCACTTGACCACCACTTATGTAGGTGTGTGCAATACCTGCTGCACTACCAACATTGGATGTGAAGGTTTTTGATCCACCAACGTCACTTACAATGGTGCTGATAACATAAGATTTTTGTGGAGATGGGAAAATATTTGTTGTAATTCCAGCATTACTAGAGCACTCAAAGAATAAACCAGACATCGTATATTCATCATCCACATTAAAATGATGTGCTGCATCAGTTGTGATTGTTACAATTCCAGTTGGTTCATCATAGTTACATGTAACAACTCCAACTACTCCAGTTTGTATTCCACTGATGTATAGTCTATCTAAAGTTGTTGCTGTTTTTTCTAGTACAAGGCGTCCGTCAATCAAGATTGCAGCATCATTGGGCGGAATCTCAATATCTTTAATAATTCTAATATCTCTAGTATTTCCAGTACTTCTACTTTCTCTTCTGTGAGTTAAAGTTGCGGTTGGATATGTGGTTACACCTGCTACGTTTGATACCTGAGCATAAAGCAAAATGGCAGAAGTTCCAGTTGGAACCTCATACACTTTTTGATTTCCTGGGGCTACAGGAACAGCAACTGTAAGAAACTTATTGACTGGTGCGACTGCCATATTATTTTATTATCCTCCCAGTGCCAATATCAATGGTGTTAAGTTTGCTTGTATTGCTCGGTTAAAGTCTCTTCCAGAAATAGTGGCAGTGGTTTGGTCAATAACTAGTCCAGCACCGATTCTAAAATTACCTTTTTGGTCTGTACTAGTGAATGGAATTTGACCTCCATTAATAGCAACGACTTCATTTTCAGGTATTGGAACTCCACCCTGGAAGGGGTTTGCTCTATTTATGTCTGTACCAGCACCGACGTATTCAAAGGAGTGTGAGCTTGTGATGATGCGACTTAATCTACGGAACTCGATGCTAGTTCCTGCACCAACACTATATGGGACAAACTCGTTAAAGGTAACAGTTGTCAGACCACTATTTGTTGGTTCTGTGCCAGAAGCAACTGTATATAAGATCGGATCAGTATTGGCAATTGCAACAGCACCACCACTTCCAGAAATGGTGATGTTCATGTCTTGAGTTGGCAGGAAGTTTCTACCACTAGCAATAACGTCAATTGATGTTATTGTTCCAGCAGCACTAACGTTTGCAGAAAGTTCTGCAAGGATTGGTTCTGGACCTTGAGGAGGAGATATAGAAACAACAGGTGGTGATGCCTGACTGTATCCAGATCCGCCGTTAGTAACTACAATATTTCGAATCGTTCTTAAAGGTTCAGTAACAATTCCAGTTGCACCGCCTACATCACTATAGTCTGCAAGATTAATTTTAAAGAATGCACCTTGACCGTCAAATGGTTTCCTTGGATTTTGGTTTTCATCTCTTACACCTTCACAAATGAAAGTATCAGAATCTGCCAATGCAGTAGTTGTTACTACGCCAACAAATTCAGCATCACTCGTTCCATCGGCATACAGACCATAAACTCCAAATGATGAGTTGGAGTTTGTAAGGTCACACTGTCCGCCAGTTCCAGCGAAAATAGCGGTTTGGCAGTTAATAGTGAAGATAGAAACCAACTGAGCATATGCTTTATTGATTACGGAAACACCAATACCATTTTGGTTATACTGTGTGTATGAGTCAACAACCATACACTTGAGATCTTGTCCGAGATTGTTAGTTCCGCTGAAGGAGGCATCTACATGATCACCATCAACTTTCATACCGATACTACTGGTTGCAAAGTTGGTACAGTTACGAACATATGGAGATCTCCATCTTCCACTTGGACCTTCATTTGCTGGTCCAGGTCCAATGTAACCACTGTTTTGAATTGCAGCACCTGTTGGTGGGAAAGCAACCATTGCCGCACCAGTATGTGCAATCGCCACACTAGTTCCAGCAAAGTTCATGTTTTCAAGAAGACAACCACGTCTTACATGGAATAAGTCTTGTGTTGGATTGAGAGGAACAACAGTAACCAATCTCAAATCCTGACCAGATATCGATACATCAGTTCTCAATCCGATTGGATTGTTTTCAAAGTAAGTTCCCGATCTTACATATATGGTGTCTCCATCTTGAGCAACTGCTGCTGCACCACCAATTGTGGCTTTTGCATCTCCTTCTAACAATCCAGAATTACTATCATCACCATCTTTTGTAACGTAAATGATGTTCTTTGTCTGGACGCCAGCAGGTCTCCAAGATACTCCAGTTCCAACTGCCGCTAATCTGTAGTCAGTTTTTCCTACACCAACACCAGTATCGCCATTGATATCAATAAGAGTGGAATTTAACTCTACAGAACTATTGAATACGGATGTTCCATCAACTTGAAGTGAACTGTGTAAGGTTGTTGCACCACCAACAGTAGCACCAGCACTTACCCCAATACTATTTGTTGTAATCGCAGCTCCAACATGCAGTGAATTATCAACCCATAGATCATTAGTTCCTGGATTGTATTTGACGCCACCATCAACAAATAAATTCTGACCAAATGCTGCAGTTGGATTGTCTACAAAAGGAAAGAAGTAATATTGATCATTTGATGCATCAAAAGTTTCAACTGAAATTGCTGTAGATCCAATGCCCGAAGTCGATGAAAAACCAGAAGTTACTGAGAATGTAGCGGCATCTGATAAACTTGCAGATATTGCTGTTGAAATTGTACCAGTTGTAAATCCGGCAATGACCAGTTCTGGACCAATGAAAACAGGTCCATTAAATCTGGACGAACCATTGAATACGGAAGCACCACCAATTGTCGTTGCTCCGCCAACATTGAGTGATGCTGAAATATCGGCAGAATTATTTACATCTAGAACTCCACTTATTGTTGTGATTCCAGAAACAAAAGCATCAGAGGAAACTGTTAAAAATCCTACCGTTGTTAGTCCAGTAACATTTAAAGTGCTGGATATACTTGCTCCTGTAGAAACATTTACAAATCCACCGACCGTAAGATTTGTTCCTACACCAAGATTACCTTTAATATCAGCATCACCATCAACATCCAATAATGTACTTGGAAGAGAACTATTGATTCCAACACGTGATGTTGTATGAATTCCTTGAGAACCTTTGAGCCAGAAAGATACTAAACTAACATCAATAATGTTACTGTTACTGGTGTTTACTGTTGCATTTACAATATCCCCACCAGATTGAGTTCCAATGAAGTTGATTGTACTGAAAGAACCAATACCAACTGTTGTACCTTCATTTTGAACAAAGAATCCATCAACTATCGCATCAGGTGGAGCTGATACCCAACGAATACCAGTAGCATCTCTTGAAAGGTAATATCCATTCTCACCAGAAAGATTTACAGAGTCAAAAATATTTTCAACTCTTAATGCACCATCAATGTCAAGTCTTTGATCTGGAAGTGTGCTACCAATTCCAATATTACCTTGTCTTGGTCCAGTTCCAAATCCTACAAAGTGAACACTCCCATCTTCATTTGTAATTTCAAATCTCTCTCTAACAGTTGCAATACCAACATCAATATTATCAACATCAGCAAAAGATATAGAAACTTTTGAAAATGTAGATATGCCAGTAAAACTGGAATTTGTACCAAATAAACTTCCAGCAAACGTACTTATGCCAGATACGTCTAAATTATTGAGAGTGGTTTGAGAGTTGACAGTTAAATTATCAACAGTCAGACTTTGTACAGTATCTTCTGTATCATAATACAGAGTTCCGTAGATATAAACGTCCTTAAAGAATCTGGCATCCTCATTAAACCAGGATTCCTTACCCGTTACTGTCTTATCTACATTTGGATCCGGAGGAGTTGCTGCCATTTTTATAAGCTTACACTAAGACTAAAAGATCCCAAAATAAAATCTAATCCAACAAAAGATCCTTCAAAAATTCTTGGACCCCACTGCAATTCTATAGGAACTGCTGATCCACATTGACCCTTAATATCAACACAATTAGAATTCATATTCATTGTGTTTGTGGATGTTATATTCAATTCATTACCAGCAATCAAATCAAGGTTATTATCAGCATTAAGAACAATATTTTTACCAGATATTCTTATATTTCCATTTTTTTCTGCAGTGACTACAACATCACCGCTGCGAGTGTGTAGGAAAATATCAACACCCTCTGCACCATCTTGAGAATTTCTTTCACCAGCAACAATCTCTAAAGATCTATCGCTGTATATTTTAAGTTTTCCTGTATTATCTAATGATATAGATGATTTTTCAGCATTATCTGTTACACCGTAAATGTCATAGACATTCGTTCCACCATATCCCATCTGTGGATTGTTGATGTCGATCCTAAAATTAGGACCATAACTCTCAACAAACCTCTGATACCAATTTTGGTTTTGTCTTTCTGCCATTTAGGTAACACAATCAATAACTCGTTTTACTTCTCTATCAGGTCTATCACCAAGATTTGGCAAGAGTCTTGCTCCAGAACCAGTATTTGATCGGACTGATAATATGGGTAAATCAGTTGTATCTTTAATATTTATTGGGGTTACCTTAACGATTGATCCAAGATAAACTTCTGTGTCATATTCATTTCCTTGGTCATCGACTACAGTATCGCCTTTTTGATATCCAGTTCCAGGATCAATTACATCCACATCTGTAACAACTTGTGGGAAAACGTCACCGACTGGGTAGTTTTCACCTTCTGAAGCAACATAAATTCTATCAATCTGCCCATTCTTAATTGTTGCTCTACAGATAGCACCATATCCCTGCTTACAATTATCGACGACTTCTACAAATGGTGGGAAAGTATATCCACTTCCAGGATTCGTAATCTTGACATTGATAAGACCTCCAGTTTCTCCAGAGAGATTGCCAAGAATTGGTATTGCGGTGGCACCACTTCCACCTCCACCAAAGATTTTGATTTGAGGTGGGTTACAAACTTTAGGAATACCTGCGAAACATGATCCAACATCACCAACAAGTCTACCGGGATCTTTGATTGTATCTGAGAAGATGTCGAACGCTCCCATAATATCATTGACTCCATCGATTGCACCCTGTGCTTTTGCAACGTTTGCATTTTTCATGATCGCACTAAGATCTGGAATTGCCTGATCGATTGGTCCTTGACCGATTCTATACTTCTTAGGACCAGGGAACTTCTCTTTGTTCTTACCACAACTTGCCAGTCCAATCATTCCAACCAATGAACTAATACCATCTCTCAACAGACCATCAATACTAAAACCTTTGAAGAACTGTATGATCTTTTGGATTCCACCAATCGCTGGACCAAGTGCTCCGTCGATAAATCCAATCACACCATTTAAGATTGATCCAACTGACTGATCTGCAACACACTCAACAAAGTTGAGTACATTATCGCTAATGGCAGTCAATACACCTTTGACAAGATCACCAACTTTGTCTAGAACAGAATTGACAATACATGGCACCAGATCTTGCATGATTTTAATTGGTGCTGCCATTGCTTTCTGTGCAGCAACACCTGCAAGGTGAGCAATTACTGGATTACCAGTTGCTGCAAGAACTGTGGCATTAACAGACTTGTATAACATCTCAAGTCCTTTCTTGAGAATTGGAACCAGTCTTTCAAAAAGACTGTTTACCATACCGCCAACAAGACCAGATGCAATATCTTTGATCTGTCTAACTCTTTGTCCGATTTCTCTATCTACCCATTCCTTAACATAATCCAGTCCAGCATCAAATTGTGCTCTCACATTCTTCAAGAAGAATGAAAAATTCTCGATCGCCGTAGAGATTTTTTCTATCGACTCAACTTCATCGGTAGGAAGTTTGACTACCGCACCTTCGGATGCAGAATATGCAGCAGGATTATCTTTATCTACTGATTTTGCATCGGCAGGAGACAGGTGCCTTGGAGATTGTTTAGATGTTGCATTTGGATCATTTGATTCGTCTGCTTTGACTACACTGGCTGCTGGTTTTTTAATCTTGTCAGTGTAACCAGTAAAAGAACCGAAAGGTATCTTCTCACCATCTTTTGCAGCATACTGAGAGTTTCCAAAGCATCCAAA
>Ga0255751_10002435_pt1 | contig 17356 bp, 22 predicted proteins | sample 071ome_20_FD_179951 | JGI IMG/M metagenome (GOLD analysis project Ga0255751, IMG submission 179951) | Coastal salt marsh microbial communities from the Groves Creek Marsh, Skidaway Island, Georgia - 071412BT metaG (version 2) | ecosystem: Environmental > Aquatic > Marine > Intertidal zone >...
CCAATCGTTCTTTGATAAGGAGTTTCGTAATAAATCCTTTTCCCGTTTTGAACTCGCCCAGAAATCTTCCAAACTTTCCTTTCTCTTTTGTTGTGAGCGCATATGTTCTTCCCACGATGAGAGCTTTTTGAACGTAGGCTTTTGCGAGCAACCCATGAGCTTTCTCCTTCTTATTTCTAGTGCGAGATTCCGGGCAATCGATCCCGAAAAGACGGATACGCTGATTACGCAACCAAACATCAAACCCAAGATCAATGTCCACATCGACTGTATCTCCATCCACGACTTTCACTATTACTGATTTGTATTCGTACATTTACTTTATACCTGTATAAAACACATGCTTGTGTATGTTTGCTGTAACCTGTCCCGTGTATGCCCACTCTGGGAATACTTTTGTGCTGTGGTAGTGCGTTGCACCTCCTGTAATATCAGGAATCAAACCACTTAGGTGCACTATGTATAACGCATCGCGCCAAGCTCGTTCATCGTGCGGGTCTTCTGGTTTGCCATCGCAGTAGAAGCTGAACTGGCACATGTTTCGTATCGGATTACCGTTCCAGTAGTAACCTTGCTTGACCACATCACACGCATTGTCTGGATAGCGCGGGTCTTCGATTCTGTTTCGGACTACGTGAGCGACTGCTATCTGCCCAGCGTCTGGTTCACCTCTAGCTTCAAAGTAGATAGCTAGGGCTACGCACATCAACTGGCTCACCATGCCTACTCCTCCTCTACAATCTTCTCTCTAAGTATTGCGTCTTCCCAGTTCTTACACCACGGACAGTACCAACCCTTGCGGTAGGCTCGTGGATGCTCATCACCATCTTGCTTCTCGATATAGCCAAGCACCTCAAGCATCTTCTGGCCGCACTTACACTTCTGTTCCAATTTCTTGTACATCTTCGTCTAGTAACTCTTCTAGTCTTTCTAGCGTATCTGTAAGTCTTTTAACGAGCTGGATAATCTCTGCCAGTTCGTGCTCATCTAACTCAAATTTAGCTTTCATAGGCTCCTCAATTCAATGCGTGCCCCCAAGGATAAAGGCACGACTAGCCTTAGCGCGGCTTCTTCGGCATATGCACACGGAGGAAAGAGAACGCCGTTGTTCAGGCCCATCGATAGAAAACCCGAACTAGGGAGTAAACAAGGGGCCGTGTCATATACTGTGGATGTTTTCAGGTCAGAATGATGAAACACACCTACCCACCGTCCACTGGGGCTAACAGGCTCCGTAGGAATCACCAAACCCTCCCTCGCAATCAAGGGGCAGGTCTGGTGCCCATCTGGGCCGTATCTTCATAACTTTTTCTACTAGGCGCATACCCTGTTCTACCTCATCCTCTGGGACAATGCACCCTATGGCGTCATGGACGGTCATCACGACCTTGTACTTCTGAGATACACGAAGGAGTTGCTCACCGATGACGATCCGTGCCAGTGCCTGACACACGTTCTCGATTACCTTACCTCCATATATTCTAGTATCCATAAGCGCCCTACCCTTCCGGGTCTTGTACAATAACTCTGTTTTACCCTCTTCGTCAGTCTCTTTTCGCAGTTCTGGGTACTTTATATACAGGCCATTTGGCAGTCGGATACCGCTGTTTCCCTCAACCTCAAGTATTCCGGGGCGTCCAAAGGTACTGCTCTGGTCTTTCATAATGCTGTTGAGTGCCCTGCCTGCTTCCCGCCATAGCGCAGGTATCTCTGGGTATGTCTCCCTGTACACCTTTATGATGCGGTCACATTCATCCTGTTCCAACTCCACCCCAAAGTTCTTGAGTTGAGCTTTAAACTTGACGGCACCCATGCCGTAGCCTGCACCTAGTATAGTAGTCTTACCGACGAATCTTTCTTCTTTGTTTATCTCATCTTCAGGCTTATCGTAGATGGCAGAGGCCATTATCTTATATACATCATCCCCTCGGTCGAACGCTTCAACTAGGTCGTCCTCCTCGGCTAACCATGCCAGTGTCCGTGCCTCTATCTGAGACAGGTCACAGTCCACAAACTTGTACCCAGATGGGGCACACATAGCCTTCTTAAGCTGTGAACCACGGGGTAGGTTCTGCATATTGATCTTGTCATCGCCTCCCCACCGGCCTGTGTGGGCCGCGTAGTAGCGTAGTGGGATGGGTAATGTCCCCCTATTGCCTATGTCTATGAACCTCTGGGTGCGTGTCTCTTCGATGGTAGACCTTACACCTAGTCTAGCAGCCACAATAGCCTGAACCTCCGGGTTCTCGTGTTCTTGAAGCTTTTTGAAGGCTTCATCACTTTTGGCAAATGCGTAGGTCTCCTTGCCCGTTGTGGGGCTTATTTTGGTAGGAGGCTCGATGCCATATTCCCGCAGTAGCTCGGCAAACTGGGGATTGCTTGTTAGTTTTTTCTTGTCGTGCTTTACCTTTGCCAGTAGGGCTTCTTTCTTACCCACAACATCTTCAAGGTGTGCGTCGAGTACACCTAAATCTAGGCATAGCTGTGGCTCACTGAACATGCGGATCGTGAGATCAATCAAAGCCAACTCAAAGTTCGGGAAGTCTTTTTTCAACACCTTGAACAACTTGTAGGTAAGTTCAACGTCCTGTACACAGTAGCCACCGTAGGCTTCTAGTTCTTCCGTGGTAAAGTCCAGACGCTTCTTACCTATGGCATCGTGCACCTCGGTGCCTTTCCTGCCTAGCTCGTAGTATTCGGAGAGAGCGGCAAGGCTTCCTCCTACTTCTATAGAATGTATAGCGCGTGACATGCCCAGCGTATCGACGATCTTTGCTGGCTTGATACCGAAATGCCAATTGAGAATCGCCATATCGAACATGGCGTTGTGGGCTACGGCAATGGAATTGTCCCAATCAAACTGGGCTAAAAATTTAGCAATTTGTTTTTTGCTACCGGAAAACCATACTGGCGCTCTAGCTTTTCGCGATGATAGTTCCTGCCCAAAATTTTTGACAGCCACACCAATAACCTCGAAGCGAGGATCGCGGATGTATTCTTCAGTGGTGAGTTTATTGAGGCCGTACTCTTTAGTGTAGTAGGTCTCGAAGTCGATGGTCAGGATGTTCATGTTCTTTTAGATACTCTGCGAGTACCCCTACGTTCTCTTCATTGATGATAAAAGTAATGCCTCCTGCTTTTCTGATAGCAGCAAGCTCTTGTAGCTGTAGCGGTGTAGCTTTGTTTTTACCGGCCTTACATTCTATGCCGACAAACACACCGTGGAAACAACAAACTACATCTGGCACCCCACTGCGCCCCATGCCATAGGTAGCGGGGAAGAAGTAATACACGCCATACTCCTTGAGTAATTGTACGACTTTGTTTTTAACTTTCTTTTCGGGAGTGAGTGCCATTCAGAAAGAATAGCGTAAAGATTGGACTTTGTAAAGACACAAAAAACCCCGCACGAGGCGGGGTGAAGGGAGGTTAGCGTACGGCAGCCGTACGCTGTGTTAGTCGTTATCTAATATATCTTTCAGTATTTCACGCCTTAGTGAAGTTCTTTAACCCTTTCTTCGATTAGTGCTTCAGCATCATCAAAAGCAGACGCTGCCAAGTGTAAAAAGCTTTCCTTTTCCCAACCACTCTGGATAGCTGCTTTTGCTGTCTTTACCATTAGCAACATAATCACCATGAACGCGGGAGTGTTACCATCTATGTTACCGAGAGCCTCATCCAACTCCCTCTCGTTCTCCTCCCACCTCTCCATCTCTTTATCAAAGACTTTCTTCAACTCATCTTCCATTTTCACACTCCTCTATGTTTTTCAGTATTTCTCGCCTTAGTCTCTTGCGATCTTCGGGCGAACACTTTGTAGCTATGCGAATATCACTTAGCTTTAGTTTGTAACTCGACGGGTTCCAGTACAGTGCAGCTTCTGGGTCGGTGACGAGCATGTACTGCCACTGCTCCCCGTCAATGTCTAGGTAAAAGGATTCACCTGTCATAGTCTTTCCTCTATAGGGTCTACAAGTCGGTACACATTTCCTTCGTACGTAACTTGTCTTGGGCCTACGAAACTAGGCTTAACAAATATTTTCTTTTGGTACTGCGGATGTCGCCTGTACCTCGGATGGTTCAATGTCTTCCAATGCCCACGCCTACGGTGTGGTTTAGGGCTAGCGTGCGTGCCGCCTTGGTGTGGCTTCTGCGTACTAGGCAAACGATCTAGCAGTAGTATGTGTGGGCCGCTAGCATTTAACCATGGGCGCTTTTCTGCAAGTGGCCCAACTGCTTTCTTTTTTGGTTTCATTGGGAACTTTTCCACCGCGTGCTTTTCGCCGTACTTCATGTACGTCATAAGTTTCATGCACAAACTCATAACTTCACTAGCAAATGCTTTTGTTGCTCGATGGTGTGTGTCAAAACCGTCTATATCATCCTTATAAGATTCTAACAGTGCACACATACAACCCACACTAGGAACGAAACAATGAACTGGCGTGGGATCATCGGTGTAAAAGAAATAACCACCAAACGCTGTGCAACTATTATCCTCTTCATTAAACAATTGGACGTGCATATACGCAGCACTATCTTCCGGCCAATCAATGTTATCCCCGGCACTAAATCTGTGCGGGAGAGTATCGGCTAATTTTTTGTACAAATCCTCTACTTCAGATACTTCTTGTTCAACGGGCATTTCTCGCATGCCCAAAGCTCGTTTTTGTTCAAGAGTAAATCTATCCGGGTCAGTGCAAACATACGCCCACATGTGAGTAGGACAGACCATGTTTCCCAATTGATCTTCGGTTTCAATCTTGTAAACTATTACAAATTCATCAAAACTCCACTCTTGTTTATCGGTAACCAACGGAACATCTGGTACATCCCACTCGTCCTTAAGAGTGTCAAAGTCTTTGTCTCCAAACCATAGAAGTGGAGAACTCAGCACTCTATCAAAATAATTTTTTGATATTCCTTTAGGTAAAGGGTCTAGCCTTTTCTTAGTAAGCTGTAAAATCTTTAAGTCTGGTCGTTTCATTTTTCTCTCTCCTCACAGCGTACGGCTGCCGTACGCTCCACATATTCAGTTAAGACCCTACGCATTTCCCGCGTGTAATTAGGGCCAGATTTGAAATGGTCTACCACGTATTGTGGTAGACGCACGTTTACATGTACTAACGTAGGCTCTTTCTGCTTACCTCGTCGTCGTATTCTGTTAGCTGTCAAAATCAAGTTGCACCTCGTCACGAATAAAGAATTTATCATCTGCCAGTTTGAAACCGGCACCGTCTACGAACGTACCCTTGTCTGCAATCTTCAGCAGTGCCAGTGCTGTTCGCATGTCATCAGGCATCTCGGTACGCTTGAATCTCTTTGGTGTCTTGCTTTCATCATTGCGCCACTTGATGTACTCGTCACCCTTGAGCATGATGTAGTAGCCTTCGTTCTTATCAAGCACGTCTTCGATATTCTGTACTACCCGCATTTCAGAATACATGGTGTGGAACGTATCAATGAGTTCTCCTTTGCCTGCATCATTAACAAACTTAAACAACACCTCGTTACCAAGCAGCATCTCTTTCTTGATGTATTCAACCATCGCGTTCTGCGCCTCGTCTTTTTTCCTGCGTAGAGTATAGATGGTGTTTCTAACTTCGTAGTTCACGTTTGAGGCCATGTTCTGCATATGCTCCTGCATGGTCATGCCGTAGAAATACTGAGCAAAGATAGACTTAGCTGTACTTAGCTTTGATGTCCTCTTTGCACTGCCACGTTTCAAATCTTCATTGATGCGGTTGTTTTTGAACGACAGACCCTCTGACATGCCAGTAACGTTTATCGCACCTAGTGGTTCGTCACCCGCCAACACGTATATGTCACGCGTCATGTAGTATGAATCGCCTGAAGGAGTATGTCTGACGCCCGTCTTAACATAGAAGGTGTAGTCAGGATTACGTGTGGCTACGTGCAGCAAGAACGCAGGAGCAATGTCCTGATTCCCATGTTCTAGCAAAGGATGGAATTGCTCTTTACCACGGTTGTGATAAACATTCCTCGGCATGTTTGAAAACTTGCCTGCATCACCGCTCTGGATGTCCTCTTTGGCGTTTGCAATTACGTAGCTATCTCTAGCGAATACTTCTGAAATCATTTCTCTTTCCTCTTTACGTACGGCAGCCGTACGCTACCAATCGTATGAATTAATAATTGAGTCTACTTCTTCCTTCACTTCCTTACGGACAACAGGGGAATCTTTGAACATGTCTTTCGTTTTACCTACCATAATATCCTCAAGGCGTTGACGTGCCTCCTCTATCTTGGGATCGTTGGTCAGGTTCATGTGCTTGAGCATCCGGCACAAGTCCAGAGGGTTGGTAACAAACGTATCGTGCCACCGTTTCTTGTCATCCTCTTCCTCGTCTCCAGTATCCGTGCACTTCGCACTTATGGCTTGCAACTCTTTTAGTAGTCGCTTGTCATTTTCTTTGGCAGCTTCCGCCACCTTGCGTTCGACCTCTGCGTCACAGGACTGCTTGAGTTCTTCCATCTCCTGCGCGGGTAGATCAATGCACAGGTGACCGGACTCAGGTACAGGGGCAACGACAAAGTTCCATGCAAACTTGCTCATCACTTCTGTTACCGGAGGGTAGTCATCCTCACGGAACAAATCCCCACGGTGTTCTTTAGCAGTCTCACGGTAGCTCCAATACTTAACTCGGAAACCATCTAGCATGCTGTTGAACGTAGCTTGCTTGAGATTGTGCTGCGACTTGTAGTCTAGGAATAGACTAGTAGGGCAAAGCCTGTACCCGCGTTCATCCCACGGTAACGTCATGGTGTTGTGCCAGAGCCGCGATTGCGCTGCATGTTTCTGGATGTCCTTATGTCCGGTTGAACCGACCATCAGGTTGTCATACATACGCATGGCTTTCGGGTCTGCATTTTTACGCACGGCCAACTCGTTCTCGATGTCTTTGTTGCGCTTGCTTGCACCCCACACGCTGATGTTTAGACGCACCAATACTGCACTGTCTGATATACTCATTTCTCTTTCCTCTTTGCGTACGGCAGCCGTACGCTAATCAATGTTGATTGTTTTGCCCACAGGGGCGGTTATGTTTGCTTCGTTTGTGATTGCCCAGAGCACCGGAGCAGTCCAGTTACCCCATGAACAAATCTCACCATCGGTCAACATCACTACAGCGTCTGGCTTGATGTTGTTATTACTCAAGTAGTCAGAGACGCATGTAGGGTCGGTACCTCCACCACCGTGTGCAGTGCGTAGCTCTGGTGCGTTTTTGAAAGTGTCACTGGTGTATGTCTCGTGATGCTCAACCTCACCATCCCAATCGATCACATGTATCTTGTCGATGTTCAGGCTCTGCGCTAAACCTACCATCTCACTGGTAACAGCAGTCATGCGGTCGCCCCACATGGAGCCAGACGTATCACGCCCAAGCACCAGCTCATTGATGCTATTACCTTCTAGCGTAGGCATAACGATGTCTTGATGCAGATACCTGCGATTCGGCCTGCGCCATGTCGAGCGTTCCTTCTTGCGACACGTCGAGTTCATAAACATTCGCAGTGCATCCCGCCAATCCACCTTCGGCGTGATTAGCTCTTCGAGTCCGAGTGCATCCTGTAATCCACCTGCACCTGCTCGCTTACCTGCATGGATACCTTGCCGGATAGCTTCGGTCACGTCCTGCTTGAGTTGCTTGGCCTCCTCTTTGGTTAGTTCTTTGGCCCCATCCCAATCGTGATCGTCGAATCCACCGTCAATAATTTCATCACCACCATCGCCACCACGTTTCTTGGCGTTCTCCATGATCTCATTGAAGATGCGCTTGATCGTCCAATCCCGATACTTGATGTCGTGCAAGCCAATAGGCTTACCGTTCGCATCTTGTGGCATTTCGGTCAGCACATGTTTGGGGTCAGCGATTTCGATACGGTCATTGATCCAGTAGTCTGCTGCCATGTTAGTAGCCAGAGCGTGTCGTTCTCTCAGATTCTGGTAGGTAACAAAGTGCATACCCGCCTTGTGCAACCACTCGTGCACCATGACATAGGCAACACCCTTATCGCCGTTGGAAATCTTGTTGAACAGGAAGTCTGGATTGAACCAACAGTCCCGACCGTCAGTAGCTGCTGTGGGTACGTCAGTAGTCAGAATGGTCTTACCGTGCATGGCAACACCACGCAACAGACCGAACTGCTCAGATCGCATAAGCCCGATCTTGATGGCTTTGAATTTACGTTCTACTTCCATTCTCTTTCCTCCTTGCGTACGGTAGCCGTACGCTTACAGTAAGTCCTCGTTATCGGCAGCCCACAGTGCAAACTCGCGGTTCGCGAAGGCGATTGCTTTCTTGCTCTCGTGTCTGGCAAGTGCCACACAGAACACCACCTGCCACTCCTCTTCCATGCGACGCAGGTACTTCAGGATGTTGGTCAGGGTGTCCTTCTCCACATGCTCCAGTAGTCCGAACGTCAACACTGCGCGAGCGCCGGGGTCTTCCGGAATGATTGCGGTATTCGGTTGCTCCTTGATTGATGCAATGGATGGTAAGGATTCCTGAAACCTGATGAACGACACGATACTGGCAGCGAATGCAGCACCTGCTACACCTGTTAGCGCAGCCATAAGCGCATCTTCGTCATACAAATGACGGTTCTTAATGATCCCACTGGCAATCTCCAGTGTACGCGGGGAAACCACGTTGTCCTGTGGGCTAGATGGATGGAAGATAAACTCGTTCTTCACCCCATCCACGTAGGATGCAAGACACTGTGGATAGCGGTGCACCCAAGCAATCACCACTGATTCAATACCATTGTTCAAGGCCCACGGAGTCCACTCCTCATAGTTCGGTTTACTCACAATCAACTCGCAAACGCGCTGTCTGGTATGTTGAGCCAGACCATCGCCCACCCCGTCGGTATCGAGGTTACCGGTCAGATAGATAATGGTGCCCTCTGGTGTTGGTATGTCACCGAGTCTGGGCTTGAACACTTCGAGCAGGGGATGCAGCATGTTCTTCACTGGGTCTGCTGCTTTAGTGAACTCGTCGAGCACCATCACTACAGGTTCTCCAGTATGGATACCGAACCTAGCGTTCGGGTAATAGCGGGTCACGCCATTCTCATGGTCGATCACCGGCATGCACACGTCACCGAGATCAAGATTGGGGCAATCGAGCATGGCTAGCGGTAGGTTTGCGATCTGTGCAATCGCTTGGGCAATGCTAGTCTTGCCGACGCCCGGCTCGCCGCGCAGTATGAAGCGCGTCTTGGGGTTGTTGACGATAAGCTGTACAGCTTGCTGAAGTGTTACTGTTTGAATCTCATTCATGTTTACGTTCTCTTTGGTTGTTGAGCGTACGGCAGCCGTACGCGGTTGGTTAAAAAAGTTAAATTCCCACTATCTAATTGTATCACAATATACCCTAGTTTGTCAAGTAGCACCCGAACAGCCTCGGGTCAGCAGTCATGTGCAGCTTCCTGCCATCCATTGAGACCACTGCTACTTTGTTGTTGTGAACGTGGGACACGTAATACCGTCGTCCCCGTCCGTCCCTTACCACTTCTCCAGTATCCACAGGACACTGAGACTTTGCTCGCATCAGAGTTTTCATATCGTCGCGTCCTCCCCGAGCATGTACTTCGAGTTGTCGTTAGTGTTTGGCTTATCCACTTCCCGCTTCTCAAACAAGTCCTCGGCGTACATATACTTGAGCATGTCGTCGAGCATGTTTGTTATGTCTTTGGGAAGTATTGATAACTCTCGGTTCAGCCAATCCCCTCTCCATCTACAGGCCCGTCGCAGCAGGTGCTCCGCTGCCTCCACCCGAGCATCCTCGTCACCGGTCACCCTGCGGTGCAGCCAATAGGCGGTCTGTTGGCCCTTGTATTCTTCGTACTGCGCAGGGTCTACCAGTTTGGCCAGTGCTAGCACGTACTTGGTGAATGGTTCGATCTCCTTGCGACGCATCCCCATCGGGGCACGCTTCAGGTAGTACGCGTGCATTTTGGGCGGGTCGATGAAGTCAAAGCCCGCGTCTTTGTCATACTTAAGTTTGAGTGTCTCACCATCCTCAACCACCACGGTTTTGCTGCGTACAGTGGCGGTGGTCTGACCCTTGTGGCTACTAAAGGAGCACCCGTATCTATCCCATCTATTCAAGAGGGCAGTAGCAAACTGGTGCGTTGAGTTTGTGGCGTAACCGCCATTTGTGAAGTGAATCTCCCCGTCAGGCAGGTAGGTCAGCACGTTGGTCTCGTACAGTCTGCAAGCGATGGTTTCATCCCAATGCTTGATGATCTGCATGTGTTGCCTGCGTCTACCGTTGGGGGTGTTGATGATCGGGCGTAGCCAATCCTTGCCCCTGATAGGCTTGATTGATTCGTAGTGCTCTAGCGCGTCCTGATAGGTGCGTAGGGCGGGCATTTCATAAAGATTTGTATTTCCATACATTTTGGCGTTCTCCTTGCGTACGGTAGCCGTACGCTATTCCTCGTTAGTAAATGGATTGTTTGGCAGCTTCTTGGTCATTCCGCAAACAAGCAGGTTTCTTTGATGTAGTTGCTGCTGTTCTTGTTGCTCCTGCTCTCGCAGCCATTGGCGCAAGACAGCCGGATCGTACTCGGCCAACAGATCGGCCAGTGTTACTTCGTTATTGTTGTCAGGGTCTGACATATCTACCTCCTACAGTAATAGTCCAAAGATCACGATTGCTGCGATGAATCCCAGAAAGGCCACGCCGTACAGCGCACGCGCCCACCACGGTAGGTCATCGTCTGCCCACACATACTGCTCGTGCGGGTCATGTATGTTTGGTGTCTTGTATACTTCACCTACTTCCCAGTTATTCTTGCTCATTGTTGTTCCTCCCACGCATCTACTTGTAAACAGCGGAAGCCATTCTTCCGCCACATATCCACCACGCACTGCCGGTCATCCAACACGCACAGCACATCGTCCGGTGTGAGACCGAGTTCCTGTACCATTTCCAGTTTGACTTCGGTATCAGGTCGGAAGTCGCCGTTTTTACGCATGATTAAACGGGTGTCGTAATCCCAATCCTCGTGAACGTGTTTTTGTAACCACTGGACAGTTTCGGCCCGCACCACGTCATTGCGCCCAGACAGGATGTAAAACATCCGGCATCCGAACAGCAATTGTTTTAGTACCGCGATAACATCCTCGTTTGGTTTGTCATCCACACACGCTGCGTTGAAGCTATCCCAATCACGTTCAGCGTAAGGTTTCAGCGTCCCGTCAGGGTTCTTGATGTAGTGAAGCCGGTGGTTCACATCGGCCAGTGTTCCATCTAGGTCACACAAAACAAATCTGTCTTCCATATCCATTGTCATTCTCCTTGCGTACGGCAGCCGTACGCTTATGTCGTTCTCTTAGGGTTTGTTTGCTTCAGCGTAGCGGGGTCAGTGACCAACTGATACGCACCTTTGTTGTACTCCTGAGCGACGCACCATCCCATGCGCTCCTCACAGGCTGCGGATTCCCCGCACTCTAGGCAAGTCAGTTTGCCCAGAAGGTAACGGGCGCGAGAGTAATACTTGTTGCATTTGATGCAATTCATAGCATTGTCCTTGTGTACGGCAGCCGTACGCTGATTAGTAGTTATCTCGGTAATAGGCAGCGTCAGCCTGACGGTCTGACCAGATGTCAATAAGATCATCGAATGCTCTGATTGCTTTCTCCGGCGTCGATGGTTTGAGGTACGGTTCATCCTCGCCATAGTCGCGGTCGTCAAACAGATGCTTGTAAATATCCTCGTCAGTCCAACACTCAACGATGACATCCCAACCGCCATCTTCGTAATGTTCTTCTGCATAGTTGCGTACATGTAAGACTAGTTTCTTTTTTAATTCGTTCATGTCGTTCTCCTGTCAACCTACGTGGAATAAAAGGAAGGTATCAACGTCGTTACCTACACGGGCATTTGTTACAAGCCACGGCCAGACCGCGAGCAGTAAGTGAGTCCTGCGCTTACGTGAGTCCATCAAAAAAGTCATAGCGTTCTCCATCGTTATCAGCGTACGGTAGCCGTACGCAAGCGTGTCCCGTGGGCGAATTCCCACTGTCCTTATTGTACCACAATTAGCCCTACCTTGTCAAGTGGACGTAACATTACACTTGGTATTGTTATATTGTTATAAAAATAGGGTCTAATGTTACGATGGATGTAACAATAGGTTTTTTTCTGAAGTGCCCAGAAACAGGGGCTTGTGGGGGTGGTGTTGTATGTATTGTTATATTGTTATGAGATTTAGAGAAATATATACACTTTTAGCGTTTGGTTGAAATGGGCTTTCACTGCAATAGGAGGGGATAAGAAGAGAAGAAAATATTTGTATGTCCTTTTTTTCGCATAACATTACACAAAAGGCTCTTTTTCTATGCGTTTCATGTACTTAGCGCGTAACATTAAACATAACATTAGGATTAAAACGTAACAATACACCGTACGGCTGCCGTACGCTGTCTGGCGCAGTAACTCCACCGGTACTATCACCTTCTTATATATTCTTTAGAAATAAGGTGGCGCAGTAGCTCCATCGGTACTATCACCTCGAATTTTTCGAGTGGCTGACCCGCTCGCTTCCACTACTATCACCAAATTTTTTGGCGCGAGGCGCGGCACAAGGTGCATTTTTCGCGGGCACAAAAAAAGCCCCCCGGCCGGAGCCGAGGGGCGAGGGGTAGAGCGTACGGTAGCCGTACGCTCGAGATGGTTACTTGATCTTGATCGTACCATCGAATGCAGGGGATTCCTGCATAGTGTCCTGCAAGTCGCTGAGGGTTTCGCGGATGTTATCCACAAGTGCCAGTGCCTTATCAGCGGATGTGCCAGTAATGCCTTCTGCATCTAGCAAAGCATTATGGTAGACCGTCAGGCGATTGTGCAAAGCCTGCATATCCTGCGCTATCTGCTCTCCCATAGGCATAGCCTTGTAGGCATCGCGTGCCTTTTTAGCCTCAGCCTGCTTGGCAGCCTTTTTCTCTTCAGCCTTGATAGCCTCAGGATCGAGCGTAGGGTTAATAATTGCATCACCCTCAGTCAGCCCTAAAGCCTCAGCGGCTTCCCGGCCGCGCTCAGTCCAGCCGGTCTTCCCGGCCCAATATGCAGTGTTCTGCATAACGCTTTGCTTCCACTGGCGGAATTTTCGTGCGTGCCCGGCTTCCGTATGTGCAGCCTCAAGATCAGCATTCGCGGCCATTGCATTCTGGAAGTGCATGAGCGGGTTATCCTTAAACGTAGGATGCTGCCCATACTTCTCGACAAACTTACCTAAGTCCCGGATGGTAGCGTCATTAGCAACAAGCGGCGTAGCGGGTGCAGTGCTATCGATAACCTCAGCAAGCATAGCGTACGCGCTGTCCTGCTTAGCGTTTACATCCCACAGCCCCATCTCCAATTCCATGCGCTGATCGGAAGCATTACTTTCCGCCGCTAGCGCAGCACGTGCACAATCCAGAATAGAAGGGGTATCGATTGTTTCAGTCTTTACAGTTTTAGCCATGATGGCGTTCTCCAAATAAAAGTAATAAACAGCGTACGGTAGCCGTACGCTCGGGCCGTGCGTTATCGCTCGACTTGGGTTTAATGTACCACCTATTATAGTATGTGCAACAAATAGACCCCCACCCGTACCCTACCCCCCACTAGCTCAGATGGTTCCATAGCCGCTATATACATAATAATCTGCACATCAGACACCACACTTTGACAAACCTAAAACAACAACTCCAATAAAATCAATAACTTACAACACGCTAAATATAGGTGGTCGCAAGACGTACTAACGCGGCGCACCCCCACCCCCTCTTTTCCTGTATACGCGCACCTCGCACCCCACCCCCTCAGCACAGAAAACACCCCCCGTCAATGGAACCAGAGGATTAATTTGGGACAATAATTCCCAAATAATTAAAATGACATCGTAAGTCTTTGATTTGTATACAGTCAGATTTTACGCTCTACCGAAAATACCCCCAAAAGGATTAAAATACCGAGTTTGAATCCGGCGGGAAAATTAATATGGCGTAAGTCTTTGATTTATATAGATACCGCTGTCGGTACCTCTACTGAAAATACCCAAAAAAGGTATGCTTTTGATTTCTGCAACGCTATTTTATTTCGTCGCGTAACCTTTTGATTTACATAGGCACCGCTAAAACCCCTCGCATGCCTGTTGCCAGTACGTAACTATATGTTAGACTTCGCGAAAATCGGTATTTCGGATACCTGCATACATGCCTGTTGTTCAAGTGGAACCTACCAAGTCCCACCCGGTGCCTTACGACTTGTCGGAGGAGAAACCCGCGACTCTGACTGATGAGATTGCAGTAGCCGGTAACACAGCGGAACTACAGGTAGAGATGGGCGCACCTCTGGAAGTATCAGAGGCAGATGCCGCCCGAGAGAAAGAATTATTAGAGGCAGTTGCCAACGCGCAAAAGCCCGCCAACCTTACAAATCAGACCACGGCGTTTGCTGCGGCTGCATTTCTACGTACATATGGTGCCCAGCTTGCTATGGATGCAGCGCAGGCGCGGGCTGCCATTACGCACAAGTTGATGGAAATCGCTGACTGCGGCGACCCAAGGTACGAGTTGAAAGCACTTGAACTGCTGGGTAAGCACAGTGACATCGGGATATTCACCGAGCGCAGCGAGATAACCATAAACTACAAGAGTCCAGAAGAATTGGAGAAGGCGATCAAAGATAGGGTCAAGAACCTCCTTAACGCTACTGTAGTAGATATAACGCCAGCAGGAGGAGCGTCCGAAGAAGAGCTGGACGACGTGTTGGGTGTGATCGATCTGGATGCTGAAGAATCTGAAGATAATGATGAAGATTTAGATGACGAACGCGACATCTCCATTTGATGACATATCTCTTCAGGATATACCGAAGGTACTGCCACTGCTGTCACAGGCAGAGCAGGAACGGGTACTAGCAGAGTTAGAACAACTAGCCAAGCTTAAGAAGCAGAAAAAGGCACAGACGCGGTTCTTGGACTTTACCAAGCAGATGTGGCCTACGTTTATTAGTGGACGGCACCATGCGAGGATGGCTGAAGCATTTGAACGAGTGGCTCGGGGCGAGTGTAAGCGTCTTATTGTCAATATGCCTCCTCGTCATACTAAGTCTGAGTTTGCTAGCTATCTTCTGCCTGCTTGGTTTTTGGGTCAATTTCCGCATAAAAAGGTCATCCAAACCTCTCACACTGCGGAGTTGGCCGTTGGTTTTGGTAGAAAGGTAAGAAACTTAGTCGATCAGGACGCGTATCACGAGATATTTCCTGATCTGGCGCTGTCTTCGGACAGCAAGGCCGCTGGCCGGTGGAACACAAGCAAGGGAGGAGACTACTTTGCGATAGGTGTAGGCGGTGCGGTTACTGGTAAAGGTGCGGATTTGCTCATTATTGACGACCCGCACTCGGAACAGGAGGCAGCATTAGCCGAAACTAACCCGGATATATACGACAAGACCTACGAGTGGTACACATCTGGCCCTCGTCAGCGTCTACAACCGGGCGGAGCTATCGTTATCGTGATGACACGGTGGTCATTGCGTGATTTGACGGCTCGTGTACTCAAAGCCAGTGCCCAAAGGGGCGGTGATGAGTGGGAAGTGATTGAATTTCCGGCGTTAATGCCGTCTGGGAACCCACTTTGGCCTGAATTTTGGTCAAAAGCGGAGCTTGCGGCGCTAAAAGAGGAACTTCCTAACTCAAAATGGATGGCTCAGTACCAGCAGGAGCCTACATCTGAGACATCTGCCATCGTCAAGCGTGAATGGTGGCGGACTTGGGAGGAAGAGAACCCTCCGCCGTGTGACTTCCTGCTGATGGCGTGGGATACGGCGTTCGAGAAGACAAACAGGTCGGACTATTCGGCCTGTACAACGTGGGGTGTGTTCTACGCGCCCGATGAAAACGGGGTTGAGCAGGCAAATATCATACTGCTTAACGCGTTCAGGGACAGGATGGAGTTCCCCACGCTGAAACGCGTGGCGGTGGAAGAGTACGAAGAATGGCAGCCCGATACGCTGATTGTGGAGAAAAAGGCGTCGGGCGCACCGCTGATCTACGAGATGCGGGCGATGGGTATACCGGTGCAGGAGTTTACTCCCACCAAGGGTAACGACAAGATTACACGGCTAAATGCAGTTTCTGACCTGTTCGCCTCCGGTATGGTGTGGGCACCCAATACAAGTTGGGCAGAAGCAGTGATTGATGAGGTTGCGGCCTTCCCCTCGGGGGAGCATGATGACTATGTAGACTCTGTGTCACTGGCGTTAATGAGATACAGAAAAGGTGGGTTTATAAGGTTGCCCTTGGATGAGGAAGACGAGGTGCAATACTTCAAACAACGTAAAGGCGGGTACTACTGATGGCTGTTGAGAAAAGTTTATACACAACCCCAGAAGGCATGGAGGTTGAAGAAAGCTCCGAGATGGAGATTGAGATCGTCAACCCTGACATGGTGACTCTGGATGACGGCAGTGTTGAAGTTACTCTGGTGCCCGAAGCTGGTCTGGAAGAGACAATGGGTGCGCCGTTCGACGCGAACCTCGCAGAATATTTAGACGATGGTACCTTGACAGAGCTGTCGTCAGAGCTTATAGGTCATGTTGAGGCCGACACATCCAGCAGAAAAGAATGGGCAGACTCGTTTGTAAAGGGGTTGGATGTGCTCGGCTTCAAATACGAAGAGCGGGTTGAGCCGTGGGAAGACGCCTGTGGTGTGTACTCCAACGTCCTAGCTGAAGCCGCTATCCGCTTCCAAGCCGAAGCGATGAGTGAAACTTTCCCAGCCGCTGGCCCTGTCAAGACCAAGATACTTGGAGAAGTAACCAAAGAGAAGGAAGACGCCGCCCTCCGAGTCCGGACAGACATGAACTACGAACTTACCGATGTCATGGTTGAGTATCGTCCGGAACATGAAAGGTTGCTCTACAGTCTTGGTCTTGCAGGGTCTGCGTTTAAAAAGGTTTATTTCGACCCCAATCTTGGCAGACAGGTTGCCATCTATATTCCCGCCGAGGACATGATTGTCCCGTATGGCGCGTCAAACATAGAGACAGCCGAGCGTGTTACTCACGTAATGCGTAAAACAAAGAACGAACTCGTCAAATTACAGGCGGCTGGCTTCTATCGAGAAGAAGAACTAGGCGATCCTGTCTCCTATCACACCGATATAGAGGAGAAAAAAGCAGAGGAAGGGGGGTACACCCTCAACGCTGACGACCGTTATACGGTCTTAGAAGTCCACGCAGACCTCATTATTGACGATGTTGACCAAGAAGAGGACGGTTTACAGATAGCAAAGCCCTATGTCGTGACTATTGAGCAGGGCACAGGGACTGTA
>Ga0255751_10002440_pt1 | contig 17339 bp, 6 predicted proteins | sample 071ome_20_FD_179951 | JGI IMG/M metagenome (GOLD analysis project Ga0255751, IMG submission 179951) | Coastal salt marsh microbial communities from the Groves Creek Marsh, Skidaway Island, Georgia - 071412BT metaG (version 2) | ecosystem: Environmental > Aquatic > Marine > Intertidal zone > Salt...
AAAATATGGTTGGCAAAATCAACAAGGATTCCTAGATGATTACAATCAGAGAATTCATAATAGTGATTATTATCAATATTTTTCATATTCTTTACAATCTCAAGTAGATTATGAAACTTGGAAAGAGCCAGTAACTACTCTAAATCACACATTAGGTTTCAAAAAGTTCTCTGATTTGCAAATTTATTCTTCCACAACAGATTTTTCTGGCATATCTACAAACCAAAATAATGGAGTTGTTACTTTAATTTGCGACTTAAATAGTATAGTTGACACTTATTGCATTTACGATTTTGATTTGGTGTTTGAAAATAATTTTTATGCAGATTCTTTCTTAGCATCCGATGAAATTAGATTCAGCAGTAAAATAATTAAAGATTACATCGAATCTGTTGGAAATAGAGTTCTAATTATTGATGATATAAGTGATGAATTTAATACCACCCTTGATGCAACTTTTGTAACTTCGTTCAGCATTTAATTAATAACCAAAGATGGCAAAAACAAGAGCAAAGAAACTATTCTTAAATGTAGTCGATGAAAGACTTGATGGTAATAATCAATTTTCGATTTTAACGTTATTGACGGATGGTACATCAATATATCAAAATAGTTATGCTAAAGTTTTTACTAGAGACGAAATTGGATCTTTTGATATAACATTAAATCAAACTGACAATACGGCTACATTGAATTTTTTCCCAATTGATGGAAGAATTAATGACTATGGATATTCATTTATATCTTATGATACAAAACAAGATGTCTACACTAGTGGAGGATTTAATTTTGGAACTCTTGTTAGCGTTGCATCTACGAACGTTTTAGTTTCTGCGGGAACAACACAAACATTACTTGGAATTTCTTCAGATTACACATCATCAAAATTTTTAGTCGAAATGAGTGATGAAAGTGATGAATATTATGAATATTTGGAAATAAATTCAACAATTTCGGAAGGCGATGCAAATTTAAACGAATATGGAAGAATAACTTTAGATTTAGAAAATTATCCTACTGGAATAGGAACTTACGAAATAACATATAATGGGGCAGGATATGATTTAAATTATACCACACCATTTTCAGACAGAGATCTTAGATTTAATGTTGTTCAAGTATCATTTGCATCTACTTCATTTTTTGATGGTGGAGAAAGACAACTTAGACATGGAAATGTAACCTCAACTTTAACATCAATTGCGGCAACAACATCTCCAGTTCCGGAAGTTGTCGATTTTTACACATCAGAATACACCTCATGCTATTTTATAACACAAGTTACCGATAAAATTAATAATAAAGTTCGTTTTTCGGAAATTACTGTTGTAAGTAATGACTCCGAATCATATATGTTAGAATATGGTGTTGTTGGTGAAGATTTTGGAGAATTTAATATACTATCTTCATCAATTACAGAATTAAAATACACTCCCCCAGAAAACACGGAAGTTGATGTTATAGTATATAAAAATGCATGTACTGTAGCGGAATATTCAACATTTCCATATGGAATAAACTTTGAGAATTCAGAACTAACTACTGGAGTTAGTAGATTTGGTTATGGAAGTGAAGAAAATTTTAGAACAAACTTTGAACTGACACATCAAGGAATACCAATTTTTATTAGAAAAATAAATTCAGAAAATGAACTTATTGTGGATTTGGAAGATGATACTTTGTATATCCCAAATCACTTTTATGTCACTGGAGAAAAAATTTCATATTCTACCGAAGAATTTTCGAACACTCCTCAAAATGCTATAGGAATTGCATCAACTTCAGTTTCTGGGATAGGAATTACTGACAAATTATATGGCGACTTCTTTGTATATAAAGTTGACCAAACAAAAATTAAACTTTGTACTACTGCCCAAGAATCTTTATCATTAAATCCAACTTTTGTAGATTTTACAAGTTTAGGAATAGGTGTTACTCATTTCATAAAGAGTAAAAATCAAAATGAAAAGTGTATAATTTCCATAGATAATGTTGTTCAAAGTCCCATTATTTCTATTGGAATTACTTCTAAATTACTGAGTGATTTGAATATTAATACTTCAACTTTATATTTTAGCGGAATAAGTTCATTTTTTGGTGGAGATTTGATTAAAATTGATGATGAAATAATGGAAATAACTGCTGTAGGTGTTGGCAGTACTAATTTTGTAGAAGTTAGAAGAAATAAATTGGGTAGTTTTGCTGAACAACATCTTACCGGAAGTTTAATTACTAAACTTAAAGGAAATTATAATATTGTTGATAACGAGATTCATTTTGCTTCTGCTCCATATGGACCAGTAAGAAGACCAGATGAATTTTCATTCTCAGAAAGTTCTATTCCCGAATATGAGGTAAAATCAACATTCCATGGAAGAGTTTTTATGAGATCTGGAGTGGAATTTAGTTCAAATGATACTTACAGTAATAATTATCTTTTTGATGACATTTCAGATTCTTTTGATGCAAAAAATAAAGATTTTGAAATAACTTCTTCCGGAAATTCAGTAACTGGAATTTCTACTCAAAATTCTATACTTTTAATTAACAATATTCTCCAGATTCCGGAAAGAGATTTTGAACTTACAGAAAATCTTGGAAAAACTTTTGTCAATTTTACCGGAACGGCAACATCAGCCCTTTACGATCCTAATAATGCTTCGGTTCCAAGAGGTGGAATAATAATATCTGCAGGTTCTACTAATGGTTTTGGTTTCCAACCATTAGTTTCTGCTGGAGGAACGGCAGTAGTTTCGATATCAGGAACAATTCAGTCAATTAGTATTGGTAATAGTGGTTCTGGATATAGATCTGGAATACAGACTAATGTTAGAGTTGGTGTTCAAACTTACAGTTCTGGTTTAGCAAATATAGAATTTATAGGTACAGCTACGGTATCCAATGGAGAGGTTATATCAATCAACATTACAAATCCAGGTTCAGGATATACCAATTCTAATCCACCAAAAGTAGTAATAGATTCTCCATTACCATATGAGAATTTAAAGTTAAAATATTCAAGTTCATCTCAAAGTGGAGTAGGAACAGAATCTGTAGTTGACATTGTAGTGGGTCAAGGTTCCAGTGTTATAGACTTTAACATAAAAAACTACGGATATGGTTATAGAGTCGATGACATTTTGACGATAGATGTTGGTGGAGACACCGGAATTCCATTAGATCCCACAAAAATCTATGAAGAATTTTCTTTAATTGTCAACGAAACTCAAACAGATTCATTTTCTTCTTGGAATTTAGGAGAATTTGAGTTGCTTGATGATATAAGTTCAGAATTTAATGGAAGTAAAAAAAGTTTTGGTCTATATTTAAACAGTGAAATATATACTATCATTAAAAAACCTGGATCAATTTTAGACCTAAAGGCAGTTATATTGGTATTATTAAATGATGTAATTCAAATTCCAGACGTGGCATATGAATTTAATGGTGGTAGCGTAATTACATTTACAGAAGCTCCAAAGAATGGAGATAAGTGTTCTATATTATTTTATAAGGGAACACCAGATATTGATACATTAAATGTTGATATATTGGAACCTATAGAAGTTGGAGACAAAATTAGAATATATTCCGATGATTCTTCATTGAATCAAAAGGAAAGAATTGTAAATGAAATTTTAAGTCCAGATATTTTAGAAACAAATCCATATTATTCTTTAGGAATATCTGAAGATGAAGAATTGTCTAGACCTTCAGTCTTGTGCAAGCAGAGAAATGATTTGGTTATTGATAATGAAAGTATTACAAAAGATAGAGCTCAATACGAACCAGTCATAAATCCTGTAGCTAAAATTATAAGTTCTGTTGGAATTGGATCCACTCAAATATGGGTGGATTCTGTTACTACACTATTTGATTATGTAAATGAAAATGTTGGGCAAACTTATATTGAAGATGTGGAGATTATAATAGATAATTTATCTATAGCAGGAGCCTCTTGTACAGCGATTGTTTCCTCGGCTGGAACAATAACATCAATACCAATAAGTTATGCAGGGTACGGATATGAGAGTTCTCCCACCGTTAGTATTTCTTTACCATACTATCCAGATTCCGGACAAAGAGCAGAGGCATCATCTTCAATCACTTCCGGAATTGTGACTAATGTGTCTATAACAAATCCTGGATTTGGATATACAAGTTCTAGACCACCTTTGGTCTTAATAGAACCTCCAATCGCAAAAAGAGAAAAACTTCCAAAAGTTACTTATGCTGGTGATTTTGGAATTATTAGTGGAGTATCAACCGTTAGTGTGGGAGGAACTGCTTTGGAATTTGAATTGGTAATACCAACTAATTCGATATTAAGAGATTCTGATTATGTAGATTCGGTAATTACAAATAGTCAACTGGCACCTGGAGACTATTTTATGGTTTATGGATCAACTATTGGGTCTGGAGTTACTTCACTAACTAGAGATGGATCCATAATTGGTATAGGTACTACTGGAATTGATAATGTTTATCAGGTAGATTCGGTATCCTTTGCTTCTACTGATGCTTATGGTATTGGACCAACTACTGTCAAGAAAGTAGTTGTTAAGGTTGTTTCCAATGAAAACTTATCCGGATATGCATCTAGTAGTTTCTATGGAAACTTTACTTGGGGATTGGTAAAATTATATTCTCCAACTATCAATTCATTTGAAATAAATAGTGATTATGGAGTTGTTGGTTTGAATAGCACTCCAACTGTGAAGAGAATAAATCCACTCAAATATACATTATACAATTTAACTTAAACAATAAATACCTAAAAAGTATAAAATCAATGGCTGCTATTATAACTGACCAATTTAGACTTTTTTCTGCTAGAAATTTAGTCTCTTCTGTAGAAGCAGAAGAAAATACATATTATGCATTTATCGGACTTCCCAATGCCTCCGATTATGATTCAAATTGGGATGCAAGTCCACCATCACCATTAGATTCTTTTGATAATCATAATGATATTTGGGATACAATTATAGCATTAAAAAGAATAAAGGGTGAAAATTGCCTAAATGTTGTTAGAAAAATAAGTTGGTCTTCTGGAACTTCTTATGATATGTATAGGCATGACATAAGCAGAAACAATGTATCAAACGTCACTGGATCTACAAGTTTATACTCATCAAATTATTATATCATTAACAAAGATTACAGAGTTTATATTTGTCTAGAAAATGGAACTGACCCAGAGCATCCTAGCGGAAAGCCTTCTTTGGTAGAACCACTTTTTATTGACTTTGAACCAAGATCATCTTCTGATGGGTACGTTTGGAAATACCTTTATACAATGACTCCAGAAGATGTAATTAAGTTTGATTCCTTAAATTACATGCCAGTTCCAAAAGATTGGGAAGTTACTAATGATTTGTTATACACAAATGCTTTGTTTAGTGGTCAAATAAAAACAGCGATTATAAAAAATAGAGGGACTAATTTGGGTCCGGCAAGAACATATTCTAATGTTAGTATTGTTGGTGATGGAGATGGTGCTGAAGCAACAATTATTGTTGGAAATGATTCCACAGTAGAATCAATAACAATATCAAATGGTGGTAGCGGATACACACATGCAAAAGTTGATATTGCATCCGCAGGATTAGATCCGGGAAGCGATTCTGAAGTTCCAGAATTTGATGTAATTATTCCACCTCCAGGAGGACATGGATTTGACATTTATAAAGAACTTGGGGCACATAATGTTCTAATTTATGCTAGAGTTCAAAATGATGAAGAAAATCCAGATTTTACTGTAGGAAATAAAATTGCTAGAATTGGATTGATAGAGAACCCAACAGATATCAACGATAATTTTCTATTTGATGACACTATTAGCGCATTACCTGCATTAAAATTGACTGGAATAAATCTAGATAGTGATTATCAGAATGCTACATTTGAATATAATGGTGTTATAGAACAAACCATAGGAACCGGAATTACTGCTTATGGTAGAATTGTTTCTTATGATAATAAGACAGGAGTTTTAAAATATTGGAAAGATAGAACACTATCCGGATTTGATACTGGAACATATAATAAAATAGAGTCTTCTTATGGAGATGAAGTATATGAGTTTACTTCTAGTCCAGCAGCAGGAGGAAGTCTAGTTATAACAGGCGGAAGTGTTAATTTGCAAATACAGCAAGCTTTTAGTGGTATATCTACTACAATAAATAATACTGATAACTATAATTTGGGACAGGAATTTTTAGATGGAATTTCCAGTCCAGAAGTGAAAAAGTATTCTGGAAATATTATTTACATTGATAATAGACCATCGATTACAAGATCTTCAAATCAAAAAGAAGATATCAAAATTGTGCTCCAGTTTTAAATAGGGAATTATGCCACAAGTAACCAATTTAACCACTTCACCATATTTTGACGATTTCGTTCCAGAAGGTGGAGATGCGTATGAATATTACAAAGTTTTATTCAAGCCAGGATTTCCAATTCAAGCTAGAGAGCTTAATAATTTGCAATCGTATTTGCAATATCAAATTGAAAAATTTGGAAATCATATATTTAAAGAAGGTTCTAGAGTAACTGGGGGAGAACTTTCATATTCAAATAATTTAGATTATGTTATTGTAGATAATCAATATTTTGGAGAAGATGTATCGGAAAATATACTTCCGTGGTTAGTTGGAGAAACACTAAGAGGAAGAACTAGTGGAGTTACTGCTAGAATCGACAATTATATTGATGAAAATGCTTCTGGTATTAATAGGGTTACTTTATATGTAAGTTATATTACTTCAAATGGTAGTAATAAAAAATTTGTTGATGGGGAAATATTAGAACTAGAGTCTGAAATTGAACTCATAGACATAGAAGAAATTGCAGAAATTAATCAGGAAGATGATCTTCCAAATATTTCTGTTGGAGATGCTGTTTTAAAAACAGTTGAACAATTTTCTACCGGAAAAGGATCTGGCGTAGTATTATCTGAGGGATATTATTTCCTAAGAGGATTTTTTGTTTTTGTAGAAGATCAATTTTTACTAACAAATCAGTATGGTACTGATGGTGATTATAAAATTGGTTTTTCTATAGATGAAACTATCGTAACTCCAAACTTTGATTCAAATCTAAATGATAACGCAGCAGGATTTTCAAACTATGCTGCTCCAGGTGCGGATAGATTATCAATTAGTGCTGTTCTTGATTTTTATTTTTCTGATGAAGAATTGCCTGATGGATTTGTAACCGTTTTAGAAATTAAAGGTGGAGAAGAATATTCTTATACTAGTGGTATAGAATATAACGAAGTAAGAAATGAACTTGCAAGAAGAACATATCAGGAATCTGGAAATTATTATGTAAAACAACCATCATTTGCTCTAAGAGAAACTTTAGACAATTATCTTGGAAATGATGGTGTATATAAAGAAGGAAAAATAACATATTCTAATAATATTCCAAATGAAAATCTAGTAACATATTCAATATCACCACTAACAGCTTTTGTTTATGGTTATGAAATTAATACTTTAGGTACAACTTATATTGATATTGATAAACCAAGAACTGTAAAAACGTTAAAAAATCAGTCGGTAAATTATTATACTGGGCCAACATTTACTTTAAATAGAGTTTATGGATCTCCTCAAATTGGTTTTGGAACTTATTATGTTAGTCTAAGAGATAGTAGAGTAGGATCTACACAAACAGATGCTGCTGGAAAAGAAATTGGGGTAGCTAGAGTCTATGATTTTGCATTAGAAGCAGGATCATATGAAACTTCTAATAAAAATTTAAATCGCTGGGATATTGCCCTTTATGATATTCAACCATACACGGAAATTACTTTAAATGAGCCGATAACTCTTCAAGTACCAGCCCATATTAAAGGAAATTCTAGCGGTGCTGTTGGATATTTAAGATATGATCTTTCAAATAGCGGAATTCTAACCGCATATGGTGTTCAAGGTAATTTTTATCTTGGAGAGTCTTTTGTAATAAATGGAATTTCTGAGAGTAGAGTATCAACTGCATTAACATCTTACAATGTTTCTGATGTAAAATCCATATATGGAATTGTTGGTTCCGCATATACATTTACTGGAGATACTATACTAAGAGAAAAAACCAAAGTTGATTATGTATCAATATCTGCACAAGCAGGCGGCACTAGTACCGTAAGCAGTTCAGAATTTAAATTCAGAGGATCGGTAAAACCTGGAGATATAGTTTCATATACAAACACTCAAAATTCAAATAAAACATTCTCAAGAGTAGAAACAGTCTCTGACTATTCATTAACTATAAGTTCAGTAACTACTGTTTCTGGAATATGTAATGGAGCTCTTCCAACAGTAGCAATAACTCCAAATGACTTTAAAATTTTAAAATCATCTTTACAAAATTCTTCAGATGATTCTTTATATACACCTCTACCAAAATCTTACATATCTTCTATAGATTTAACAGATTCTAATATCATAATTAGAAAAAATCTAGATGTAACAATCACAAATGGAACTACTGGTTCGATTCTTTCAGATGTAAATGAAGTATTTTTACCATTTGATGAAGAAAGATATTGTTTGATAAGTGAAACTGGAGAAACAGAAACATTAACTGCAGACAAATTCACTTTTAGTGCAGGTTCTTCGTCAATAACAATTTCTGGATTAGAAACTACTGGGCCAGCGAAATTAATTTGCACTCTAAGGAAAACAAAGGTTACTAATAGAATAAAGGATTTAAATAGAGTAAAAACTATTGTAATAGACAAATCAAAGTATCAAGGTTCTGGTGTAGGAGCAACTACACTAAATGATGGATTGCAATATGGCAATTTTGCATTCGGAACTAGAGTTCAGGATGAACAAATTTGTTTATTGGATACTGAAGTTTTAAAAATTCATAAGATTTACGAATCTTCCAGTACATCAGACCCAGAAATTCCAAAATTAATTGTTTCTGATTTAAGTGGTCAAATAACAGACGCTGTTGTTGGGGAAAGAATTTTTGGATTGCAAAGTGAATCACTTGCAGCTTATGTTCAAAGAGATAGTGATTCTCAATTGTCGTTTGTTTATCTAAATGAAAATAAATTTATAGATGGTGAGATAATAAGGTTTAAGGATAGTGGAATTGCTGGAGTTGTTGTCTCATCTACAGATGGTGATATTGATGTTACTAATAGATATGATTTGGTATTGGGCCAAAGAGATACCATATTAGATTATGCTAAAATTCAAAGAAAACCAAATGAAAGAGAACCAAAGAGAAAATTAAAAGTAATTTTTGAATCTTTAAGTATATCAGATTCTGATTCTGGAGATGTTGTAACTGTAAATTCTTATGATGGTGTAGATTACTGCGATTTAAATGAAATTGATGACGTAACAGTTTCTGATATAATTGATATTAGACCAAGAGTATCTACTTATACTGTTGTTGAAAACTCAAGATCTCCGTTCGAATTTTTCTCAAGAACATTTGCAAATAACTCTTCAAGATATGTTTTTGCATCAGATGAATCCTTCAATATAAATTATTCATACTATTTGCCAAGAATTGATAGAGTATTCTTATCTAAAGATGGATTATTCCAGATTTCTAAAGGTGAACCTGCTGAAGCACCATCATTACCTCCAGATATATTGGGAGCAGTAGAAGTTGCTACAGTAGAATTACCAGCATATCTGTGCAATATTGATGAAGCCAGTATTACACTTCATCAATATAAGAGATATACAATGTCAGATATTGAATCTCTAGAAACTAGAATTTCAAATCTAGAGTATTATACTACATTATCCTTATTAGAAGTAGAAGCATCATCTATAGAAGTTAAAGATGCCACTACGGGTCTAAACAGATTTAAATCTGGTTTTTATGTTGACGATTTTTCAACAACTACAGGACAGAAAAAGGTAACATTAATTAAAAATTTCATTGATATAGAAAATTCTTCTCTCAGACCATCCGCACACACTACCGAAATTGATTTGGTGTTGGGAACAGAAAATTCACTAGGAATTTCTGATGTTGCTTACTCGGCAAGTGATTTTAAATTTGAACAAAATTTACTCACGGAAGGACTTAGAAAAACCGGAAAACTTTTAACTTTGGATTATGAAGAAATCGAAGAAATTGTTCAAGACAAATCAACTAAAATTGTCGATGTTTCCGCATATTCTTCATCATTCTTTGGAGGAAGTATTAACTTATCACCATCTTCCGATGTTTGGATTGACCAAGTTACAGTAAAAGAAAAGACTGATGATGTCAAAGACAATATTGGAAAGAATAAAAAGCAAAAGTTAAAGGAGAAAAGAGATCCTCAGGTCGGTTCACCAGTATCAAATTGGAAATGGTGGGATACTTTCTGGTGTGGAAAAAAGAAAAACGAAAAGAAAGTTAAAGCACGTCAAAGTGCCAATAAAAAGAACAAAAGAAATAACAAAAATTTTGATACAAAAGGAAAACCAAAAGCAATTGTATGCGATAAAGGTTCTTCTAATAAAATTAAACCGAAAGTAGATGGACGTTTTTCGGACATCAAGGTAAATATATCAGAATTTAAAACTTTTACGGATAATTCGGATGCTTCACAATTACATGTAACAAAGGTATCAAATTCAGTAATTCCATATCTAAGGTCTAGAAATATTGAATTTGAAGCAAAAAGATTAAAACCAAATACTCAAGTTTTTCCATTCTTTGATGGGATTGATGTTTCAAGATACGTCGTTCCAAAATTATTGAGAATTAGAATGATTAGTGGAACTTTCCAAGTTGGAGAAACAGTTGTTGCTAGAGGTGGAGCACTTGGGCGTAGAAAAAAACCTGATATGGTATTTAGAATTGCTGCAGCAAACCACAAAGAGGGTCCATATAATGCTCCAACAGAAACCTATAATAGAAATCCTTATGGAAGAGAAGTTACAGACATTCTTCCAGATACATATTCTTCAACATCAACTATTCTGAATTTGGATACTTTTGCTCTAGCAAATCAACCCCAAGGAGATTTTTATGGTTATCTTCCAAAGACTCCATGCGTTATACAAGGATTTACTAGTAAAGCAACAGCAGAAATTCTTGAAGTTAAACTAGTTACAGATGAACTTGGCGATGTTTCTGGTTGTCTTTGGATTCCTAATCCTAATCTTAGATCATCACCAAAATTTGAAGCTGGAACAAAAACATTTACCTTAACTGACAACAGAAGAAACAATAGAACTACTGGATTTTTTACCACCTTAGCAGAAGAAAAATATTATTCTCAAGGACAAAAAACAGTAACTACAACATCTACTAGAGAACCATCAATAAACATTGATATTAATGTTGATGTTGATAATACAACAAATGTTACTGAAGTGACTGAGGTTACAGAAGTTACTAATGTTACTAATGTTACTGAAGTAACTGAGGTTACTGAGGTTACGGAAGTTACTAATGTCACTAATGTTACTGAAGTAACTGAGGTTACAGAAGTTACTAATGTTACTAATGTTACTGAGCTTACTGAGGTTACTGAGGTTATTAATAATATCACCAACGTTACGGAAGTTACAGAGGTTACAGAGGTTACTAATGTAATACAGCAGATTATGCCTGCTCCGGTAGTTAGTAGTCCTTCTAAACCACCAAAACCACCAAAACCACCAGTAGTACCACTACCAGAACCACCAAAACCACCAGCACCACCACAACCACCAGCACCACCACCAGTAGTACCACCACCAAAACCAGAAGAAGAAGAACTTGTCATTAAAAAGACTGTTAAACCTAAGCGTCCGGAAAAAGAGGAGAAGAAAAAAGTTAAGAAACCTGTTGTTATCAATAAAGCAAAAGAAGCTATTGGTAAGGGGGCAGCTAACAGAATCAATAAGGAAATTAAAAAGGCAAAACTGGATAATGTCAAAAAAGTTAAAAAAGGTGATAATCCCAAAAGGGTTAAAAATATTGTTAAAAAAATTAATAAAGCTTCTCCGGGCAAACCAGTTGTATATTCAAACAAAGACTTTAGCCCAACAACCAAAAAACAAGATCAGGCTAAGAAGATACTTGATACAGCCAAAAAAGCAGCACTACCAGTTACCAAAAAACCAGCTCCTCCAAAGAGTACTACATTGCAAAATGCAATAAAGACTGCTGTGAAGAGTATTGAGCAAGTAGCAACAGATGCTAAGAAAACATCTAGTCAAGCTAAAAAAGCAAACAATAACAAAAAACGTTCTTCAAATAAATCAGGTTCTAAACAAATTATTAGTGCAGTTAAAAAAGCGGATCCAGCATTTGCCGCAGTTGTAAAAGCATCCAAAGGTGGTGGTGGTTCGAAGAGGGCAGGAAAATCTGGCGCAGGTTCAAGTGGATCTAGACCAGCATCAAAACCAGCCACTAATAATTCAAGAAACACTACTAAAAAGAGTAGTAACGGAAAGAGCAACAAGCGTAGTGGAGGTAGGAAAAAGAAGAGGTAAAGCACTAACTAGTATACTAAACATTTTTTCTAACATAAATACCATCATAAAGTAAAGTAAGCAATGAATATTATTAATCCTATAGCACAATCATTTTATGTTGCGCAGGAAAGTGGTATCTATGCAACATCATTGGATTTATACTTCTATAGTAAAGATAGAAGACTTCCAGTAACTGTTCAATTGAGACCAATGGAATTTGGATATCCATCAAAAAAGGTATATCCATTTGGTGAAGTTGTACTTAAACCAAAGAATGTAGTAGTATCGGATACTGCTACAGAAGCTACAAGAGTGACTTTTGAATCTCCAGTATTCCTTGAGGGTGGAAAATTTCATTCTATAGTAATAATTTCGCCAAATACTACCGCTTATAAGGTATTTGTGTCGGAACTTGGTAAAGAAAATATTATAGATACAGATGATGAAACTAAGTTTCCTTCAATAGTAACTAAACAGCCATTGTCTGGGGGTCTATTTAAAAGTCAAAGTTCAAGTTCTTGGAATGAAGAACCGTATGAAGATTTAAAATTTACTCTTTATCGAGCTAATTTCACTTCAAATATTGGTAATGTTCTTTTCTTCAATCCAAAATTGAGTGCAGGAAACAAACAAGTAGCAACATTGATTGAAGACCCATTTGAAATGGTTAGTAGAAAAATAAAAGTTACTACATCTCTAGAAGTTGAAGATACCCTTTTACTTGAAGGAAATACCATATATCAAACTAGAACTGGAGCTTCTGGAAACTATGTTGGATTGGCCGGTTCCGCTACTGGAACATTAGGTTTAATTAATGCTGGAATTGGATATACTCCTTTAACAGGATCAGTAACATATACTGACGTTGATTTGATTTCACTTACAGGAGATGGTAAAAATGCAACAGCAGATATTACAATTTCAAATGGAGTAGCGATTGCATCTACTATTACGTCTGGTGGATCTGGATATAGTGTTGGAGACGTTTTAACTGCTGAAATAAATTCTGGCGCAGGAAGAAATTTAAAATTATCTTTGTCTGCATTAAATGGTTCTAATCAAATTATAATTGACGATGTTCAAGGAGAGTTTATAACTGGAATTGGATATACATTACAATTTTCAAATTCACTCAACAATGGGGAGTTCCAAAACATAAATTCTGGTTTCTCAACAGATATTTACATCCAAAATGACGGACTTTTGGTAATTAATGATGGACTTCATATAAAAGTCAATCATAGAAATCATGGAATGAACTCCAATACAGATATAGTTCAAATTTCTGAGGTATCTCCAGATACAACTCCAAAAATACTCTCCACAAGATTATCAAGAACCGAATCAAATGAACTAAGATTTTCCGGTGGAGGTGGAATTAGTTTATATTCCAATTTTGAAAATGTTTCAGTATCATCAACAAATCCAGGATATGTATTAATAGATGATGAAATAATTTCTTATACCGGAGTAACGGAAAATAGTCTAACTGGTTTAACCAGAGGAATTGATAGCACTCCTATACAAGTACATAGAGGTAATACTAGATTTAAGACTCAAATTTTCAAATATGAATTGAATGGAATATCATTAAGAAGAATTAATAAAAATCACAATTTATCTGAAGTCACAGTACAGGATGCCATAGATTTAGATTATTATCATATAAAAATTGATACATCTCAAGATGGAAAAACTGACCCACTACCCAATGGGCAAGTTGATAGGAGTGTAAATGCACCATATCCAAAACTTTATATAAACGAAACAAAATCGACTGGTGGTTCTGAGATAGAAGCTTCTCAAAATATACAATTTACTTTGGCAAAACCAATTATAGAAACTAGCATATTACCGGGGACTCAAATTAGATCTACAATCAGAACAGTTGCAGGAAGAAGTGTTGATGGAAGTGAGCCTCCATATGAAGATAAAGGATTTGAACCTTTTGATATTAATGGGGAAAATTACTTCGATTCTCCAAGAGCGATTTACTCTAATGTAAATGAGCAAAATAGACTTTCAAATCTTCCAGGGAAAAAATCTATGTCGGTGTTCATGGAAATGAGAAGTAATTCTCAATTCATTTCACCAGTAATTGATATGGATAGAGTTGGAATGGTTTTAGTTTCAAACAGAGTAAACAATAAAATTCAAAATTATGCTGAAGATGGTAGAGTTTCCACAATGGAAGATGATCCATCAGCATTTAATTATGCAACAAAAACAATATCACTAGAAGTTCCAGCCACAACAATAAAATTGTATATGAGTGCATATATTAATGTATTTGGTGACATTAGAGCATTATATTCTATAAAGAATAATATTGATGATGAAGACATTTATTATCCATTCCCAGGATATAAAAACTTAGATTCTATTGGAAATGTAATAGATGAGGCTTTAAATGATGGAACGCCAGATACTAAGCCAATAAAGACTGATATTTTAGATGATGGTTTAAGTGATATTTTATTCAAAGAGTATGAATTTACTGCAAATGTTGAGTCATTTAAGTATTTTTCTATAAAACTAATAGGTTCTTCAACAAACCAATCTTATCCACCACTAGTTAAAGACTTAAGAGTAGTTGCTGTAGCATAGTAAAATGGATTTTGCAAAAGTAAAAAACGATAGTAACTTAATAAGGGATTTAGAAAGCAATGCAATTCTAAATACCAATTCTAGAGATTATGAAAATTACATGAGAATAAAAAATAGAAAAGAACGTGAATTGAAGAGAATGGATTCTATAGAATCCGAATTAAATTATGTAAAAAATGAAATTAGTGAGATTAAAAATCTTTTGATTGAACTATCAAATAAGAAATAATAACTAGATAATATAGAAAAACCTTTTAGTAAAAATAATGGCACAACCATCTACTAGGCAAGAATTAATTGATTACTGTAAAAGGAAGCTTGGTGCGCCAGTTTTGGAAATTAATGTTGCCGATGAGCAAATAGAAGATCTTGTCGATGATGCCGTTCAGTTTTTCCAAGAACGGCATTTTGATGGGGTCGTTCAAACGTTTCTAAAATATGAATTAACTCAAGATGATATTGATAGGGGAAGAGCAAAAACATCCTCTGGTGTTGGAATTGCAACTACTTCAGCAACTTCAACAACTAATATTACCTTTGACCTTTATGAAACTTCTAATTATATTCAGATACCAGATCACATCATTGGAGTAAACAAAATATTTCAATTTGAAGGTTCAAATAGCCTTTCGAGTGGAATGTTTAGTGTCAAATATCAACTATTTTTGAATGATATTTACTATTGGGGTTCAACAGAACTTTTGACATATTCTATGGTAAAAACTTATTTGGAAGATTTGGATTTTCTCCTCACAACTCAAAAACAAATAAGGTTTAATAAGAGACAAAATAGATTATATCTTGATATTGATTGGGCAAGTGTTCAATCTGGACAGCATGTTGTTATAGATTGTTATCGAGCACTAAATCCATTAGACTATCAAAATGTTTGGAATGACTCATTTTTAAAGACATATTTAACATCATTGATAAAAAGACAGTGGGGTCAGAATTTAATTAAGTTCAATGGTGTAAAACTTCCTGGAGGAATAGAATTTAATGGTAGACAAATATATGATGATGCTCAAAAAGAAATTGACGATTTAATGGAAAGGATGTCATCTTATTATGAGATGCCACCATTAGACATGATAGGATAATCTTATGCTAAATCCATTTTTTCTTCAAGGTTCTTCTGGAGAACAAGGCTTACTTCAAGATTTGATAAATGAGCAGTTGAGAATGTATGGGGTGGAAGTTTATTACATGCCCAGAAAATACATGACAAAAAATACTGTCATTGAAGAAGTAATAGAATCTAAATTCGAAAACGCATATCCAATAGAAGCTTATGTATCTTCTTATGATGGATATGGTGGTCAGGGTACAATTTTATCTAAATTTGGCATACAAGATTTAGATGATTTAACTTTAGTAATATCAAAGGAAAGATTTGAAAATTATATTACACCACTTATAAAAAATATTTCAAATATTGAACTATCAACTAGACCAAAAGAGGGAGATTTAATATTTTTTCCATTAGGAAATAAAATATTTGAAATTAAGTATGTTGAGCACGAAAGTCCATTTTATCAACTACAGAAAAATTATGTGTATGAATTAAGGTGCGAATTGTTTAGATATGGTGATGAAGTTATTGATACCGATATTGATACTATTGATGACGTAATTGAAGATTATGGAAATGTACAAACATTAAATGTACTTGGAATTGGTTCTACCGCAACCGCTATTGCAGGAATAATTGATAGTGGAGTTTCTTACATTACCATAACAAACAGAGGTAGAAATTATACAAGTGCTCCAAGAGTAGCAATATCATCATCTCCAGAAGTTGGAGGAACTGCTATAGGAATAGCAACTCTAATTAGTGGAATTGTTGACCAATGTGATACTTTAGGAACTGGATATAGAGTTCAAGGAGTTGAACTCAGAAATTCCGGATATGGTTATACTCAGGCACCAATGGTTGCATTTATTGGAGGTGGTGGAGAAGGTGTTGAGGCGTATGCTTCAATATCAGATGGAATTGTTGGAGTAATTACAGTTACTTCAGGTGGTTCAGGATATTATTCAGAACCTAGCGTGACTTTTGTTGGTTCTGCATCTACTGCTGCTACTGCTAGAGCAATTGTACGAAATGGTTCTATTACTGAAATTAGAATCACAAATGCTGGAGTTGGATATGGTTCAACACCAACTATTACAATTTCTGCTCCAAATCTAATTGGAACTGGAAGTTTCATTTATAATGAGACCGTAACTGGATTAGCAAATAGTGTGAGAGCAAGAGTCAATTCTTGGAATTCTTCCACTAATGTTCTGGAA
>Ga0255751_10002442_pt1 | contig 17338 bp, 12 predicted proteins | sample 071ome_20_FD_179951 | JGI IMG/M metagenome (GOLD analysis project Ga0255751, IMG submission 179951) | Coastal salt marsh microbial communities from the Groves Creek Marsh, Skidaway Island, Georgia - 071412BT metaG (version 2) | ecosystem: Environmental > Aquatic > Marine > Intertidal zone >...
TCAAACGCACGATTTCAGGCTCCACCAAAGGACCCGTCCCAGCTGCATGACTCCGAATCAAATTGGCCTGCAGGGCCGCCAGTTCATCGTCCGCAATGCGCGTGGTACACAAACTCCCAAAGCCGGTGTTGATGCCGTACATCGTATCTCCCTTTGCCATGCGGTTGAGCAAGGCTTGGCGGTTGGCCGTCACTCGCGCTTGACTGTCGGAATCCAAGACGATATGTGCTTTACCGAGCGCTAGGGATTCCCAATCGGCTAAGCTCCACGTTTGATGCAGGGAAAGGGTGCTACGTTTCATTCGACTTTGGTCTAAGGGTTTCAACAAAAGTACGCTGTGCGTGTTAGGTGAAGCATGCAGCATCCCATATTGATTATTGGGCACCGCCAAGGTATTGGCAAGGCCCTGACGGAACATTTACTTTCCCAAGGTCACAGCGTCATCGGCGTCAGCCGTGGCACCTCTGAGCTGGACCATGTAGGACTTACGTCTCTAGAGAAAGACGTGCGCGACCTTACCGCCGACGATTTGCCTCAAGCGCTTTCGGGCCTCGTGTATGCCCCCGGGAGCATCAACCTCAAGCCCTTTAAGAGTCTCAAAGAGCAGGATTTCTTGGACGACTACTCCATCAATGCGTTGGGCGCTGTTCACGCCTGCCAGGTAGCCGAAAAAGCCCTGAGGGAAGGCAAGGGTTCCGTGCTCTTTTTTAGCACCGTAGCCGTAGGACAAGGCATGCCCTTTCATGCCTCTATTGCCATGGCCAAAGGGGCTATTGAGGGGTTGACGCGAAGTTTGGCGGCCGAATGGGCTCCCCATGTGCGCGTGAACGCCCTCGCTCCTTCCCTTACAGATACGCCGCTAGTAAGCAAACTCCTAGGGAATGAAGCACGTGCCCAGGCCGCCGCTGAACGCCACCCCTTGAAACAAGTAGGGCGTCCCGAAGACATTGCCGCATTGGCCGCCACCCTCCTGCAGTCCCCATGGATGAGCGGCGAGGTCGTGGGCATCAACGGAGGTATGGGCCGACTCCGGGTATGAGGACCGTTCATCGACCCGAACACTGGGCCGCCTGGGACGACCGCTACCGCGCCACCTATTTCAACTCCCTCTACGGCGGCCGCTTGGTGGCCATGCTCTGCACGGAAACAGAGCACGGCGTCAATGTATGCCCGGTGTCCCAGATCGTCCACGTCGGCGCCTCACCAGCCAGTGTGGGCATCTTGCTCCGGCCTGCGAGCGATCGACACCAAACCCGCGCCAACATAGAGGCGGGTGCACCGCTAAGCTTGCATTGGCTGCCGAGCAAGGAAGCCCAGAATGCCCACCAATGCAGCGCCGCTTATCCCCCAACAGCCTCCGAAGTGGACGCCGTCGGTTGGACCTTTCATCCCGCACCCAGCTCGCGGTTAGAGGAAGCGCTTATCTCCGCCCACCTCACCTGGAAAGAGACGCACCATCTCTTCAATGGCACGTCCCTCTACGTCTTTCACATCACGGAAATTCAGACCCAAGGCCAACCAGAGGTAGATGGCTTTTGGGACTTCCAAGGCCAACTCTTGCATAGCCAAGGCCTTGACCGCTACGGGGAATTTGAAGCCCGCACCCAACAGCCCTATGCCCGCCCCTAAACGCATTCAAAAGGCCCACCTGCCGACCAAAGACTGCATGATCTGCGGACGCCCTTTCACGTGGCGAAAAAAATGGGAACGCGATTGGGAGAACGTGAAATACTGTTCGGAGCGCTGTTCCCGTCAAAAATCTGCCACATGATCGGCCGTTTGATCTTAGGGGACCAGCTCAATCCACACCACAGCTGGTTCAGTCAAGTCGAGCCCGACAAGGTGTGCTACTATTTGGTCGAGGCCTTTGAGGAGCTCACCTACGCGCCCCACCACCGGCAGAAGATGCTGGGATTCTTGGGGGCGATGCGCGCGTTTGCGGACCACCTGCGTGCGCAGGGGCATTCGGTGCGTTATCGGAGTGTGAAGGACCGAATTCAAGACCTTCCCGCCTTCCTCCAATCCGAAAAAAACGCCGGCCATGTGACCGCATGGGAAGCCCAAGAACCAGACGAATACCGGCTGGATCAAGCCCTACGGTCCATCGTGGACCGAATGGTCTCTTCCGAGCATTTTCTTACAGAGCGCCCCGACGTAGCCACGCATTTTACCGGCAAGAAAACCTACCTGATGGAATCCTTCTACCGAATGATGCGCAAGAAAACCGGGATTTTGATGGAAGGAGATCAGCCCGTTGGGGGCCAATGGAACTACGATGCCGATAACCGCCAGGCATGGCCCAAAGGCCACCAAGCCCCTCCCATCCCCTTCTTTAGCCACGATCTACGCGACTTGGACCGGGAATTGGACGAAGTAGGCCTGCCGCGCTGGGGGGACTCCAGAGCCGCGGCCTTCCCTTGGCCCTTGAATCGAGAAGAAGCCCTTCAGGTGCTCGATGCTTTTGTGGCAGACCGACTCGTGCATTTTGGCGCGTACCAGGATGCCTTGGTGGATCATGCACCCTTCCTTTACCATTCGTTGCTCAGCTTTGCGCTGAATACTAAAATGCTGCAGCCCTTGGAGGTCATTCAGGCCGCGGAGGACGCCTACCGAAGGGGTCAGGCCCCTTTGAATTCGGTAGAAGGATTTATCCGCCAAATTTTAGGCTGGCGCGAGTTTGTGCGCGGCATTTACTGGGCCGAAATGCCCGAGTATGGCCACCTGAACTTCTTCCAGCACGAAAAGCCGCTTCCCTCTTGGTTTTACACGGGCCAAACCTCCATGCGTTGCGTGGCCCAAGCCATCCAGCAAAGTCTCTCGAACGCCTACGCCCACCACATTCAACGCTTGATGGTGACGGGCAATTTGGCTTTGCTTTTGGGTAGTCATCCAAACGAAATAGATCAATGGTATCTAGGCATTTACATAGATGCACTTGAATGGGTAGAACAACCCAACACGCGCGGAATGAGCCAATATGCGGATGGCGGCAAACTGGGAAGTAAACCCTATGTTTCGAGCGGAGCTTACCTCCACAAGATGTCCAACCACTGTGCATCCTGTCGCTACAAGGTCCGCGAAAAGACGGGGCCTGACGCCTGCCCCTTCAATGCCTTGTATTGGGACTTTCACGACCGCCACCGGGACAAGTTGGAGAAAAACCCACGCATTGGCATGGTATACCGCACCTGGGACCGCATGGGGACAGCTCAACAAACGGCACTACTCGAACGTGCACACTGGATACACGAAAACGTCGAAGACCTATGACCGCATATTGGTGGATTCGGGACGATCAGCGCCTGCACAACCATCCTACCCTGAAGGCCGCACTTGCTTGGCGGGAAGAAACCGGTGCAACCCTCCGGGCCGTCTATGTACAAGGCCCCACGGCCCCTGCACGGTTTAGCGAATATCCGGATCCGGTCCCGCGCAGTTCCCCAGTCAAGGAGGCCTACCAGCAAGCGAGCTTGGAGGCCCTCACGGCTGGTCTCAAACAGCTAGATGTGGAAGTTGAGATTACCGCACAATCCCTAGAAGCCTGGTTGACAGACCGCCAGCCCGATGCCGTTTTCTTCACCTTTGGCGCCGCCTGGGAGGAACGTGAAGCGGAACGTATACTTAGCTCTTCCAGGGTGCCCGCATGGGGATACCACAGCCGAACCCTACTCCGACCTCAAGAAGCGTTTCAGCCAGACCTGCCATCCACCTATACCCCATTCCGAAAGCGTGTCGAAAGCCTTCTCGGCCACGTCCCTTTCCCGGACATCCAACCCTTTGAAGGAAGCGCCAGCCTCATCCATCCCTTCAGCGCCAAGGAAGCCGAAGCACGTGCACACCTGTACGCCTATGTCGCTGCAGAGGGTCCCGGACGCCGCTACAAGACTACCCGAAACGGCATGCTAAACGCCCAGGACTCCACCAAGCTCTCCGCCTACCTCAGCCTAGGCCTGGTGCATCCACAGGAAGTTTGGAACCGCTGTTTAGAGGTGGAGAACGCTGTGGGGGGCTGCGAGGAAATCTACTGGATTCGCTTTGAATTGCTGTGGCGCGAGTATTTCCAGTGGGTAGCCTATGAAGCGGGTGCCAAACTCTTTCGAGCTAGGGGCCTGAAAAACGAGGCATCGCCCGAAACGCGCATGGGCAGTCGGAAAGCCTTTGAGCTCTGGACGGAAGGAAGAACGGGCGACGCCTTGGTGGACGCGGCTATGCGTGAATTGAAGGCCACAGGCTATCAAAGCAACCGGGCACGACAGAATGCAGCCTCTTACTGGATTCACGACTTAAAGCAGCCTTGGCGAGTGGGAGCCGCCTACTTTGAGGCTATGCTGGTGGACTACGATGCGGCCTCCAATTGGGGCAATTGGGCCTATATCGCGGGAGTTGGGAACGATCCTCGCCCCTTTCGAAAATTCAACACCCATAAGCAAGCGGAGCAGTACGATCCAGACGGATCCTATAGGGCGGCTTGGTCGTCTCAGTAAGTCGCTAGACGAGCAGCCAAGTCACTGAATTCCAAAGCTTCTTGATCTCCAGTAGCCAAATTTTTCAGCTGCGCTTGCCCAGCGGCACGCTCGGCCTCTCCAATCAAGATTACAAAGGGAATTCCCCGTTTTTCGGCGTAGTCAAATTGCTTTTTAAGCTTGGCCGCTTCCGGATAGAATTCCACACGAAGACCGGACTTACGCAAGCGCAATGCCCAGTCGTAGGCATGGGGCGCATCGGATTCGGACAGGGTGAAGACCAATGCTATAGGCGCATTGCTCAAGCTCACGGGTAAGCGTCCTAGCTCCTCCAAACAGAGAATAATACGGTCCAAACCAAAGCTAATGCCGACCCCAGAAGTGTCTTTCAAGCCAAAGATGCCGGTCAAATCATCGTAGCGACCGCCTCCTCCTACGCTGCCCATTTGGACTTCGTTGGCGGTGACCTCCAAGATGCATCCTGTGTAGTAATTCAAGCCTCGAGCCAGCGTAATATCAATGGCAAGTGGGGCTTCCCCTGCATGGTCTAGGACAAACTGCAACTCGTTCACGCCTTGCATGCCTGTTGCGGAAGATGCCAACCACGTGCGCAGAAACGCAAGCGATTCCGCTGCATCCCCAAAGGGCTGCATGGCAGGTTCCAGCGCGGCCAATTCCGGAGCCGAAAAGCCTTTGCTCTCTAGTTCCGCGAGCACACCCGATTTGCCAATTTTATCCAGCTTGTCCAGCGCCACGGTGAAGTCAACCAAGCGATCGCCCACCCCACTAACCTCGGCAATGCCAGCCAAAACTTTGCGGTTGTTCAAGCGAATCGTCACAGGAAGCTTGAGCGCCTGAAAGGCCTGCTGGTACAGGTGAATCAACTCCACTTCTTGCCACAAACTCTTGCTGCCTACCACATCCGCATCGCATTGGTAAAATTCGCGGAAGCGGCCCTTCTGCGGGTTGTCCGCGCGCCATACGGGCTGCATTTGGTAGCGCTTAAACGGCAGGGCCAACTGACCCGCGTTCTGCACGACATAACGGGCAAAAGGAACGGTTAAGTCGTAGCGGAGCGCCTTGTCGGCCACTTCACTGCCTTTGGGCTGGCTAGGATCTGCGACGGCTTTCATAAAGTCTCCCGAACGCAAAATCTTGAAAATCAAGCGATCCCCTTCTTCCCCGTACTTTCCCATGAGGGTTTCTAGGTTCTCAAAGCTTGGGGTTTCCAGGGGACTGTAGCCAAAGACCTCAAAGGTGGTCCGCAGCACATGCATGACGTACTGACGTTTGGCTACCTCCTGGGCGGAAAAATCGCGGGTTCCTTTGGCTACGCGGGGCTTCATTACTTGACGAGTTTCTTGTATTTAAACTTCTTAGGCTCGGCCGAGGTTCCGCCCAAGCGCTTCTTCTTGTTTTCTTCGTAATCGGAGAATGATCCCTCAAAGTAGTACACTTGAGAGTCTCCCTCAAAGGCCAGAATGTGGGTACACACGCGGTCCAAGAACCACCGGTCGTGCGAAATGATGACCGCACAGCCCGCAAAATGCTCTAGACCCTCTTCCAACGCACGCAAGGTATTGATATCCAAATCGTTGGTAGGTTCGTCCAGCAGCAATACGTTACCGCCCTCTTTCAGGGCCATGGCCAGGTGCAAGCGGTTTCGTTCTCCCCCAGAAAGGATGCCAATCTTTTTGGATTGGTCGCCCCCGCTAAAGTTGAAGCGGGCCAAGTAGGCACGGCTGTTCACAATTTGGCCACCTAGCTCAAATTGCTCTTGGCCATCGCCAATGATCTCGTAGATGGATTTCTCTGGATCCAGCTTGGCGTGGCTCTGATCCACATAGGAGATCTTCGCCGTTTCACCCAAGGAGAATGACCCTCCATCGGGCTGGAGCTGGTCCATAATCATGCGGAAGATGGTCGTTTTACCGGCACCGTTCGGACCGATAATGCCGACAATACCTGCGGGAGGCAAATTGAAGTTCAAATCTTCATAGAGCAAGCGATCGCCGAAGCCTTTCTTGACATTCTTGGCTTCAATCACATTGCTGCCCAATCGTGGACCATTGGGAATGAAAATCTCCAGGCGCTGTTCCTTGTCCTTTTGCTCCTCGTTCATCAGCTTGTCGTAGCTGCTCAAACGTGCTTTGGACTTGGCTTGACGGCCTTTGGGGTTCATACGCACCCATTCCAGCTCGCGCTCCAACGTCTTCCTACGCTTGGTGGCCTGCTTTTCTTCCTGCTCCAAACGCTTGGTCTTCTGATCCAACCACGACGAGTAATTGCCCTTCCAAGGAATACCTTCACCGCGGTCCAATTCTAAAATCCAGCCCGCCACGTTGTCCAAGAAATAACGGTCGTGTGTTACGGCGATGACCGTGCCTTTGTACTGCTGCAGGTGGTGCTCCAACCACAGAATGGATTCTGCGTCCAAGTGGTTGGTCGGTTCGTCCAAGAGCAGAACATCCGGGTTCTTCAAGAGCAAGCGGCACAAGGCTACACGACGGCGCTCACCCCCTGACAGCACACTAATGGGCATATCGCCTTCGGGGCATTGCAGCGCGTCCATGGCGCGAGCCAAAACCGTTTCCAACTCCCAGGCGTTGCTTGCGTCAATGCGGTCTTGCAATTCCGCCTGGCGGTTCATCAATTTCTCCATCTTGTCGGGGTTTTCATACACCTCCGGCAAGCCGAATTGATCGTTGATTTGGTTGTATTCTTCCAGGATGGCCACCGTATCTGACATGCCCTCCTTCACAATATCCATGACGGTTTTGCTCTCATCGAGCTGGGGCTCCTGCTCCAGGTAGCCCACCGTGTATCCCTGCGAAAAGACTACATCGCCTTGGAAATTCTTTTCCACGCCGGCAATGATCTTCAGCAAGGTCGACTTACCCGAACCGTTGAGACCAATGATGCCAATTTTTGCGCCGTAGAAGAAGCTTAAATAAATGTCCTTCAGGATGGCTTTGTTGTTGTTCGGGAGGATCTTGGAGACTCCCGACATGCTAAAGATGATTTTCTTATCGTCTGACATGAATACTGGAATTGAACTGCAAATATCGGCATTCCTGCGAGGCATGGTTGTTGTAATTTCCCCAACTGCATGCGTAACAGGCTATTTCTTTTCTTTTTTCTGCTCGGGCTGACCGCCTTGGGGCAATCCTCGGTGCTCTTTTCGGGCCGAATCGTGGAAGACAAGACCCTCGAGCCGCTGCCCTGGGTCATTATCGTCAATGCCCGAACGGAAGAAGCCTTTGCCTCCGAAGACGACGGTTCCTTTCGTTTACAGGGCCAAGCGGGCGACACCTTGGTGTTTTCTAAACCTGGTTTTTCCTACCGCTATGCCGCCATTCGGGCCGAACAGAATGTGCAAATCACCCTCCTGCCCCAAAATTACCTGCTCAAAGAAGTTCCCGTAACCGCGTACAAACTGACGAGCAACTTGCCCAAGGAGATGCCGATGCAAAGCCCGGCTCGCCCCGAAGGATCGGGCATTCAGGTACCCACACGGGTCAAACCCACGATGGCAAACCCACTGGATCTGCTCTACGATCAATTTGGAAACCGGCCGCGTCAACTCCGTGAATTAGAAGCCATTTTAGAAAGTGAATCCTACCGCGAAAAATTGGCGGAAAGCCAAAACCGAAGCGCCCTATTCGAACTCACAGGTTTGACCGCCAGCCAAGTGGAAGAATTCCTGCTCTTCTGTCAGTGGAATGAAAGCCAAATTCGCTCCGCCACAGACTATGTCCTGCTGCAGAGCTTATTGGTCTGCTTTGAAGAATTTCAAGCTATTCAAGCAGCCGAGGCGGCCGCGTCGCCCAATTAACGGCTGTAGTTGGGGGCCTCGCGCGTGATGGTGACGTCGTGGGGATGGCTCTCCGCAATGCCTGAAGCGGTAATGCGCACAAACTGCGCCTTTTCCTTGAGCGTCTCCACGTCTTTAGCGCCACAGTAGCCCATTCCCGCGCGCAAACCTCCGATAAACTGGTACATCACGTCCTTGACCTCTCCTTTGTACGGAACGCGGCCAACAATGCCTTCTGGGACCAACTTTTTGATGTCGTCTTCTACGTCTTGGAAGTAGCGGTCCTTGGATCCAGCTTCCATAGCTTCAACCGAACCCATGCCTCGGTAGGATTTGAAGCGGCGGCCGTCCAAAATAATGGATTCGCCAGGAGCCTCATTGGTTCCTGCGAGCAAGGAGCCCAACATGACCGAATCGGCACCCGCCGCAATAGCCTTGACGATGTCTCCCGTGTAGCGAATGCCGCCATCTGCAATCACGGGAACGCCAGAGCCTTTGATGGCCTCGGATACCACCATAACAGCGGAAAGCTGTGGAACACCTACACCTGCCACTACACGCGTCGTGCAAATGGAGCCAGGTCCAATGCCCACCTTAACGGCGTCTGCACCTGCCGCTACCAAGAATTTAGCCGCTTCTGCCGTTGCAATGTTGCCGACCACTACGTCCAAATCAGGGAATTGGCCCTTTACTTTTTTGAGCGCATCTACCACGCCCTGGGTATGTCCATGCGCCGTATCAATGACAATGGCATCCACGTTGGCCGCAACCAACAGGGACACGCGGTCCAAAACGTCTGGTGTCACACCGACAGCCGCCGCTACACGCAACCGACCAAAGGCGTCCTTATTTGCATTGGGCTTGTTCCGCTTCTTGCTGATATCACGGTAGGTAATCAAGCCCATCAAGGTGCCGTCTTTGCGGACGACGGGAAGTTTTTCAATCTTGTTTGCCTGGAGGATGCCTTCCGCTTCATCCATAGTGGTACGCTCGTCTGCAGTCACCAAAGGTTGGGCCGTCATGACTTCACCTACAGGCTTGTGGTCTTCGGTTTCAAAGCGCAAATCGCGGTTGGTAATGATACCAATGAGCTTCTTTTCGCCGTCCACCACGGGGATGCCACCAATGCGGTATTCTGCCATCAATTTTTTGGCTTCGCCGATCAAGGCGTCAGCGGCCAATGTCACGGGATCCATGATCATTCCGCTTTCCGCACGCTTGACCTTGCGCACTTCCATGGCCTGCTTCTCAGCCGTCATGTTCTTGTGCAAGACACCAATGCCCCCATCTTGGGCCATCGCAATAGCCATGTTGGCTTCCGTCACGGTATCCATGGCCGAACTAATGATCGGCGTCTTCAGCGTTATGTGGCGCGTGAATTTGGATTCGATCCGCACATCGCGCGGAAGGACTTCAGAAAAAGCGGGGACGAGGAGGACGTCATCGTACGTGAGGTACTCTCCGATGACTTTGGGAAGGTTCGATTCCATGGCGCAATTTACGGTCTAAATTGCGTGCAAAGATAACGAAAAAGCCGCCCTTGTGAGGCGGCTCTTTGCGTTATTAAACGGTTACGCTTAGTAGATCAGAAGCAGGGTTCCGCGAAGATCTACGGGCTCTCCTTGCTTTGAACGGTAGTTCAATTGGTAGATGTAGCTACCCTCAGCGGCCTTTGTGCCATCGATCGTACCGTCCCAGCCTTTATTTACATCCCTTGTTGAAAAAACCTTAACACCCCACCTATCATATATGTCAAGACTGTAAGAGGCGTCTTCAACATACACATGCTTGGGTTTCCATGTGCGATTCTCTAGAACATTGGAATTTGGATTAAAGCTGTTAGGTATGAAAACCCTTGCTTTGTGTTCCCCACCACATGCAACATTCGATGTGCTTGTGAATACCGAACCATCGTAGTCCGTGAACATCAAGGGGCTTGGACCCTCAGTAGCCACCACCTTGTAACAGAAGATGCCCACATTATCCCCCAAGGGACGAATGTTGTCTGTGAAGATGGTGTCAGTAGTCGTGCCCACGAAGGACATACCGCCGTTCTCCCCTACGCTTCGGTAGATATCGTACTTCAATACGCCACCCATGAATTCTTGGTAAGGATTCCACGTCAAGATGTTGGTCAAGTTGTCCACGGGCTGAACTTCCAAAAGAATGTTCGTTCCAATGTTCGACGCGGTGTCAATGCCACCACAGCTATCCGTAGCTACAAATCGGTACTGGTAGCGGTGGTTGTTGGGGTCAGCGGAGAAGTCCTTGAAGCGAATCTCCCAAGGAGGAGAAACGGGTTTTGGAATCAAGCCCAACGATGTGAAGGGTGCACCGTCGCGGTCCGCACGCTGCAAGTCAAAGTGAATGATGTCTGCATCCTTATCAATAAAGGTTACCAACTCCACCGCGTTGTCGTTGCGCACAGAGGTCTTAGCCAGGTAGAGCAAGCGTGAACGCTGAACTGCCAAGGAATTGATGCACACCTCATTCGAGGAAGAGAAACGCTGACCTGCCGTGTCTACCGCTTTGATGTAGTAGCAGTAGGACCAACCGCCGATCAAATCGCGGGTGTTGAAAGCCGTATCGCCAGGCGCTTTTGTCGCCAAGAGAACGCCAGGCTGCGTAGGACCACCAGGAGGCGTCACATCCGCCAAAACGCGGTATTCCTTGACTCCGCCTGCCCAGCCGCGGTACTGGTTCCAACGCAAGCGCATGATGCCCTCACAAGGATCCATGTTCTCAGTCAGCAACATATTGTTGTGTGCAGCAACGAGCAAATCCGAGCTTTGGTTTCCACAGCTGTCCGTAGACATCACCTTGTAGCGCTTTACGGAGGATCCGGGCGTCGCACCAGGCAAGGGATACGGCATGCTTACCGTGTTGGGCACCGTAGCGATGGAATTCCATCCGGTACCAGGTACCCACTCCAGAATGTCGTAGTTGACAATGTCACCGTTGGTGCCAGGCGTCCAGGAAATCAAGGCTGTACCGCCGTTCACCGTCACCGAATCAATCTTTAACACGTCGGTATTGTTCTGATCAGAGAAGAATCCTCCATCAATCGTGGAGTTACATGCACCATTGATCCGGATCTGGTACTCCAAATCCTGTCCACAAATGTTGACCGTGTCGTTAAAGGTCTTGTTGGTCGTGGTAGCTACTTGCGCCCAGCCTGCAGCACCTGTGCCTTGGGGACGGCGCCAGATCTCATAGGTAGGTGCGGCCCCCGTGTACGGAGCGTTCCAGTCCAACTGAGCCACAGAAGAGTTGGTGGGAGGAATAGGTGTAACGGCCAATTCCATCAAGCGAATCGTATCTGAGGTAACAGACGTGTAACCACATCCGCCTAAGGAGCGCATGTAATAGTAGTTTGCGCCACTCAGGGGTGCCACGTCCGTGTAGGATTGATCGCTGTAATTCCAAATGGTGTCAATGGCTATAAAAGGCACCGAAGGCGAGCCGCCACGGAAGACCACATAGGCATCGAAGTTCATACCTGTATCCAAGGGATAGCCCCAGTTGATAGTCAATCCACCTGAGGGTTCTCGGGATACACAAGCTTGTGACAAATCTGGAGGAACGGGTATGGTAGACACCACATTGATAACCACAGAGGCTACGCGAATAGCCGGCGCCACACAGAAGTTGTCTTGCATGCGAAGCGCAAAAACGTAGCGGTTCGTCGGCGTTCCACAGGAATTGTTCTGGTAGGAGATGTGGTTACAGTTGGTTTCCCAATCAAACGTAATCTCGTTGTTCAACGTTGAGGTGAACGAAGTTTGCGGGGACTTCGGAATTACGGTCGCACAAGGCGGGTTCAAACAACCCGAGTTTGGATTGTTCAGCGGAACCCCCAGCTGACCACCAGAGGGCGAAAATTCAATGGTTTGTGGCAAGAAATTGGGCAAGAGCTGTGCATCCTGCGAGACGAGGTCGAATTTCACTTCTTGTCCCGCAAATACGGTGGTTTCCCAATACAACGTATCGCCTGCAGCTACCACAGGCACCAGGGCAGGGAAGTTGGGCAAATTGTTGATCTGAACGGTGGGCGGTGTATTGAAGCCACAATCCGTACGAATAATTACAGGGATATCGCGGTAGACCGATGCAATCTTCTGATTACAACGGTAGGCGTTCACTTCCACACAGGAAGCAAATGAACCACCCGCTGAGGGGGTGAAGGTCATAGCTCCAGTTTGCTGGTTGAAGCTCACCGTGTTGCCTCCGTTAGGGAAGGGATTGTTGTAGGCATAGCCCGTTGTAAACGAGGCGTTGGTACCGTTGTTGGTCGTCTGAGGATAGGCCCAGTCATAAACTACGGAGTCCAAATCGTCGTCAAATGCGTTGTGCGCATACGTGTATTCGTAGCCAGAGCAGATTACCGACTTGGGAGGCTCCAAGAAACGAGGTGAAGAGTCGTAGCATGGGTTAGCGTTCTGGGGCACCCCATTAATGGTGTAGGGGAACATGTAGGCACGCAGTGTATATGAGCTCGATGAAGAAGTCAAATTGGTGATTGAAGGACGGCAGCAATCCGTGAAGGTGAAGTACCAACCACCAGCGGGTGGAACACCGCTCAACGTGATGTAGCCGGACTCGTAGCGACGTTCCTCAACCGCTCCTTGGCCGGAAGTAACGCCATTACAGTTGATTTCCTGCGTTCCATCCCAGCAGTTGGGCGATACGTCAGCAGCAGAACCCACCTGGGCACAAGAAATGGATCCGCCCGGAGCGTTTGTAGATAGTACTACAGGGTTGGGTAGATACGTTGATGCACCCGTTCCACATTCGCGGTACAGGATTACATAAAACTTGTATTTACCGGCATTTGGGCCACTATCAAAGCAGCGCCACGTAATCTCACCACCGAGGTAGTGTGAGGCAAAGGCCGACTGAGTAAAAAGGAAGAAAGCGAAAAGTCTTAAAACGTGCTTCACGGTACCTGAATTTATAGCATTCCAAATGTAAGGCTTTGAACGCAGGTAAACCGCCCCCGTATTGAGGAAAGTGGGCCCAAAATGAGTGAACGATTGCTCGCTCGGTATCAGGGAGTCCTCAACCGCGCAACATTTCCCGTGAAATCACCAATTTTTGGATTTCAGAGGTTCCCTCTCCGATGGTACAAAGTTTTGCATCTCGGTAGTACTTCTCGGCGGGATAGTCCTTCGTAAAGCCATACCCCCCGTGCACTTGGATGCCTTCGTTGGAAACGCGCACAGCCACCTCGCTGGCGTAGTACTTGGCCATAGCCGATTCTTTGGTCACTTTTTGACCTTGGTCCTTGAGGGATCCGGCGTGCCGAATCATCAATTCCGAGGCATAGATTTCGGTATCCATGTCGGCTAATTTGAATGCAATTCCTTGGAATTGAGCAATTTTCTTACCGAACTGCTCGCGCTCTTGGCTGTAGCGTAGTGCGGCATTTCGGGCACCTTTTGCAATGCCCAAAGACAAGGCGGCGATGGAAATTCGGCCCCCATCTAAAATCTTCATGGACTGGATAAAGCCCTCGCCCACCTCGCCCAAAACATGGGTGGCTGGAATTCGGCAATTATCAAAAAAGAGGCAGGCAGTTTCACTGGCGCGCATGCCCAATTTGTTTTCTTTTTTGCCGCCCGAAAAACCGGTGGTCCCCTTCTCTACCACAAAAGCGGTCATGCCGTGGGAATCGCCTTTCTCTCCGGTTCGTGCAATGACGACAGCGACGTCCCCAGAAATTGCGTGGGTGATAAAGTTTTTTGAGCCGTTTAAGACCCACTCGTCTCCGTCCTTGACGGCTGTCGTGTGCATACCGCCCGCGTCCGAACCCGTGCCGGTTTCCGTTAAGCCCCAAGCGCCAATCCATTGGCCTGAAGCCAGTTTGGGAAGCCATTTGGCCTTTTGCTCTGCATTTCCAAATTGGTTGATGTGTTGGGTGCACAAACTGTTGTGCGCCGCCAAAGACAGGCCAATGCTCCCACAAACCTGAGCGATTTCGTCAATGACCGTGATGTACTCTGCATACCCCAGGCCAGAGCCACCAAGTTCGGTGTCGACCAACATGCCCATGAAGCCCATTTGGCCCATTTCGTGGAACAGCTCTACGGGAAAATGCTGGGATTCGTCCCAGTCCATGACGTGAGGAAGGATGTTTTGGATAGCAAAGTCGCGAGCCGCTTCGCGGATGGCGTTGAGATCAGAGGAGGTATGGGCGTTGATGGGGTACAAAATGGTTGAAGGGTTGAAGGGTTGAAGGGTTTAAGGGTTTAAGGGTTTAAGGGAAAAGAGCTGTCTTTGTTCATTCTAGCTTTCTAGCGCGAAGGCCCAGCCTGAGCTTTTGCCACCCTCCCCTCTTTCAGTTCGTAGGTTTCATGGCTTTCGGGGCAGGTGGCTTGGCCGTTGGCATCAAATTCCAGGCGGTGCCCAAATTCACTCATCCAACCCACCTGGCGGGAGGGGTTGCCGACCACCAGGCCGTAATCGGGAACATTTTTAGTCACTACTGCGCCAGCACCTATGAAGGCATAGGCTCCGATGTCGTGACCGCAGACGATGGTGGCGTTGGCTCCGATGCTGGCGCCTTTTCCCACGTGCGTTTTGGCATACTGGCCCCGGCGGTTCACGCCGGAGCGTGGATTGGTCACATTCGTAAACACGCAAGATGGGCCCAGGAAGACGTCGTCGTCGCACGTGACGCCGGTGTAGATGCTGACGTTGTTTTGGACTTTAACGTTTCGGCCCAAGACTACGTCGGGGGAAATCACGACGTTTTGGCCCAAGTTGCAGTACTCGCCAATTCGGCAGGGGCCCATGATGTGCGAAAAATGCCAAATCTTCGTACCGGCGCCAATGTCAGCGCCTTCATCAATAACTGCAGTCGGATGTGCCGTGTAGCTCATGGGGAAATATTGTTGCTTGCTAAGATAGGGAGCGAGCCTCCTATGTATCTTTATCGAATCACTCGACTTTCTACTTGTATGCGTTTAAAAATGCCTCTTTTCAGCCGAATGGCGTTCGCCCTCCTTCTTCTCCCCGCTCAAGTCTTTGGCTGGGGCCAAACGGGCCACCGTGTGGTGGGACAAATTGCAGAAAACCACCTCCATGCGGAAGCTGCCGCTGCCGTGAAGGGCATTCTGGGCGACGAGTCGCTGGCGATGTGCGCCAACTGGATGGACCACATCAAGTCCAACCGGGCCTACAACCACATGAATCCCTGGCATTATTGCACCATTCCCGATGGCCTGACATACGAAACCTGCGACCACCCCGCAGAAGGCGATGTAATTGAAACGATCACCCAACTCATTCACGAGATTAAAACGGGCAGCTATTCCAAGGCTGAAAACGAAGTCATGGCGGTAAAAATGCTCGCGCACCTGGTGGGCGACCTCCACCAACCTCTGCACGTGGGCAACGGCACCGACAAGGGCGGCAATGACCGCAAAATCAAATGGTTTGGCGAAAGCAGCAATTTGCACCGCGTGTGGGATTCAGATTTGATCGACCACCAGCAACTGAGCTACACGGAATATGTGGCGTGGGTGGACCATGCGACGGCCGCTGAAGTGACCGAATGGCAGAGCAGCAGCGTCGTCGATTGGGCGCATGAATCTCAGGCTATTCGAATGGGCATTTATCCCTCTGCGGATGCCACCTCTTTGGGCTATTCCTACAACTACGACCACATTGAAACGCTGAATAAACGTTTACTTCAGGCTGGCGTTCGTTTAGCGGGCATTCTCAATGAGTTATACGCCAAGCCCGTCAAGAAAAAGAAGTAATTCGTGCTGAACCGAAAGACCACCTACGGCATTCACGCGCTGCTTCATTTGGCGCGTCACTCTGAGGATGGCGTGGTGCCTGTGGCGCGTATTTCGGAGGCTCTTCAAGTGTCCCGAAAATTCCTGGAGCGCATCCTTGCCGACCTCCGGCATGAGGGCATGGTGGAAAGTCAATCAGGCCGTGACGGGGGCTACCGCTTGGGAGCCCCGGGTTTGGACCTGTGTTTGGCCGATGTCGTGCGGGTTTTGGAGGGGCCCATCGCCTTGCTTCCCTGCGCGTCGCACCGTTTTTATGCACCGTGTGCCGAATGCCAAACGCCCGAAACCTGTGCGCTTCAGGATGCGTTGGTGGGCGTTCGGAACGCTACCGTGCACAGCTTGAAGCAAATCACATTGGCAAATTTGCTGGAAACGGAGGGGGCTTTGCATTCGGGCCAAAAAAGCCTCCTACGCCCTACCCCCTACCACGAAGGGCAATAAGCAGCAGACCCTACCTTTGCGGACTATGAGCACAACCCGCCAAACGCCGCCCGTCTACGAGAACATTCTGGAAACCATTGGCCGCACACCACTGGTCAAGCTGCACAAAACCGTGGAAGGCATTCCCGGAACCGTGTACGCCAAAGTGGAATACTTCAACCCCGGACACAGCACAAAGGACCGTATGGCCCTAAAAATGGTCGAAGATGCCGAGAAAAACGGTTTGCTCAGGCCCGGCGGCACCATCATTGAATGCACCTCCGGCAACACCGGCATGGGCCTCGCGCTCGCAGCTGTCGTCAAAGGCTACAAACTCATCTGCACCCTCAGCGACAAGCAGAGCAAGGAGAAAATGGATGTGCTGCGGGCGCTCGGCGCAGAAATCTACGTCTGCCCCACCAACGTGGCCCCCGACCACCCCGACAGCTACTATTCTGTGGCGCGGCGTTTGAATGCGGAGATCCCCAACTCCTACTTCCCCAACCAGTACGACAACCTCAGCAACCGCGAGGCGCATTACGAGACGACGGGGCCTGAGATTTGGGAACAAACCAAAGGTAAAATCACGCACTTTATTGTGGGTGTGGGAACAGGCGGCACCATTTCTGGGGTGGCCAAGTACCTCAAGGAGAAGAACCCGGCGATTCAGATTTGGGGTGTGGACAGCTACGGATCGGTGTTCAAGAAATACCATGAAACGGGCGTTTTTGACACGTCTGAGATTTACGGATACATCACAGAAGGCATCGGCGAGGACATCCTACCTAAGAATGTGGACTTTGACCTCATTGACCGCTTTGAGAAGGTCACCGACCGCG
>Ga0255751_10002444_pt1 | contig 17327 bp, 17 predicted proteins | sample 071ome_20_FD_179951 | JGI IMG/M metagenome (GOLD analysis project Ga0255751, IMG submission 179951) | Coastal salt marsh microbial communities from the Groves Creek Marsh, Skidaway Island, Georgia - 071412BT metaG (version 2) | ecosystem: Environmental > Aquatic > Marine > Intertidal zone >...
TCTATTTTTTGAGTTTAACATCACTTTTGTCGCCATTTGAGCAACATGAAAAGCAGCCTTGATGTTTAAATCGACTACATAATCCATATCTTCTTTTTTAATTTTAGTAAAATGGTCTGGTCGATTGGTTCCGGCATTATTTACAAGAATATCAAGTGAGTTTATTTGTTTAAAAACTGACTTTAATTCAGCGGCATTAGAAACATCACATTCGAAGACAGTACATTTTCTTTTTAACTTATTAATTTGTTTTTTAACCTTATTTAAATCGTTAAGTGTTCGACTTACAATAATTAAATCTGCTCCTGCCTCAGCAAGAGCTATGGCAGAAGCCTTTCCAATTCCCTTTCCTGCCCCCGTTACTAAGGCAGTTTTGTTTTTGACTTCAAATTTTTGTAAATACATATCTTCTTTATCAAGATTAATTGATAGCTTTGCAACTAATTAAAAATTGAGGTGTCTAATTTTAGCATCTTTTTAGAGCAAAAATCATAATTATCCTCTTCATGAAATGATCCAGGAAAAGCAATACATGGAATTTTTGCGTTATGTGCAGACAAGGCGCTTTCTCTTGAATCTTCAATCGCAATACATTCATTAGGTTCAAGGTTGAGTCTTTTAATTGCTTCGATATAAATATCAGAATGAGGTTTAGGATTTTGTACCATCGTATTATTACCAACAAAATCAAAATCCTCTTCGGTAAAATAATTTTTTAATGCCAAAAAAACCGAGTTAACATTGTCTTTTGTTGTAGATGTTACAAATCCTAGCTTTATTTGATTGTTTTTTGCATATTCAATAACATCAATAACGCCTTCCCTTGGCATGAGTTTTTCAGTCATTAATTTTTGATTAAAAATGTGTGTTTTTCTCTCTCTAATTTGTTGAGCTTGAACTGTTGTATTATTTTTTTCTGCAAAATCCTCTATTCTTTTTGTGCCACCCGATTGTTTAAGCAATAATCTATAATCCTCTTGATCCCAATACCAATCTAGTCCAGCTTCTTTAAAAGCTTCATTAAATGATTCTCTTTGAAAATCTGATGTTTCAATTAAAGTTCCTATTGAGCCAAATAATATTGCTTTATAATCCATTTTATCCTTTCAATTTTATGGAACAAGAAATCATATAACTTATTATTTTATTGACCCAAGTCCTTTAGAAATATTAATATCTCCAATGTTTCTCGCTTTGTTAAATTCTTTTATTCTATCAAAAACATTAACACCTATTTGCTGGTAAACATCGAGAAGGTCTACTAAAACCCAATTCTCTCTGATAAGACCATTTTCTAATCTCCAAAAATCTAAACTCCGCATTTCTATAATTTGATTTGATGGAGCAATACCCATCCATCCATCTTGAGAAATTGTAGATCGCATATTTGGCCAACCAGTTTCACAAACATAATCGCCTTCATATATCCAATGTGTTTGCATATCCTGCAACCCCTCATTTTTTAAACTATCATTTGATGAGCCTCCCTTTCTATCAGGCATTGCACGCAAAAAAGGTATTTGATGCCAATGGCGAAATCCTTCGATACCCCTTGCTGTGCCAATTCCAACTGGTCCGTACCAATTAAATCTGGGGTGCCAATATTTATCTAAATTCATAACTTGTGGATTTGGATTACTAGGGTGTAAAACCATATCTCGAAGCATATTTATTACAATGTCAAAATTTTTTGATCCATCACCTTCTATCTTTAAACCGTCTCCTGTCATAGGAGATGGTGTGCATAAAAAAGATCCTAGCTGAGGACTCATTGGCCATGCATTTGCCTGCATCATCAATTCAGGTAGATCCCAAATTGATTGCATTTCTATAATTTGATTATTTTCTATTTGGAAAAACTCATGATAACGCATATGAACTAAATTTCCTGTTGGCGGAATATCTAAAAATGATTTTAAAAAAGTTCCCATATAATTGCCCATAGTGCCTAACCAATCTTTACCTTCAGGTGTTGTGCCTGCCATAACAATCATATCTCTTCTTTCAAGATCAGGAATGCTATCTAAAAGGGGGTTTATACAATTAGTTAACAATTTATCTAAACCATTAAATGTTCCAAAAGGATAGCAGAAATGAAACAAAGAATTTTCAGAAAAATATTTAACTAGATAATTTTTTATTGAATTCTTGTTAAAATTTTGAGTAGCTATTTGATAATCTTCAAAAAAATTTTTTAATTCTTCCGATTTCATCACTTAGTAATCGATCCAAAATCTATAACAGCTGAGAATCCTGAAATCTCTAGCTCAACTTCTTTAAAAACTATATTAAAAGAGCATTTAATAGAATCTGAAGAGTCAATTAATTTGTCAATAGAACTATATAATAATGTTTTTTTTTGCATAAAAATATTTATTTCCTCAAATTAAAAAAACATTTAACCTTTTACCGCACCAGCCGTTAAGCCACTAATAAGTTGACGTTGAAAGAACATTACAATCATAAATAATGGAGCTGTGGCAGATACAACACTTGAAACAGCCCACATATAATTTCCGCCATGTTCAATTGTGCCAAGATAAGCATTTATTTTAGGAACCATTGTATAATTTTGTTGATTAAGTAATAATGCAGTTACTGTAAAATCATTATAGGCTAACATCATACTAAATAAACCTGCTGTAATAACTCCTGGCCACATAACAGGCATTATGACGTATCGAAATGCTTGAAAATAAGTGCACCCATCGATTAATGCACTTTCATCTAATTCTTTTGGAACGGTTTTAAAAAATGAATAAAGCAACCAAAGTGTAAATGGTTGATTAATAGCAACTAAAACAATTATAGTCGTTGGAAGTATTCCCCAAATATTTAATTGAAAAAATGGAAACAAATAGCCTGAAACTAATGTTATGTGAGGCATTGCTCTAAAAATAAGAGCAGCAATTAAAATATAAAAAGTATATTTGTAAGTAGATCTAGATAAAGCGTAAGCTCCCAACGTTCCAAGAAATAGTGAAATTGACACTACTGAAATCGTCACAATCATTGTATTGATAGTTGCCCTGCCGAATTCACCTTCTGTCCACGATTCAATATAAGCTTTGAATGTAGTAGTTGCCCCTGTTTCAATTAAAGTGTTAAAACCACTTAGAGCATAAGTCCAATCTGCTCTAGAAAAGAAATCCGCTTTTACCTTAAATGATCCCCAAAAAGTCCATATAAAAGGAAAGATAGAAATAGTAAGCCAAAATAACATGAAAATACTATTTATTATTATAAGCTCTTTTGAATATTTATTTATTTTTGAGTCCATTTATCTTTCAGTTTTAAACTCTCTCCATGTTCTTATTAAGACTGGTGTAAGCAAGATTGCTATACCAATAATGGTTAGCATAGATGTAGCTCCAGCTGATCCAAAAAGCATCTTATTTTCATTTCTTAAATCTTGGTAGATCATCCATGAAAGTGATTGGGCAACTCCTTCAGCCTTAAAACCAATAATTGGTTCAAAAACTCTAAAATTATCCATCAAACAAATTAGCATTATAAAGGTTGCAACTGGATACAAATGTGGAATGACAATATAACGAACTCGTTGGTAACGTGATGCACCATCTATAAGGGCTGCCTCTACTGGATCTTGAGGAACAGTTTGTAAAGCTGCATAAAACACTACAAAAGCAAAAGGTGTATTATGCCATATTCCATATATGATTAGCGTAATCCAAGTTAAGCCACTTGAAGCTTTAAGGGACAGATTAGGATCATCAAACAAAATTTGGATAGTAGCGCCAATAATACCCTGAGAGTCAATCATCCAAAATAATACTAGAGATCCAATCAAAGGTGTAACTATCATAGGTAATATAGTACCAAAAATTGCTGGCCCTTTTATACTTTTCGATAATGTATTAATGCTAAGCGCTACAATGAAACCTAAAATTATTACTGGTGGAGTTACTGCAAAACAAAAAGTTAAAGTAAATAACAGGGCTTTATAGAAAGGAAGATTTAAAACAATATCCTTAAATTCATTAATTGTTGATGAAGTATTCCAAGCTTCTTTAATTTCATCAAATGCTAAATGATTTCTATCAGCATATGTTCCAAGCCCATTAAACCTCCCTAGTGGATTTTCTTCTTTCAACTTTTGAGTTGCCTCAACATCAACCCTAACATTCATTTTACAACCAAATGGATCACAATTTTCAACTTCCATTAAAACCTGTTCATTTTCAATATGAAGAGACTGAAAAAAACTTGATACAATCGGTAAACCAATAAATAAAATCATTGCTAGACCAGTGGGAAAAAAGAACCAAAAAAAAGTTTTATGGGGCATTGAATACTTCTAAAAAAGAGTGGATCATGACAATGATCCACTCTAAATATTTAGTTAAATTTACGATTTATAGAAAACCCTGCTCAGTAGCTTTAGCAACATAAGCAGCTTCAACATCAGCTAGAGCTTTTTCAGCAGATTCATTTCCTTGAAGAAATTCCACAAGCTCAGTACTTAATGCACCATGCATAAGACTCATATGTGGAAAACTTGGATATGGCGTTGCTGCTCTATTTGCTGCATCAACAACAGGTCCTGCAGTATCACCAGGTGTGTAGCCTTTTATTAACCAAACTGTAGCGTTTGGATTATTATTTGCTAAATCAGATGAAGAAGCAGCTCCAACTAACGCTCTAAAGGATGCTTCAGCATTTTCATCAGATGTATTTGTTGCTATTGCTATACCATCCCACCAAAGAGTTGTAGCTGGTTTACTTCCGCCACCAACACTTGGTGAAGGTGCTAACCTTGTATCTGCTTTAATTGCTTGATCTCCCTCGTCATCAAGTAAAGAGGCAGCCGCAGAATTCCAAACATGCATTATTGCAACATTACCAGACTCCCACTCTTCTTTTACAGCATTTGTATCTTGAGTTAAAAAATCTGGATTGCTTAACTCAGTTAATCTTTTAATAACGTTTAGTGCCGCAACACCTGTTTCATTATTTATATTAGGCTGAGCAGAGCCTGACTTAAAAAATTCTCCACCATGACCGAGATACATGTTTACAAATTCTTGAGCAAGGTTCCATCCAGATTGAAATGCTCCTGCGTAAGGATTTGCCATTTTTCCAGAAGATTTAATTTTTTCAGCAGCTGCAATTACTTCCTCATAAGTAGAGGGAACATCAATTCCTAATTCATTAAGTATACTTTCCCTATACCATAAATGTTGAGCATTTGCCATGAAAGCTACTGCATATATTTTTCCATCAATAGTAATTTTTTGGTTTTCATTCAAGTTAGAGCCGTATTTTGCAACTAAATCATCAAGAGGGCGTATTAAGCCGTCATTCATTAAAGGCGTTATGGAACCGTTAGTAACTAGTTTAGCTGTGAATTCAGAAGGATTCGCTGATAAAGCTGGAACCTGCAACTTGTTGTGATCTACAGAATGAGTAACATTAAAATCAGCATCCGATCCTGCACAATCTTTTACTTCATCCATGAAAATTCTGTAAGTGGTGAACTCATTAGCTAGAATGTTAATTGAACCGCTTGTTACACCGCATGGAGAGTGTCCACCTGCAAATGCAGTAGTGCTTACAAAAGAGAACAATAGAGCTATTAAAATTTTTTTCATATATTTCCCCTTATTTTTAAATTGTGAATTTCACATTTATTTTCAAATAATATATATTGGTAACATAAATTATTGCAAATAGTTGCATTAATATTCAATTTATTGAATAAAATTATGGGGATAAATGAAAAAAACCAAGAAAATTGCCACTTCTCTTGATGTTGCAGAACTGGCAGGAGTGTCGCAGTCAGCTGTGTCAAGATGTTTTACTAAGGGGGCGAGTATATCAAGTAGAACAAAACTAAGAGTAAGAGAAGCAGCGAAAAAACTTGGTTATAAAGCTCAAACATTTTTGAAAAATTCTGTAGGTGAAGACAGTGGTCTTGTTGGGGTAATACTTCCTTACATTACCAATAGATTTTATCCTGAAGTATTAACAGAACTTCATGAAGCACTGAGGTTAAGAGGGTATAGAATATTACTTATTACAACTGATGACAGTGAAGAATTAGATGAGAAACTAATTCAGCCATATTTAAAAGAAAAATTAATTGCAATTATTACAGCCACGAAACCAACTTATGAATTTGTCGAAAGTTGTAATGAGCAAAAAATACAAGTGATTGCCTATAATAGAAATTATGAAATTCCAACAATAAGTTCTGTCTCATGTGATAATAGGTCTGGAGGAGAAGCAGTTGCTAACTATTTTCAAAATCAAGATCATAAAACAGTTGGTTTGATTGAAGGTATAAAAGGTTCATTTGTAAGCGATGAAAGATGCAGAGGTTTTAAAAACTATATTAAAAACAATACAAGTATAAAATTAGCAGTTGAAAAAGGTAATTTCACATACGAAGGTGGGATAGATTCAGCTGAAAAAATATTAAAAAATAGCAACATTTCAGCAATTTTTTGTGCTGATGATACTATGGCTTTTGGTTGTATTGATTACATAAAAAAAGAAACAAAACTAAGAATACCAAATCAAATTGAGATTGTTGGTTATGATGATATGATCATGGCAAATTGGAATTCATACAATCTTAGCACTATAAGACAACCAATTAGGCAAATGTCTAAATTAACTACACAATTGATAGATGACTATTTACAAGATCCAGATTTTGAACCTGCTAATCATTTAATTGAAGGTAAGTTTATTAAAAGAAAAACTACTAAAAACTCTTTGTAATAGGATTATTTTTTTAATTGTTCTAAAAAAGAATAATTATCAACCATAACAAAGTTTTCTAATAACTTTCCTTGTTTCACACTCCAAAAATCAAAAAAACGAAATTTAACAGAATTTCCAGTTGGCTCTAAATCAAGATATTTACCTTGATGAGTTGCAGTTAAAAACCCTGTTGCACTTACCCATTTTTCATCTGCACACACTATATCGTTTTTAACAAAATAATCTGGGAATGCAGCGTAAAATGGTTTCATAACTTTTTCTTTAAAATTATTTAACCCAAAAATATCGCCATAGAAATCTGGAGGACCATGCCAAATCATATCTTGATGCCAATATTTATCAAGCGCATCTAAATTTTGAGTATTTAGCGCCACATACATATCTTCAACTAATTTTTTATTATATTCAACATTCATTACTGTATCTCCTTTTATTTAAATTTTAGTCCCATCTGTTGAAGAACGGAATAATTATCAACCATGACAAAGTTTTCAGAAAATTTACCATCTTCAACTAACCAAAAATCAGAAAATTGCATTTTAATTTTTTTTCGTGTTGGCTTAATATCAAGATAGGTTCCTTCATGGGTTCCAGTTAAAAACCCTGTTGCACTTACCCATTTTTCATCTGCACACACTATATCGTTTTTAACAAAATAATCTGGGAATGCAGCGTAAAATGGTTTCATAACTTTTTCTTTAAAATTATTTAACCCATGTATGTCTCCAAAACCTGGAGGACCATGCCAAATCATATCTTGATGCCAATATTTATCATGAGCGTCTAAATTTTGAGTATTTAGCGCCACATACATATCTTCAACTAATTTTTTATTGTAATTAGCATTCATTTATTTGTCTCTTAGTAACTGAACAAAAATTGAAAACTCATTAAATACAGTCCACTCTTTTACAATCATATTTTTTTTAATTTCCCATTGCGTAATACCCCAAATAGAGCAATCTTTATTTGTAGGGGGACCATAAATACCATTACCTTTATGAGTACCTATAGCTCCCCACCTAACTGAAACTAAAAACCCTTCTTGTTGGTTTCCCATCCAATAAATATCTTCAACACTAAGTGCAAAATCAGGGAACATGGCAATCATTGATAAAATAAAATTTCTTAGTTGTTTTTTTCCTTTAAACTTTCTTTCTGTTGAGCCCTCAAAAACAATATCATCAGAATAAACCCTATCAATTAAAAAAAAATTCCTTCTGTTCCATATCTGATTAAAAACTGCATCTGCGAATTCTCTAATATTTGATATTTTCTTTGGTAAATTAGAGTTAAACGGTTGTGATATAGAAGTAACTCTTTTTGGTTTAGAATTTTTAAAATCTGGTAAAAAAGGTCCTATGTTTTTATTATTTGCAATTTCTTTTGCAACAGAATGAATATCTAAACCTAATTGTTTAATTAAAGCAGCAGTATCGTAAATAACATTTTCATAATATATTTTATTATTTTTAGCTACACAGTTCGCAATACATAATAATCTTATTTTTTTGCCCGTAGGATTTGAAAATTTACTATAACCTCTGTTAGTACCTGTGATTATTGTTCTGTGTGATGTGTGAAAACTGATTTTTTCATCACCTGCCCAAATAACCTCATCAGCAAAAAGTCTTATATCTGGAAAAGCATTATTAGTGTGAACAGTATCTGCAACTATCTTTTCAGATCCATATTGTAAACCAAATTCATCCCATACCAGGCAATCCTGACTATAAGTATCATAAATATAACCAATATTTTTCTTTTCCCAGATCCTAAAAGTTATTCTTACGATATAATCAATTATATTTTTATAATTTCCATCAAATCCCTTCATTGCTTGTTTTTTAATATTTTTTGGAATTGGATTAAGAGATTTGGAGTTACCTCCTCCTCCATAAGCTTTTAATGAAATATTAAAATTCTTAGGCATATGATGATTTTTTAGAGGTTTAGGTATTAAATGTTTTATTTTTTTGTTCATAAATCTAAGATTAGATTAATATATTCAAATTTATAATGCAAATAAAAATATGCAATATTTTGAAAATTTATGCAAAAACTTGCATAATTCAATTTTTAAATTAAAGATAAAAATATGTTAAATTTACAAAAAGAAAAAAAATTAATTCTTGAATACTTTAACGCGATAGATAACTCCAACAAAAATAATTTAATAGATACCATCTCTAAATATACTTCTGATAATTTTAAAATGAGGTGTACCCATCCATTTAATGAACTCTCTGGAATTGAAGAAGTTGCTAATAATCTTTGGATACCTATAAAAAACTCTTTTAAGCCTATCCAACGTAGAATGGATATTTTTTACGCTGGTATAAACTCATTGGACATTAATGAAGGTAAGTGGGTTACAAGTATGGGTCACTTTATGGGTGTTTTTAATAAATCATTTTTAGGAATACAACCAAATTATAAATCTATTCTTTTAAGATATGCTGAGTTTTACAAGATAGAAAATAGTAAAATTATTGAAGGTGCTATTTTTTTAGACATTATGAATTTTATGCAACAATTAGGTCTTTCAATAATTCCTGAGTCAACAGGTCTAGTTTGCGTAACGCCAGGACCAATGAATCATAGAGGTTTAAAATATGATCTTTCAGATGATGCTGAAGGTCAAAAAACATTAGAGCTAATTCACCGAATGCGAGATAGATTAGTAAAAGGATCAAAAATGAAATCATACAAGGGCGAACTAACACTAGATTGGCATGATGATATGATTTGGTGGGGTCCTGGAGGTATTGGCGCTTCTTATACAATTGATGGATATGTAAAAGGGCATACAAAACCTTTTCAGGATGGTCTAGAATTTATTAAATTTGGGGGACATATTTTAAGTAGTGCTGAAGATGATTTAGGAGGCTGGTTTGGTTGGCCAAACCTTATTATGAAGTCGACAGGTGGATATTTAGGATTAACTAATAAAAGTGATATCGAGTCAGAAATGCGTGTTGTTGACTTATATAGAAGAGATGGTGATAAAATAGCAGAGAATTGGATATTTATTGATCATCTTCATTTTTTAAAACTCCTTGGAATTGATCTATTGGAAAGAAATAGAATAATTACTAATCAGTAATATTTGATCATCAATGAAGACAATAGTTTTGATTCCTGGATACATGTGTGATGATCAAATTTGGATTAATCAAATTGTTAGATTAAAAAAAAAATATAAAGTAATTATTCCAAGTTTAAAAAGAGGTAATAAAATAAAAGAATTTTCATCAAGAACTTTAAAATTATTGCCAAAAAAATTTTCTATTGTTGGATTTTCAATGGGTGGTTTTGTTGCCTTAGATTTAGCTATCAATTATTCAAAACGCGTAGAAGATTTAATTTTAGTTGGCACCAATGCAAGAGCTGTATCAAAAGATAGAAGAAGATTATTAAAAAAATCAGAACAAGAATTAAATAGTAAAAATTATATAGAAAGATTTAGTCAAAGTAGTTTTGAGTCCTATATCGGAAAAAATAATAAAAAAAATAAAAGTTATTTAAAACTTATTAATTCTATGGTTAGAAACCATAGTTTTTTATGTCTTAAGAGACAGACAAATGCTATTTTAACAAGACCAAGTCAATTAAATAAATTATCTAAAATAACCGCAAGATGCCTGATCATTGTTGGCTCTGATGATAAATTATCTTTAAAAGAAATGAATGCTGAATTAAATAAAAACATTAGTGGTTCAGAACTTTTTTATATTAAGCAATCTGGCCACTTTGTTATGATTGAGCAATCAAAGAAATTTAATCAATTATTATTTAAATGGTTGGGGTTTTAAATTAGTTGAGATGCAAGTTTTGCACCCTCTACCAATGAGTTTAGCTTGGCATAAGTAATTTTTTCATCAACCTTACCAAATCCTGCAAAAGTACTAAAACCGCAATCCGTTCCTGCCATAAGTTGGTCTTTTGGTATTACTTTTGAGAACTGTATAAGTCGATCAGCAATAACCTCTGGATGTTCCACAAAATTTGATGTTGAGTCTATTACACCAGGAACTAAAACTTTATTATTAGGTAGTTTTATATTTTCAAAAACCCTCCATTCATGAGCATGTCTTGGATTTGAAGCTTCAATTAATAAATACTTAACCTTCGCTTTTAGAATTATTGGCATTATTTTTTCTAAACTAATATCATGAGTATGAGGGCCCTCGTAATTTCCCCAACAAATGTGCATTCTAACATTTTCTTGATCCACTTTATCTAAAGCCTGATTTAAAGCCTCAACTTGCTTCTCAGCTCTCAATAGAAATTCTTCTTCACTTAATTGTTTATAGTTCATGTGCCTTGCTAAAGCTAAATCAGGACAATCAATCTGTAGTTGGAGTTTATTATTAGTTATATATTCGTATTCCTCTGCCATTACTTGAGAGAGTTTATTTAGATATTCATCATCATTTTGATAAAATTTATTTGGCATAAACACATTAATGACACCCGGTGAGGCTGCATTCATAAATGCAAAAGAATGATTGTTGCTTTGTATTGCATCATTTAAATTTTTTACATCATATTTTAAAGAGTCAGTGTCTTTAACTACTAAGTCTGATGTACAACATGGTCTTGTATAACTAGGAGTCCCTCCACTCTTAGCTATTTTTGTCATATATTCTGGAAAATCTTCAAGATCAGCAGGAGGTCTTCTCTCGCTCTCACCAGAAAATCCACTTATTCTGTCTTTAACATAAGTTGCATAACTAATTTTACTCATCTCACCATCACTAATGTAATCTATACCAATATTGAGTTGTTTTTTTACAACTTCATTGACATTTGTTTTTACAACTTCTCTAAATGCTATCTCATTAATTGACTCTTGTCTGTCTTTGGAAAATAAAAGTTCTGATAGTTGCTTAGATCTTGGTAAACTTCCTACATGAGTTGTTAATATTTTGCTGACCATAGTTATCCAGTTTGCATCAGTATTTGTTTCCAAACCATAGTTTCATCAAATAAGACCCACTCATTTTTTATTCCTCTTGGGCCAAACTCTACATGATTAATTCCCAGTATATAGATATTTGTTCCTGTTGGCGGACCAAAATAGCCATCACCATCATGTTTTCCAACTAAAGTCCATCTAACGGCAGCTTTAGGAGGTTGATTTTGATCATGAACAAAGCTTAAGTGCTCAATATTTAATTTTGCATTAGGAAAGGCGGAAAAAACTTTATTCCAAAAATCAAATACTTCTTCTCTTCCATACTTTATAAAGCCGCCTGGTTGAAATTGTTGAATTGCTCTATCGTACTCCTTTTCAAAAACTGCTTGTTGTTTTGTATTAAAAATTTCTGTTAAAATATTTGCATAGTCTTGAGCTATATTATGTTTAGGCAAAGTTGGAGGAGTGTAAATACTATCACACGGAGTATTTTCATTGAGAGGCTTTTTGGCATTCTCAGCTCCACCTTCATCAGAAATTTGATTTTCAGCAAATTTTTTTGGATCAATACCTAATTGCCTTACTATTGCTCCTTGATCTCGAACTAACCATTCATCATAAATTAAGTTATCTTTACATGCGCAATCTGCAACACCCCTGTACACAATTTTTTTACCTGTTGCAGGACCATAAATACCACCGTGCGAGTGCGTAGCTGTTGAAAGTATTCTGTGCGATGAAAAATAACCTTCTTCATCATTGCCTATCCAAATAACATCTTCTCCAAGAAGTTGTCTATTAGGAAACATTTTAAGAGCAGCGTAAGTGGACTGAACTACTGGCTCAGCACCGTAAATTATGCCAGATGGTGCTCTAGTTGGAGTTGGTAAACTTATTTTTGGAACATCACCATAATATTCACGAATTGACTCAACATCTTGATTTTCCCATATTTGATAGGTTATCTTTAAAATATAATCAGGAATATCTTTAAATTTACTATCAAAACCTTTCATAGAGATTATTTTTTATTTCTTATAATAAAAAGAGATCCAGACTCAGATCCAACATTTTTAATACTTCTTTGAGAATTTTTTGGGGGAGAAAAAGCGTCTCGCTCACCTAAAATAATTTTTTGATCATCGCAATGTATTTCCCACTCACCATCAAGACATAAAAATACTTCAGATTCTTCTAAAACATAAGAATGAATATGCGCGTTATTACCTTTCAATAAAGTCAGACCAAATCCAGTTTTATGATTGATATGTGGCGAGATAATTTTTTCATGAATACTAAAATCATCAAGATAATTAATAATAGAGTTTGAATTAAAATGATTATCATCAACTATATATTTATTCTCTTCATCTTTTCTAACTACATATTTTTCAATTTCCTCTGAAGAATAATGGTCAAATTGCTCCAACTCATAATCTTTCAAAGGTTCTATAATTTTTTTTCCATCTGGTATCTGATTTTTATCAAGATCAATCAGAGAGTTATCATCTAAGAGAACCATGCCCGTATCTTTAGCTTTTTTTAATAAACTAGGTGTCCAAGTAATAACACCAGGGTCATTTTCTCCTAATACAACAAACATTAAAGCTTGTTCCTCACTAATATTTTGAAAACCCCTAAACATATTTGTTGGAAAGGAAGCAACGTCCCCTTTATGTAAAATAATTTCGCCTTCTTTTCCATCTGATCCCCAATAAAACCTCCATGAACCTGAAAATATAAGAAAAACTTCAGCTGTTGTATGACTATGGAGGCCGGATCCATTCATAGGTGCGGCGCTAACGGCACCAATATTAAAACCATGTGCCTCAGCTATTTTAACGTTTTGTTTTGAATCCTCACTAACTCCTGGACCTACAATTGAGTAGTTTAACCTATCCTGATGACCTTTTAATTTTCCTTCAACAAAAGGAATTTTACTAGGAACTAGGTCTGAAAATTTTGCTAATCTTGAGTGTATATTTAGTGACATCGAAACCTCGAGTTAAATTATTCATTATTTTTGAATATTATTCAAATTATTGAATAAATCAATTCAATAATATATGGGTGATGTGAGTAACTAAAATAATATAGATATGCAAGAAATTGAAAACTTTGATACTGGCTTAAAAATTAATCCAAATGCAGAAAAAATTAATATTAGCCCATCTGAAAATATTAAAAATAAAAAAGTAATTACTAAACTACTTAAAAATATTGCTGAGTCTAAAATAGAAGATTTGGAATTACATATTGCCAAGGCATATCATGAAAATGCGGAATTAAAATGTTTTCACCCTATAAACAATATTAGTGGGGTTGAAGAAATTTATACTAAATTTTGGTTGCCGTTAAAAAATTCATTTAAAGATTTAGAAAGAAGAAATTGTTTAGTTTTAGGAGGTAGCTTTCAAGATAAAGTGTTTGTTTCTTCAATCAGTCTTTTAGCAGGAACATATGAAAATCCATGGCTTGGCATACCTTCAAATAGTAAAACAATATATCTAAGATTATGTGAAGCACACGAAATAAGAGATAGTAAGATTATACATTCACATACATTAATTGATGTTATGGATTTCATCAGGCAGGCAGGGTTTTGGCCGATTAATAAATCAAACGGTGCTGAGGGTTTATGGGCAAATTCAATTTCAGGAGATGGTTCTATATTTGAAAATTTTGATAAAAATTTATCAGTTTCTTCTCTTCAACAATCTCTTACAATGCAAAGAAGTTTAAATATTAAACCTGAATGTGACACAAATGCAGATCATTCTTATGTCAGAGCCAAGCTATTAAATCATCCCCAAAAAGAATTCTGGCATAAAAAAATGATGTGGTACGGCCCAAGTGGTATTGGAACTACAAGGGGCTTGGAGGGGTTTGTGGATCATCATCAGCTTCCTTTTCGTATGACGTTTAGAAATAGAGACTACTGGAAAATTGGACATTATGTTGAAATTGGGGATGGTAATTATTCCATGACTGGTGGATGGCATAGTATTGATGCAATTCATGGAGCTAAAGATTGGCTTGGATATGAACCAACTGGCAAATCAGTGACAATGCGGGTTATGGATTTTTATCATCACCACGAAGGTTTAATTCGAGAGAACTGGGTACCAATTGACATAGTGCATATTCTCAAGCAATTAGATATAGACGTATTTGAATTAATTAGGGAGCAACAATGACAATTTCATATATCAAAAAAGCTGACAAAACTGCTTCTTCTGATGAAGTAGAAACAAGACAACGAGTTCAAGAAGTTCTTAAAGAAATTGAAACAAAAAGAGATGAGGGCATTAGAGAAATCTCTCGAAAATTTGATAAGTATGAAGGTGATGTTATTGTTTCTCAAGAAAAAATTGAAGAAGTTATAAAATCATTAGATCAAAAAGTAAAAGATGATGTGCAGTTCTCCTATGATAGAGTTCGCAGTTTTGCAGAGCATCAACTAAAACATCTTAATAATGATTTTGAAGTTGAATTATCTCCAGGTCTTTTTGCTGGTCAAAAATTAATTCCTGTGAACAGTGTTGGTTGTTATGTTCCAGGGGGCCGGTATAATAATATTGCCTCTGCTGTCATGAGTATCACGACAGCAAAAGTTGCTGGTGTTAAAAATGTAATTGCCGCGAGTCCTCCAAAAGATGAAAATGGGGCTAATCCTATAATTATTTACACTGCAAATTTATGTGGTGCTGATGTTATTATGAACTGTGGTGGAATTGGCGCAATTGGAGCTTTTGCTTATGGATGTTTTGGCAATCCAGAAGTTGATATGATCGTTGGTCCAGGAAACCAGTACGTAGCAGAAGCAAAAAGAATTTTATACGGAAAAGTTGGAATTGATTTATTTGCTGGGCCTACAGAAATTGGTATTATCGCAGATCATACTGCTGATAAAGAAATGATCGCTGTTGATCTTGTAGGGCAAGCAGAGCACGGTCCAAATTCTCCAGCTTGGCTGTATACAACTGATAAAGAATTGTGTGATTATGTCATGAAGCGAGTCCCAGAATTAATTGCTGAACTCCCCGAAACTTCAAGAAATAATGCTGATGCTGCCTGGCGTGATTATGGTGAGGTTGTGTTGTGCGATACGAATGAAGAATTATGCCAGGTAAGTGATGAATACGCACCTGAACATTTAGAAGTGCAAGCTGAAAACTTGGATTGGTGGTTAGATAAATTAAAAAACTATGGATCCTTATTTTTAGGAGAAGAAACTACGGTTGCTTACGGTGATAAATGTTCTGGAACTAATCACATTCTTCCAACCAAAGGAGCAGCAAAATATACTGGTGGTTTGTTTGTCGGTAAATTTATTAAAACAGTTACCTTTCAGCGTATGACAAAAGAATCGAATAAAGAAGTTGGTGCTGCAGCAGCTAGAATTTCACGATTAGAAGGAATGGAAGCACATGCACGAACTGGTGATGCCCGTTTAAGAAAGTATGGTTTTCAAAATTAAATAATTTTTTTACTTTCTAAAAAATTGATAATTTGATCAGCTAATTCTTCAGCATTATTTGTTTTCGTATCAAGGACCAGATCTGCATTTTCTGGGATTTCATAAGTAGAATCAATTCCTGTAAAATTCTTTAATTCGCCTGATCTTGCTTTTTTGTATAATCCTTTTGGATCTCTCTTTTCACATTCCTCTAGTGGGGTACTAACAAATACTTCAAAAAATTCACCCTCTTCGAGCAAGTCTCTTGCCATTTTTCTCTCTGAGCGAAACGGTGAAATAAAAGAAACTAGAGTAATCAATCCAGCATCGAGCATTAACTTTGAAACTTCAGCAACACGTCGAATATTTTCAACACGGTCTGTATCGGTAAATCCTAAATCTTTATTTAATCCATGACGCACATTATCACCATCTAATAGATAAGTTCTTTTATTCATCGTATGAAGTTTTTGCTCGAGAATATTGGCAATGGTTGACTTCCCTGATCCTGATAATCCCGTAAACCAAATCACACATGGTTGTTGGACATTTAGTTTGGAGCGCGTCTCTTTATTAATACTCATTTCATGCCAAGAAATATTAGTTGATCGTCTCAACGCATGATCAATCATGCCGGCACCAATTGTTTTATTATTATATGGATCAATGATAACAAAACTCCCTAATTGATGATTGTCTTTATAAGGAGCAATACTGTGCATTTTATTTAGTGCTATTTTACAATAGGCAATATCATTTAAATTTAATTTTTTGGTTGCTATTTCTTCATAAGAATTAATATTAATACTGTGAACTAGATCAGTGATTTGTCCATTGATAAAACTATTATTAAAACGAAAGATGTAATTACGTTCTGGTAACATTGCGTCTTGATCCATCCAAACAAGATGAGCTGCAAACTGATCAGCTTTGATAATTTTCTTATTATCTTGTGTAAGAATGATATCGCCTCGAGAAATATCTAATTCATCTTGTAATGTTAATGTTACTGCCTGAGTAGTAAAAGCTTCATCCAACTCACCATTAGGACCATAAATATTTTTAATAGAAGTTTTAGAATTCGATGAAGAAGTTGTGATTACATCTCCTTTAGATATTTTGCCAGAAGTGATGGTTCCAGCATACCCCCTAAAATCTGAGCTTGATCTATTTACCCATTGCACTGGCATACTAAAT
>Ga0255751_10002447_pt1 | contig 17314 bp, 9 predicted proteins | sample 071ome_20_FD_179951 | JGI IMG/M metagenome (GOLD analysis project Ga0255751, IMG submission 179951) | Coastal salt marsh microbial communities from the Groves Creek Marsh, Skidaway Island, Georgia - 071412BT metaG (version 2) | ecosystem: Environmental > Aquatic > Marine > Intertidal zone > Salt...
CTCTTCGTTCGCGCGCGCGCGCGGGCGGGTCACACGAGAGAACCGTCCATCAAAAATTCCACTTCAAAATTCAGGCACGTACGAACAGAGGTGATGAGGTCCGTCTCTGCGATCTGATTCTTCCGCAACTTTCTATCCAAGTGCGCGGCGATCCAGATCGTCCCCAGCGGACCGCGCTTCGCGAGGATGTACTGCGAGTAAAACATCCTCCCCCGCGGCGGTGCGCCTCGTTTTCACGCGCCGAACGGTTCGGTTCGCCCTTGGAATGAACGAACGTTTGAACGAACCAACGTTTGAACGGCTACGTTTCAAACGGAAACGACTATCGGGACACGGACGCGCGTATCGAGAACGCGAGTCGTCCGTCGTATATGTACCGACGAATCGGGTTCGCTCTTTAGTGTTACCGCGTCGCCACGTCGTCGCGTCGTCGCGTCGTCGTCGACTGACGCTTCCGTCGGGCGCGCGACACAACAACCTCTCTCCTTTCTCAAAGAATTTCAAATCGTGTTCAAGTCTCAACAGTGACTGTTTCTTTTTTTTCTTGAGTCGTGAATCGTCGATGTTGGATGGATAAATCGGACATTCGGAAACGAACGAACGAACGAACGGTTTTCTTTGTTTTGGGATGGCTAATACATACGGATGGCTACGGTATATTAAACGTCGTCGTCGTCGACGGCGTCGTCGTCGATGATGTACGGCACGCCGTCGTCGTCTCGAAACCGCACGCGATCGTCGCACAACGCGGCGACGACGCGAGGAAAAAGCAAGTGCTCTTGCTCGAGGACGCGCGCGGCGACGGCGGACGCGTCGTCGGAATGGAAAACCGGAACGGCGGTTTGCGCGATAATTTTACCCTTGTCAAACTCCTCGTTGACGAAATGGATGGTTGGTCCAGAGTAGCGAACGCCCGAGGCGACGACAGCGCGGTGGACGTTGTCTCCGTGCATGCCCTTGCCACCGAATGCGGGTAAAAGCGCGGGGTGAATGTTCACCATGGCGTCTTCGTACGCTCTGCAGAGCTCTGGCGGTATGAGACGAAGGTACCCGGCGAGAAGGACGAATTTCGCCGCGTGTTCGCGCGTGAGCGCGTCGACGAGCTCGTTCGCAGTCATCCCGTTCGCGTCTGTCTTTTTCGGCGGGTAAATCAACACGGAGATCCCGCGTTCGCGCGCCCAAGCCGCGCCGCCGCAATCCGTCGCGTTGGTCACCACGACGGCGATCCTCCCGTTGACTCTTCCGTCCTCGCACGCCGCGTGAATCGCGCGCATGTTCGATCCACCTCCGCTGACGAACACGGCCAGATTTGCTGGGTCTTTCTTCGCCGCGGACGCGCGAACGACGGGCGCGATGCGTCCGCGCGACGCACGGATGGGGCGACTACGCGGGCCAAGCCGCCGCTGATGCGAGCGGTGCGAATCAGAGGAAGAATAGGACGCCGACGCGGCGCGAGAGGACGCGACGCGCGCGGCGAGGGCGCGCGGCGTCATCTGTGCGTGCGACGAAACGGTTGGACGGACGCGTGAACCCGCGTCGTCGATGTCGTCGTCGGTGAGTGAGTGAGTGAGTGAGTGAGTGAGTGAGTGAGGGTGCGCGTGTTTTCGCGAGCGCGGTTTGGACGCGTCAGCCGCCTACAAAGTTTTGTTTTACAAAATCAATCGCCATCCTCCTCGCTACTGCTCTCGTCGTACGTCTGAACGACCCGTCGGTTTCGGTTTTGAATCAACGGTGGTAAATCGTCGTCGCTCTCGTCATCGCTCTCGTCGTCGCTCTCGCCGACTTTGGCGTCGCTCGCCGCGACGGCCGCCGCCTCGTCCTCTCTCAACGCGTCCGCCAAATCCGCCAACGGACACCCCGCGCCGCGGTCGACGCCGTCACCACCCCCCGAACCATCCCCGAACGACGCGGGCCAAGATCCGTCCCCTCGCTTTTTCAATTCCTTCACCTGATCGGCGTACAGCACCCGAACGAGCTCCCCGGTGACCTTGGCGTCGCTTCCTTCCAACTCGTCTCGCCCGACGAACGTCGCGACGACGTACATCCCCGGACGAAAGTACACGAGCTTCTTAAACTTGGCCGGGACGCGAATCACAGTCGTCGTCGTCGTCGTCGTCGTCGTCGTCGATCCCCCTTTCCGAACCTCGAGCAAGTTACTCCCGAGCGTGTCCGTCACGACGCACACCACGTCCACGCCTCGTCGAAGCGTCACCTCGAGTTCGTGCGCCAACGCCTGGACGTGCTTCCGTCGGTGCGACATGACGGGTTTAGACTGGACGACGACGCGCGAACGCGAAAGTTCGAAACTTCCGTCGCCCGTTTTTTGTCACCCGTCCGACGTCGTCGTCGTCGTCGTCGTCGTCGTGTGACGTCGTCGTCAACGCGGCGGCGTCGAGACTGACGCTCGCGTCCGTGTTGGAGTGTGGGACTCATTGACGAGTCATGACTCATAATTACCGTAGTTGGTTTTCTTTGTTCCAGTTTTTGGAGATTTTTGACAACTTTGTCAGTTGGATTTCGTTCGTCACCGTCACCGTCACCGTCACCGTCGCGCGTCACTGTCGTCGTCGCGCAGTCGGCCGCGTGAAGACGCGAGAGGGGTTCATTCGAGCGCAGCCAAAGACGCCGGGGGAGGAACGAACGCGCGCGAGAGTCGGTCGCACAGTCGGGGTTTCTGTAATCTTTTTGTGGAAATTTTGTGGTAGTCCTTCGTTCCGGTGCCGAACGAACGAGCGGACGAGCGGACGAGCGAGCGACGGGACGAGGGAAAGCGTGTTTGATTGAGTGTTCGATTCGCGAGTAGACGCGATGTCGGACGAAACGGAACTGGATTACGTCGCCGTCAAGTGCGTCGTGGTGGGCGACGGGGCGGTGGGGAAGACGTCCATGTTGATGTGCTTCGCTACGAATACGTTTCCGACGGATCACATGCCGACGATATTTGATAATTACAGCAAAAACGTCACGGCGGAGGATGGGAGAACGGTGAATGTCGGGCTGTGGGACACGGCGGGGCAGGATGAGTACGCGCAGTTTAGACCGTTGTCGTACGACGGGGCGAACGTGATGCTGTTGGCGTTTTCGTGCGATTCGCGAGGGAGCTACGAGTCGGTGGAGGCGAAATGGAGGGCAGAACTCGAGACGCGCGCCGCTGGAGTGCCGATCGTGTTGGTGGCGACGAAGACGGATCTTCGAGACGCGGGTAAAGGGGAGGTGAGTCGACGAGACGGTGAGAATTTGAGACAGAGAATAGGCGCGGCGGCGTACGTGGAGTGTAGCGCGCTCACGCAAAACGGTTTAGCCGCGGTGTTTGACACCGTCGTCGACGTGCACTTGAACCCGAAGAGGTACGGCGTCAAGAATGCAAACGGCTGCTGCGTCATCCAGTAGCGATGCGAGGCGATATCTCTCTCGCGCGCACCATGACTTGTGAACTACTTCTAGACAAACTGTTGCAATAAATTTACTCTACCCGGTACTATACCATCACCACGCGCGCAATCGATTCCTGACGACGTTTTCCTTTGTCTCGTCGTCGCAAAACGCAAAACCCATGGCACATGTGGACATTTCACGAATGTCGTCGACCGTCATGTCAAAGGTTTCGCAGGCGATGGCGTACTCGTGCGACAAGGTTGTGTTAAATACCCACGTGTCGTCAGTGCAGAGACAGACGGGATGTCCGCGAGCGCGAAGCTCGCCAAAGTGATGCGCAGCGTACGACTCGTTCGAACGCGTCATGACATTAGACGTCAAGCAGAGCTCTACGGGTATTTTCGATTGTAAGAGTTTCTCGTAGAGGTCTGCGTCGCGAACGGTGTGCACACAGTGCCCTAGCCGATCTGGTTTAAAATCGAGCATCGAGCTCTGTTCCTCAGTCGTGTTTTCAACTTCCCCGCAATGCAAAGCCACGCCGAGCCCGTGCGCTCTCGCGTCACGCAAAGCACTTCTATACATCGCCCAAGACCCAACCGTGGGCGCACCGCTCAGGTCGACGCCGACGACGCCCTGCGATTTATACTTTTTAGCCAACTCCACCGTCTCTCGAGCTTTACTCTCGTCGTCATCCTTGGCTCTATCGATACTCAAAACCAATCTCACGACGATTCTCCCATCCGAGCCATCCCCCAAACACTGAGCATCCCGCATTCCAGCCAACACAGCCTCGACATACCCCTCTTTATCGATCCCGAGATCCGGCGCCCGCTTCGGTGTCGTTCTCAGCTCCAAATATGCGCACCCGTCGCGTTCAAAGTCTTCAACAACCTCTCGAGTGATTCGTCGAATCGCTCCCAGATCGCCGCAACACCGATGAATGAGCTTAAAAATTTCAAAACACACCAGGAGCTCGCGCTCGGACGCGAGCGTGGCGGCGCACTCGTCTCCCAAACCTTTCGCCCGCGCGAGCTCGAGCAACGTTTCGTCTCTGACGCACCCATTAATGTGCGCGTGAAGTTCGACGCCAACACGGGCGTTACGAATCGCGCGCACCGTCGACGCATCGACGTTCACCGTCGTCGCGCGCGCGTCGCGCATTTGTCCTCTCATATCGGCGCGCGCGAGTGTGACGGACGCGGACCGCGACAAATCCAAATCTTTCACTTCAAACCGTCTCACTCAAAAAAGTGTACATCGCCGCCGCCCGAAACGGCACATCGAGACGCGCGCGCGTCTGACGTCTGACGTCCAACATCCGACGTCGACATGCCGCGACGACCGAGGGAAGACGACCCGGGACACGCGGCGCGGTTTAAAAAACACAAGACGGATGAGGACGCCGTGTTGGCGGCTGGTGGACGACGCATCGCGCCGACAGGGAATGGACACGGGTGTCTGCACGACGTCGTTCGACCCGCCGGGGACGCGTCGTCGCGAGACGAAGGGACGATTAGGCTACCGGATGACATGGCGAAGTCGTACCCGTTTGAGCTGGATACGTTTCAGCAAAAGTCGGTCGAGTGTTTGGAGAGGAAAGAGTCGGTGCTGGTGAGTGCGCACACGTCAGCGGGTAAGACTGTCGTGGCAGAGTACGCGATTGCGATGGCGATTCGTGATGGTCAGCGGGTGGTGTACACGTCGCCGCTCAAGGCGTTGAGTAACCAAAAGTATCGAGAGTTGAAGGAGGAGTTTCAAGACGTGGGTCTGATGACGGGGGATGTCGTCATCAATCCGAGCGCGTCGTGTTTGGTGATGACGACGGAAGTCTTGAGGTCAATGTTGTACAGAGGCGGTGAAGTCATGCGTGAAGTTGGGTGGGTGATATACGATGAAATCCACTATATGAGAGATAGTGAACGGGGTGTGGTGTGGGAAGAGTCCATCGTGCTGCTACCCGATGCGGTCAAATATGTATTTTTGTCGGCGACTATTCCAAACGCGCGAGAGTTTGCTGAGTGGATTTGCAAGACGCATCATCAGCCATGCCACATCGTGTACACTGATTTCCGCCCGACCCCGTTGGAGCACTACATTTTTCCGGCGAATGGTGAAGGTATATTCCTGGTCATGGATCGACAATCAAAGTTTAGAGACAACAACTTTGAGCAAGCCGTAAATATCATCTCCGACGGCGGAGGCTCGGCCGCTGCACGCGTGGCCAACCGGGCAAAGGGTGAGGATGGCAAACCGGATCCGGTGAACCAGGACATTTTTAAAATTATCCGCATGGTGGTCGAGCGTAACTACGATCCGGTGATTGTTTTTGCCTTTAACAAGCACGAATGCGAAAAGATGGCAAACTCATTGCACAAGGTTGATTTGTGTGACGAAGACGAAAAGAAATTGATTGATACGATTTATTGGAACGCCATGGACTCTCTCTCTGAGGAGGACAAGCGCTTACCACAAGTTGCTAACTTGCCGAATCTTCTTAGACGAGGTCTCGGCGTGCACCACTCTGGTCTCTTGCCGATATTGAAAGAAGTCATTGAGATTCTCTTCCAAGAGGGTCTCATCAAGGTGCTGTTCGCCACTGAAACAATGTCCGTCGGTCTCAACATGCCGGCGCGCACGGTTGTGTTTTGTTCTCCTCGCAAGTTTGACGGTGCTGGTTTCAGATGGATCACGTCTGGCGAATACATTCAGATGTCGGGGCGCGCCGGTCGTCGCGGTAAAGACGACCGCGGTTTGGTCATCTTGATGATGGATGAGCGAATGGATCCTCCTGTTGCGAAGAATATGCTCCACGGGCAATCCGATACGCTTGACAGCGCATTCCACCTCAACTATGCGATGATTTTAAACCTTTTGCGCGTTGAAGGTGCTGATCCTGAGGCGTTGATTCAGTCATCGTTTGCGCAATTCCAAAACGATCGAGCGCTCCCAGCTCTTGAAGCCAAGATTGTCGAGATTGAGACCAAGCGAGACTCTGTCAAAGTTCGCGATGAAGAGAAAGTTGATGAGTACGTCAAGCTAAAGGATGGTTTAGATGCCATGATTCGCGAACGCCGCATCGTGACGAACACGCCGACTTATGCCGTACCATTTTTACAGCCCGGTCGTCTCGTGCGCGTGTGCACAAAGGCGCCATCAATCTATGATCTGTCGGATGAGAACGACAACATCAAAATACCAGAACCAGGTGCAGAACCGGGTGAAGAGGACGTTGTTTGGGGTATGGTTGTAGCATTTGAAAGAATTGGTGGAGGCGGGAAAGCGGGAAAAGCCGCGTACGGCATCGATGTTTTGTTGCGCACTCGAGATAGCCTCGATGGCAAGACTACGAGCGCTGGGAGAATCAAGAGCGATAGATACGAGTTCTTAACCGTGAACGACGACGATGAAACATCAGAACCGCGAGTCATTCGCGTGCCTCTCGAGCAATTGGACGTGTTGAGTAGCGTGCGCGTGTACTTGCCCAAGGACTTGCACCCACGCGAGGCTCGAGATAGATGTATTAGCAGTGTGGGTGAAGTTTTGAAACGATTTCCAGAAGGAGTACCAGTACTTGATGGTGAAAAGGACTTGAAGATTAACAGTGAAAATTTCACCAAGCTTCTTAAACGTATCAGTACCATTAAGTCAATGATGAAGAAGCATCCGATTGCCGAAAGTCAACATCTTGCGGAACAACTTGCCGCGCACAAGGAGAAGAGACAGTTGTCCATCGCGTTGAAAAAAGCAAAGAAAGATGCCAAAGATGCCGCTGGTATGATAATGAGAAATGATTTGAAACAGATGCGCCGCGTTCTCAAGAGACTCGGTCACACTAGCGCGGAGGGTGTGGTGCAGACGAAGGGTCGCGTTGCTTGCGAACTCGCTTCAGTTGATGAGCTCGTTACCACAGAGCTCATCTTTAACGGCATGTTCAAAGACGTCTCCGTACAAATGCTCGTAGCCCTCGTCTCGTGTCTAGTCTGGCGTGAAAAGTCACGAGATACCCCAAAACTGAGCGATGAAGCTGGTGAAGTTTTCAACAGATTGAAGGACGTCGCGCGCAAAGTCGGCAAGCAAATGGCTGAATGCAAGATGACCGTAGATGTCGAAGAATACGTTGAAGGCTTCAGATGCGAGCTGATGGAAGTCATGCTCGCCTGGTGCAGCGGTAACAAGTTCGCAGACATCATGAAGATGACAGACTTATTCGAAGGGTCCATCGTACGCGCGATACGGCGAGTTGAAGAGGTTTTGCGCCAGCTTTCCGATGCTTGCCGGGTCATCGGCGAGAACGAGCTTCAGGAAAAGTTTACGCAAGCAAGTGAGCTCGTTCGACGCGATATCGTGTTCGTCGCGAGTCTTTTCCTCTAGTCAGTGCTGCGAAAGAAAAGTTTTGTGTAGTCATAGTCGCGGTCAAAAGTATAGAAAGTCCTTTTGTGAAAGAAACCTTAGCTCCTTAATACAAAGAAAGCGGTTCCCCGTCTAACGGAGACACCGAATCCTAGTTCTCGCGAACAACTTGCCTCTACAAGTATCCGCTCAACAACCCCCCATCTAGTCACGAATCGGATTTACGCCGACTTAGAGCCGGAGCGAAGCTTCGCTTGCTGCTTGCGCGTGAGGCGCACCGGCTCAGCTTCGCGCTTGACCGCCTCAACCTTCTCGCTGAGAGCAAGTTCGACGTGGCACGGGTTGGACATGTACGGGTTGATGCGACCGTGCGCACGATAGGTGCGGCGGCGCTGCGGGATAGCCTTGTTGCACTGGATGTGGGAAACGGAGAGGTTCTCCATGTCCAAGCCCTTCGTTTCCGCGTTGCTCTTCGCGTTTTGCAACAAACCGAGCAAAGCTTCCGCGGCCTTCTTCGGCCAGCGACCTTGGCCGTTGGTAGAACCTTCGTTCTTGGCCTGCGCCGTGCGGCCGACACCACCGCAGAAGCGGCGGAAGACAACGCAGCGCTTCATCGCGAGGACATCCTTGAGGTACTGTTCGGCATCCTCAAGCTTCTTGCCCTTCAACATCATGCACGTCTCGCGCATATTCTTGAAGGAGATGCGAAGGTCGGAGGCGCGAGCCTTGCACGACTTTTCGGCATCTTCCGGTTCTCTCGCGTACTTAACCATCTGCGCGTCGCGTATAAAGTAATCGCTCGTCAGTCAACACGTTCGGTCATCACGCACACTAGGGCTTCTCGCCGCCGAGACCAACCCATCACCCACGCCTGCGACGCCGCGCGCGAGCCCACGTCGCCGACGAAAACCGCGCTTAGAGAAAGATCATTAAAGCAAATCTTCATCACGCGCGTTAACGCCCACAGATCCGGCGACGTTGCCACCGCTCGCGCATGAAACCCCTCTTCAGCATCTCGCCCTAGGGCTTGCTGATCGCTACAGCTCGCGTGCGCTGAGCCATCGTCTCGCCATCGGTACGAGCGCGTCGGCGCTCCCTCCTCGCATGCATGAGCGCGCGGATTCGAGTCGCATCGAGTTTCTTCTTCGTCGTCGGGTTCGGGTACGCACCTTCGTTGCTTACGCGACTTGAAAAGGCGGAAGCTGCAGCTTCGAGCGCAAGGCGACGTCTTCGCTTTCTGCGTAGAGGCTGCGACGATCCCCTGAAAGGAGCGATTTTTTATTCGTCGCGATGTGCGCTCAATTTCGTATTATGTATTCTATTTTGATTATATAAAATAGCTCTCGCTTGAAACCGACACCATGTGGGTCTCTTTTAATAAAGATAAAGTAAACGTGAATTAAATACGATTACGGTCGGACCGGTGGCGTCGAAACCCGTTGGCGATCGAACGCGCTCACTGGCGAGTCTTCCACGCGCGCGCGCCAGAGCTGGTCTCCGCCCGCCGAACGCGGTGTTCGCGCGACGAGAGATACGGTGAGAACACGCACGGCGTGGTGTCGGCTCGCGATTTCGCTATGGACGGTCCGTCGACGTCGTCTTCGAACGATTCGCCGGCGCACCGGTACCAATCTCTTTTGGCGTCTCTGCGTAGACTCGAGCTCGGGCAACCGAGCGAGCGAGAGCGCGAGCGGGCGAGGAGCGCGCTGAAGAGAAACAAAGATAAACTCTTGAACGTACCGTTCTTTGAGCCGAGGAAACCGGAGGATGCGGCCAAGGTGACGTCTGGAGTGGTGACGCTGAGCAATGGAGTCGAGGCGCGACTCGGTCAGTTGGACATGGAACACGCGAGCACGATCGCGATCGCCCTCGATATTAATGAGATCGCGTGTATCGAGTTGATTGTCGGCGCGATAGAGAACGGTGCACCGCCGAACGACGTCGTGCCGTCGGCGGTCGGAGTCTACATGCGCGAGCGCGCAGCCGCTTTGGAGTCCCTACTAGTCGCTCTACGCTGCGCAGACGGTACAGCGCCGCTGGATGATGTCATTAGCGACGAAATAAGGGAGTTTGTGATCGAGCTGCTCAGAGATGGTTCGTTGTTTTCGCGGTTGATCAAGTTGGTGACCGCCCCACCACCGGGAGGACCTTTCCTGGTCACCCCGGTGCAGTCAAACGTGGCCGCTCACGCGCTGGCTATGCCTGGTGCGGTTACCGACGAACGGTTACTCGGCCCGTTAGATAGATTGCTGGACATACGCGGGCGACCTGTGCTTCGCCAAGAATACGTAGCGCAGGAGCGAAGATTGGTCGTCGAGTGTCTCTTCCACGCCACTCGAGTTGCGCCAAATCTCAGCGTTGACAACGCTCAAGCTCTTCTCGTGTTGGCTGGAAGATCTGCTGAAGCCATCAAAGATATCAATTCAGTAGCGATGGAAGACCTTCCGACTGGGTACGGTGCTGTGTTGGCTACCGCAGCGATGTTCACGCCTCTCAGTGCTGGCGTCGAGGCGGCGACACCAAAGCAGGAACTGGCAAAGGGTGTTTCCGCGACCATCAACTCAGCGAACGCCCCTGCGATGTTTTCATTCGCTCGTTTCGCTTGGTCTGTTCTCGCCCTTGATCTTGGGTTACCCGAAGCGGAGGATGGGATAAAAGAGAGTCTCAAGAACGACGCACTCGTGGCAATAGATACGGTGCTCAAGACGGGTGTCTTTCAGGATGATCACGCTGTGGCTAAAACGCAGTATCTGGCGCTCGTGCACGATATTATGTCGAGATATCTCTACCACAATTTACGTAAGACGACATTACATAGGATGTTAACTGACGGTTCCGCCGTGAGAGAGCCTTACGTTGAAAATGGGTACACGATCGAGATAGACCCAGCGAAGCCTTTAGCTGACCTCTTTTCTGTCTTCGCCGAAATCTATCGACAAGACCCATCGATGACGGCGAAGTGCAACAGCATGAAGAGCTTCCTCGAGATTGCGGGTGATGCAGAGCACTCGGTTGGCTCTCTCGTCAAGCTACTCGACCTTTGCACCGTCCTCGCACACAGCACTGAAGGCGCACGAAACATTTTTGAACTTTTGCAGCGAAGCCAAGGTGCGGCTAACTGGGACAGACTTTTAGGTGCTTTGATTGGATATGTTCAACGTTTCATGTCTTCTCCGGAAGATCTGATTGACGCTGGCGAAGAGTACGACCCTAGAGAGGGTGACCCAGAAATGAATGAAGCCGATGCGGAGGGGTTGCAAGCGTACTTGAACGTCTTCAAGTCTGTGATGGAGAATGCAGAAAGGGCCGACGCGGCACATTGGCTTATGTGGTTGGAGCACCGCATCGGCGCGTCGCTCATGGATGCACTACTCCAGCTCTACGTGAATCCAGTGCCGTTGAGTCTTAAAGCTGCGCTTCTCGATGCGATCGGATCGCTGTGTTCTGATGCCAACATTGCGACAGATGTATGGCAGTTACTAGACCAAGCCGGCGTGCTGCCGAACCCAACTCAGACAGGCACGCTACAGGCCTCGAATGCCCAAAGATCGGACATCTCGTACATTTACGGCGCCATTGAAAGTCAGGAGCAGTCTTACGCAAGCACGGCTGGATGGTTGAGGTTGATCAGTAAGTTGCTTACGATTACGAGAGATAGCGGCGTCGGACCGTGCGCAGATGGAGCCACCCCAGCGTGGTATCATTCTAGATTCATTCGTGACCGTTTATTCGGAGAGTTGGGTACTCGTATTCATAAAGATCAAACAGAGAGGTGGACCATCGCGCGCGACTGCATCGACCATTTCATGTTCATGTTGCAATGTTATCAGGAAGTGGCGTTGAACACGCAAGAGTTGGCTGATGCAGTCTCCGACGCCCCTTCAACGAGCGGCGCGCTCGCGATAGGGTTGGGAGAAACATCGTACGCCCTGACAGTTCGTGGTCAATCTGGTTCCCATCACGCACTTGATAAGCCGGGTTTACCAGGCTATCAGCTTCTCATCGATTTTTTGACGTCCGGCACTACTTTCAGCGTACTGACCAACATTTTGTCAGTGGGAACAGAGGCATTGAGCTTCGAACGCAACGCCTCACACGGTGCGGCGCTGGAGGAGACTGTGCTAGGAGCGCTGCAGTTGCTCGAGTATATTTTCTCCATCGACGAGCAAGCAGTCGCCAGCCTTCGCGCGAAGAACAAAGACGCTGTCTTCTACCATACTATGGATGAGATCATGTCGCAAGACATGGTCCAGTTGGCGAACATCGTCGGGTACGTCCAATACAAGTTTAACCCGGCTATCCCACTATCTGCGCTCCGCATCATGCGAGTCATGTGCTGCCGAGTTGACCACTTTGCGCTCCTCTTACCGCCATCCTCGCGGGCGGCTGTGGTTGAAGGCTGCGCGAGTTGTCTCGAGTTAGCGTTTGCGACGGTACCGGCGAGCGAAGGCGCAAATAGATTGGATGAGAACGCATCGAACGCCATCGCGTGTGCGTCCGTGGTATTTGAAATCTTGCACGAGAATCTTCTCTGTAAGGGTACGAACATGTCTCATTTGTTGCTTGGATTTGACCTGACGGGCGCTTCGAATGAGATTAGTATCGCTCCGTTCACCGAGTTCAACTGTCTTAGCGTTCTGCTCGAGCTTCTCGAAGCTGCGCCGCCATCGATGCACGCGAGCGTCGTGCTTCCGTACAATGCTCCAGAACTCGCTGCCGACTTACTGCGTCGTTTGGTCACGTGTGAGTCGACGTGCGCCCCAACCATGGAGTTGTTGGGACAATGGCCGCCGCACTCGCGAGATTTGGCGCTCGCCGATCTCTTGTCCGACGCATTGCGGACTGAGCTTCCTTCCGAGCCGTCCAAGAGACGTTCAGTGATGCACCATCGCGCGAGTATCATGAGAACATGCGCCGAAGTGCTTGAAAAAGAGGCCCCACCAGCACAAGGGCGACTGCCTGAAATGGCGCCGCCCCTCGTCTTGGAAATCATGAACGTACTGTTGGACAACGGGCGCGAAGGGTTGGGTGCGTACTCCCACGATCCCAACACAGAGCACGGACAGTTTGCAGCTTTGGAGCTTCCAAAGAGCGTCAGCCAAATGGACCACGGTTTTGATGAACACTCAGTGCTCGCTTCGCTACCCGACGAAGTCGTGGAAGCGCGCGAAGAACTTTCTGCGCGTGAAATACTAGACGACAGCAGGACGCTGACTGAGGGTGGTATTTGGACGACTTCTCGTCGTGGGGACAAGGTGATTGACGCCGCCACAGTGAGACATAAGCTTGAATTGGAAGGGAAGCGCATCGACGCCGACTCTCAAATGCACTACCATCTCAGTCGCCACGACACGGTGGAATTCACGAGGCAGAAGAGGGCGCGTGCCATTGAGGCGACGATGCGCGTCATCGACGCTCGCAATATGGTTGTCGAGGACGCGACAGCGAGATCGGAAATTTTCTCAGCTTGGGAAATTCTCATCACGAAAGCTGTCACGAAGGGCCTACTGAGCATTGTGACGTACATGGATCTCCAAAGAGCTTCGTCGGTGACGTCGTCTGTCGATGATAGTCCCATGAGTGCGCACAGCATTCTTTTCGAGCTTGTGGATGGTATTCTCTCCGGTCTCTGCGAGGCTGAACCTTTCGGAGGCGGTTCTGATTTGGCGAAGGCTGTGCCATTCTGTCGTCTCGTGCAAATTATCTTGTCGCGGCTTCGGCGTCTCGGCGAGCTCGATCGAGCCAAGGGTGACATTTCGAATGTTCTCGCACCGTCTAAGTGTCGGGCGCTACTCCGCGGTCTCATCTCATGTTTACTCCACAGATCGCCGGTGCCGCAAGCATCGAGACTTGCCGTCATTGGCGCGCTGCTTGACTATTTGGCGTACTGCCGCGCCGATAGTGATGGGATTAGCCCAGTCACAAAGCAAGGTCAAGCGATCGCTGGTACATCGGTCGCTTTCTCACAAGCCGTGGACATTGACATCGAGAAGGGCAACGCGGCTATCATCCAGCGCGACGCCACCGCGCTCGTCGATATCATATCTCGCGATGCGCTCGAAGGTTCCAACGACGCCAAGGCTGTCGCGTTGGCAGCCCTCGAGGCAATGGTGGCTGTGTGTGCCGGTACTGGCGTCGGTGGTATTGAAGTTTTGCTCTTGCAAAACGACGTAGCAAAGACATGCTTGCGTGATCTCGAGTTTGTTTCCATGCCAGATTTGGTGCTGAACACTCCGAGGGCGTCGTCGCAGTCCAAGGCAATTGAGGCGTCGCTTTCTCTTCTTCAGCGTATGGCTCAGAGCGAACCTGGACAGATGCTCGCGCTTGGAACACTAGTCTCTTTGACAAACTGCCGCGCCATCGATGCGTACGCCGATATCCACAGCGCTTCAGCCACGGCTGCGACCATGGTGGCGGACAAGCCGTCGGCGGAGCTTCCAATTCCTCGCATGCGTCACCACAAGCTCTTGGTGAACATTATTCGTCTCGTCGGTAGCTTGCTTTCCGCTTCCCCGGCGCCGAAACCTGTGCCAGCGCCTACACTCGCGCAGTACCCAGGTGCCATCGTTGAAAGTGGAGGCGTTCCAGAGATTGTCACGCAGACTCTCGTGTTTGTCGAAGCGCACATCGCCGTCATCCAACGTGTGCTCGCAGATAGAGCGCCGCGACCACACTTGGCAGACTTGGCAGAGCTTGAGGCAACCGTCAACCTTGTGACCCGTTTACTCAAAGGACATTTTCTTCCTGATCCAAAGCTTCGGTTACAAGGTGCGATTGACGTTCTCACGGTTACCCTTTGTTCGGATGCAAACAAGTACGTCAAGTACATCTCCAGAACTCTCGGCCACACATCTCCAGATGACGACTTGATGCTCATGGCTTCGGACGACTTGCACGCGATTGATGCTGCCGATCGAATGTATGAGCGGTTCATTAGCGTGCGAAGCATGTTGCTGAGCGCACAGCGCGTCCTCGTCAATAAGGGCCTCACCAAGTTCAGTTTTTCTGCTTCTGACGGAGCCGTCGGCGACGAGAGACCGACGATGCACCTCTTTGGCACGCTCGTGATGAAACTCTGCATCGATCTTCAACGCTTGGCAGATTCCAGACGAGAACTCAACCAAGGTTTGGATAGCATCAGAGTACTTTGCCAGCAAAACGCCCACGAAGTTGATTTGATTGCTAAATTGGCGTCGGTTGAATCCAACATACGAGTCGTCGTCATTTCGATTGAAAACGTTCTCGAGATTCTGTACGCTCATCTCCAACCCTGGTTGCTCAGTGGAGAAGACGACAGCCTCGTCGCTCCTTCTGCTGAATTCAACGCTGGTAAAGTTCGAAATGATGGGCTCGGGATGCTATCATCCTTCATGCTTCCAAGTTTACAAATTCTTGTTGGGTTTGACAAGACGACGCTCGGTCTCGACACTGAGTTTCTTAATATGATCGCGACGCGCGTTCGCGATTCGCTGGCGGCGCCAACTGCTTAAATGATTCGTTGAGGTGCGACCAAGCTACATAGAATAGACATTGAAATTACAAGAGAACTAAAAATAGATGTACACTACACGAAAGACTCGGCTTGCGCGCGTTGATTTGCCCTTCTGTACTTGAGCATGAAGGATTCCGCCGATAGCCGACAGCCCATGACGTCGAGCGATTTGGGCGTTGCCGAACCATTCTTCGTCTTGTCGTTCGCGCTCGTGCGCGCGAGTAACTCGTTGACCACCTTTTTGCGTACCCACTTCATCAGAGGCAAAACCAACTGCCGCTCCGCGTCGTACCTATTGTGATCGCACGCCTCTTGAACGTACAAATTTATAGACGAAGGCATGAGCTTTTCGTGTTCTTCGCGCTTCTCATTGACTCGCCTGGCCTCCTCGAGGATGAGATGAGAATGCGATATGGGAATGATGTCGTCATTATCACCGTGAATCAACAGCGTCGGGCACTCGACGTGCGTGATGTCTCTGGTGATGTTCCATCTGTCCGCCAAGACGACGCCCGAAAGTGGGCCGATGTACGCTCTCGCCAATTCTCGAATGGACGCGTACGGACTCTGAAGCACCAAACCCGCGGGCGGGCCACCCTGAGAGCTCATCAACCGCGCCATCATCGTCGCTGGGCCAGTACCGATCGACCGCCCCATGATGATCATTCTACTTTGCGGCACGTTGAGAAACTTTGTGCAATACTTCACCGCCGCCTTGACGACGGTGTTGACGCTCTCTTCGTGCGCCGTACCTCCCACCACGCCGTACCCGGGAAACTCCGGCGCAATGACGTGCGCCTTGAGTCCGAGTGCGATTTTCGTCGCCTCGCCCACAATGTCTCCGACGTCCACGGCGTTCCCGTGTACGTACACGACGAAAAATTCCGCCGCGCACCTGCCGCCTTGTCCCGAACCGCTTTCATCCTTTGTCGCTCGCATAATTCTCAAAGCGCACGTTTTCAAGCATCCATTCTCCCCACCGCCGTAATTCATCCCCACCGCCCCACAAGATGCGTTCGCTCGTCGCTCCACCACGTCCAGCGCCACGAGCGACCGCACGTAACACACGCGCGCGTCCACGGGGTCGTTCAGCTCTCCCGAAAACGGTTCGCCTCGCCAATTATAAGACGCCCCCCCTCGATCCAACGCCCGTCCCGGAAACATAAACATCCTCGCCGGATCCGATCTCGCCGTCATCCATGCGTACGTCGATCCCGTCGACGTGTGCACCTCCGCCGCGCTCTTCGTCGCGTCTTCGTATCCGCACATCCGTCCCTTGACGGCCGCGTTTCTCGCCGCGTCCTCCTCCCTCTTCGCCCGTCGTTCCGCCGCCCGTCGCGCCCGTTCCCTCTCCTCCGCCTCTTCCTCGTTCTCCCCCCGTCCTTTTCGCCCGAACCCGACCAGTTTCTTCGCCCACGTCACCTTCATCGTATCGTATCGTATCGTCCGTCGTCGAAACGTCCGGGACTGGATTGGTTTGTTGATGTCAATCTCCTCAAGTCAGTTTCTTCGTCCGTCGGTGGAGAGCACGCACGGCGTGACGCACGGCGTGACGAACCCGAACCCGAACCCGAACCCGTCGTTCGATACCACGACGACGACCCGGAACCTCTCTCGCGCGCTCGCGTTGAACGACGCCCGTCCTCGTCCTCGTCCTCGTCCTCGTCCTCGTCCTCGTCGTCCTCTCTCGCGCGTTCGTCCACCGCGAGCGCGTGTTGGACGAGAGAAGACGCGCTCTTTCTCTCGATATGGATTGAGACTTTATTATATACAACTTGGAACCATACAAAACAAATAAAAAAACCAAGAAACGAAGAAACGAACCAGACGGGCGAAAAAAAACGTGTGTGTGTGTCATCGCGGACGCGCGGCGACGTTTCGGGACGCCTCGACGCCGACCGAAACGACCTACGAGACGACCTACTACTTGGCTCGGTGAAGCCAAATCTGACGAATACGAGTCGTATTATACGACGACGAATACGACGATACCCGGTCGCGGTGAGAACACCCGAACACCCGGTCGTGGTCTCTTCGGGAGACTCTCGTTCCTCGCGACTTTTCACGACGACGACGACGACTCACGACGACGACATC
>Ga0255751_10002450_pt1 | contig 17296 bp, 22 predicted proteins | sample 071ome_20_FD_179951 | JGI IMG/M metagenome (GOLD analysis project Ga0255751, IMG submission 179951) | Coastal salt marsh microbial communities from the Groves Creek Marsh, Skidaway Island, Georgia - 071412BT metaG (version 2) | ecosystem: Environmental > Aquatic > Marine > Intertidal zone >...
GTGTGCCTGACCTGCCTGGTGATCCTGTGTAGGCTTTTGTGAACCTGTCCCGGCCTATGGCAATGTGTGGGCTCACAACACTTGCTATGTTGCCCGCACTTGTGGCACCGGCAGTCGCTTGTTCTTTAATCTTTTGCGTTATTACTTCGTTGATCTTCATTAACGGTATTTATGAGTGATTGACAGGTAGATAAAAATGTCACAATGTCAGTGGTTGGGAACCAAAATCCGTGCATGCCTCTCTTATTGTGGTGTAGATATTTCAATCTGAATTTTGACTTGATTGGTAATATTATTTTAAATGTACCACCATACCAGTTCAAATAGGATGAACCAACGTTGATGTTTTCATTTTGTGTCAATTTATTTTCAAATATAGGTGTGTAACCATATACAGCAGGCCAGCACACACGAGACGATGTATCCATCATGGATATTGTGGGTTTTTTGAAGGTTTTACCGTGCGTGATCACTGCGTCTCTGATTTTTTTTGCAGTGTCAAATAGTTTTGCACTGTTACCTTTCATCATAGTTTCTGGAAACATCGCAATAACTTGGAATCTAATCAATGAACTTTTTTTCATAAACCCATTAGTATAATCGCTATTGCTGTTTACTACACTGATCACCAGATCATCGTTCAAATAATCCTCGTCTACCTTGTAAACTTTGAACAAGCGTGGCTGTTCATCCAGTATTGTTGGCAGACTACCTTTCAACTTGGATAAGGTTTCGTGAGTTGTGCAGAATACATCAAAAAAATCAGGCCATCCGATTCCGCCGTTTGACTCGGAGCCAGGAACATCTTCTTCAAGCTCAAATTCGTCAATCAATCGTTTTCCGATTGTAATTGAAATTTTGGCAGGATTTTTATACTTTATAAATTCGATTCCTAGTACAATGAAATATTTCATACTGAAGTAATTATTACTTCTTCTTACGTCCGCTTTTCATGTTGGCACACCAGTGATACATCTTTGCACGTTCACCTGATGCCTTCTTGGCCTTGCTTCTCAATGATGTCACAGAGCCCTTGCAACTTGCTCCTGCTCTTTTGACCCTGCCGGGTCTGCTCTTGCCCTTCTTCTTGCCGTCCGCGAAGTTCTCACGGAACTCTTTCCAATCTAACTTCAATTTTTTCACATTCATGTACTCGCCACCCTTAGGCACATCCTTTGTGGCGTTCTGTTTTGTGACGATTCCTACCCCTGCGGCTTCTTCATTTTTACTCTTGTTGTAACTTGCCCAAGCGACTGCGTATGGGTTGTCCACTTTGCCTTTCAATGCTTTGACCTGTTTCTCCCTGCCCGGTGGTGCTTTCTCATTGGCCCTGTTGTTGGCCTTGTTCTTGAAATCAAACCTGTTGTTTGGACCCGTACCTGGTCTGTGTATGAGACCCATTGTGTCTGCCGTGTGTGGCATGATTATGAATTCTCGTATTTTCATTTCTTCTTCCTGCCCGCACAGTGAGCCTTCTGTGAGAAACCCTTGGGGTTGCTACAGTTTATGGATTTCTTGTATTTGCTTGACCATCCCTCGACCCTGTATGGGTACGCCATCATGGAGTGGTAACCCATCCTTGATCTGCCCTTGGCCTGCTGTTGGTATTTTTTCAGAATTTTGTCAACATCAGGATGTACGTAATTTGTTGCCAGTACCTCCCGGATCTTCATTTTTACAAATCTTTCAATGATGACAGTTTATCTTTGGCGTGTGCTAGTGCTTCTAGTTTTTTCTCAGCAGTCACTACATAATCAATGTGTTCTGCAACACCGATTGGTTGTGCTAAGAAAGTTCTAAGATCGGTCTCTGCGACTGCAACATCACCTTCGAGTTTTTTTATAAGTGCTTCTTTTATCATATTAATATTTATTCTTTGCCTTCATTGACGTCCACTGAACCATGTCTAGCATCTTTTGTGGGATTACCATCTTTGAGGATCCTCGCCCATGTTGTCATGTTAATTGTGCAGTTCTTGACCTGCTCTACCGTGTCGTCGTCTTGTGTGATCTCGTCTATGCCCTGTGCCTTTGATTCTATGTTGCACTGTGGTGGTATGGTGAAACCAAAGTTTGAAGCCGCTGAATATAGGACTCCGTGTATGTGTTGGAAACCATCACCTCCTCCTGAAACCAGGCTACCAAACACCTTGTTGTACATAGGTTGGTGCTTGTTGTCTTTGGCCCAACTGTATATTGGATCTAATCTCTCCAACATGGCCTGTGTGTGGCAACTGTGTTGACCCCACCAAATTGGTGTTGCGAATATGACTCCGTCCGCCTTGAACATCTTCATGAGTTCAGGCTTTAACTCGTCGTTGACATCTGAGGTTGATCCCTCGTATTTCAAATCTCTCAAAGTTATGATCTCACACTCGTGTCCCAATTTCTCGAATGCTAGTTGTGTCATCTTGCACACCGAGAATGTGTTTGACTCTGCGTCTGGTTTTAGGCTTCCGTTGTAGATTATGAATTTCATTCCGCCGCCCTCAAAGTGATCACACCACATGCAAGTCTGTCACCTGCGTTGCCTGTTTTCAAACTTTCTTGATCTCCACCTTTGCCTAGGTCGTCCTCGTCTGAGTGTACAACGAATCCTCTGCCTATCACTGACCTGTCACCAAGTAAGTCTACTCTCTTGGCTTCGATTGTGAACTTGGCAGTGCCTGTTTCATCCGCTGTTATATTACCAAGATCGCCAACGTGGCCTTCGTTGATGTCACTGTGATCGACTCCATCCGGGTTATAGTGTCCACCCATTGATTTACAGCCATCACTCATGTCTCCGAACTCGTGTATGTGGAATCCGTGTTCTCCCGGTGTTAGCCCTGTGATGGTGCCTTTTATTAGTGTTGCTGTTCCTGGTGCTTGTATAAGCAGGATAGACCCCTTAACAGAGTCAGAATGCTCCAAGATGCACTGTGCCAATGTGGTTTCCTGTGCTTCGGTAATTGCATTTACTTTGCTACAACTACATTCCTTGGCCTTGGTCCTTGGGCAACTGGTCTCTGTGAATTCTTGTGCTCGCATTGTGCGAGTATTTATTTGTTTTTGGGCATCGGGTTTTCACCAGTGAGTCTTGGCTGTGCGAACCACAGTTTGAACCACTCGTCAGTGCCCGGCTTGATGTTGTGTTTTCTTTGGTATTGTGCTTTCTGTGTACCAACGTACGACAGGTTTTCACCCATTGATTGGTCTTCTTGCGGTTTGTCTATGCCCGCCAACTTCTTTATACGCTCAAGTTCGTCCACTAGATTGTCCAGTCCTTCAACTGCTGTTTTGTAGGTTTGTGTGCCTTGACTTTCTCCACCTTGCCACCCTTGGCTAGGAACTTTTGCATTCTTTCGTCAAGTTCTCGTTGTAGTTCTTGTGGCGACTTCTCAATCTCGCCTGCCTTGTATGGTCTATTGATCCCGCTGAACTTTGGCATTGTTTTCCTTTCTGTTATTTAATGATAATTTGTAATTTTCTAAATGTATTTTAATTTCAGGTAAAACACTCGTGATGCTATTTTTTCTAAAATTATCCCTCATCAATATTTCCCTGCAGAAATTCTCCCAATGTTGTTGGTTTGATTTTTCGCACATTTGAACAAGGTCTGTTAATTTTTTGTTACAATCTTCAATCTCGAAATTCATCTTGACATTTTGTAATCTTTTTCTCGCTATGTCAAGCAAAGGTTGTGGTAGATTTGTCGGCCTGTAGTGTATTGGTGTGTCTAGTATGTAAAAATAATTGAGATATTGATTCTCTTGGATCCAATGGAATAGTTTATCTAGCACCATGATGTTGAGATTACTTATTACCGTGTTTATTAGGAATCTGATATTATGCTGTTTTAAAACTTCTATTGTGTTTAATATAGTGGACCAATCAGAAGGGTGCCTTATGTAGTGATTGTCTTCATCATACGCATCAACACTGACATTTACTTTAGTTCTTTTAAATTTTTTAAAAATCTCACACCATGCGTCATCTGGTACGATGTTTCCATTTGTTTGAATCTTGAGTGTTATTCCTTTGGCCCTCTTTTCACTGATATTTTGTAAAACATTTTTCACTTCAGGAACCATTAGTGTCTCGCCTCCTCGTAGGTCAAGAAATAGCAAATTATCTGTTATAACCGAGTTGATTGCATCTAGCATTTTATTTCCAGTGACTGAAAAATTATCATTAGGGTACTCACTGATCCCTAAGATTTTATTTTCAGCATGAAACTTACTGCTGTCTTTATCGTTGCAACTTAAACACTTTAAATTACAAAGATTGCTAATGTGTATATCACTGTAGAGGGGATTTTTAAGTTTTGAGATTCTTAGCCTATTTAATATGTTTTTGTAATAATCAACAGGTTGGTCATTTAGGATCTTGTAGTATTTGTTGTATTCTATTCTTTGGCTATTTTTAAATTTTTTTTCTTGGTATTGACAGGTTACACATTCGGGCAATTTTTTTCCTTCTAATAAGTTTTCCTTGAATCGTTTGGTGTGTGTTGAATTAAAAAATTGTTGAGGAGTTTCGTGGTTGATATGGCTGTTGGATTTTTTCATGTTACAACAGGAATAATTTGTGCCATCTACCCGTGTTGTGGTGTTTACGAAAGGCTGTATGCAGAAGTGTTTATTGATCTGATTGTCCATATTTTTCAAGTGCTTGTTGTACTTTACTTAATGGATCTCTGTTTGCCTGGTAAAGGATTCCGTATCCGCCAGCGGCCTGCCACTTCTGTATGTTGATCGGCCTGTCATCAATCAAGATGTTTGGTGTGCCTGTGCCCTTGTCCTTGGCATATGTTTCTTTCCTGCCTGTAACAACAATATCGTCAGGTTGTTCAATGTTGTTTGCTATCCACACTTTTTTGTATTTGGCACTGTTTTCGTGATCACCTCTTAAAGGTGAAGTGTTTATCGAGAACTTGCCACCCGTGAATTTCTTAACCATGTCTATCAGTGCGTCTGCTGTAGGAAATTTAGGTAGCACCGCAAAGAAGTCTGTGCCCGTGATTCTGTCTATGACCTCTTTCTTGAGATCCTTTGTCTTGTCATTGGTCAGTTGTTTCCAGTGTTCAACCCCATATAGGAATTCAACACCACCAAAGAAGTCTGCCAGTACTCCGTCCATGTCAAGATATACGATTGGCTTTGTGTCTGTCATATCTTCATTATACAACTTCTTGTTGTTCTCGTCAACCGTCTTACCAAACTGGTCCTGTATCTTGTCGTACAGCACTTTACCTTTGTCACCGCCCATTATGATCTTGCTGAATTCGTGTTCCTGTCCCTTCATCGCAAGTTCTCTGGCCTTTGATGCACTCACTCCAGTGACATCATCTGCGTCTGGATCTCTTTGACCTGCACTGACCACATCAATGCTGTCGAACGTGTATTCTACGTTACCAGCCTTGGTTGGTTTACCATTGTACTGGTTCAGTAGATTCTTGAATTGCATCACTCTGTCATCGCCTGCTACCATTATTACTTTGGTCCTACCTTCTTGCTCAAGCACTTTCATTACTTTGATTATGGTGTTTGCCCTGATGTCACCAAATGATAACTTAGGATCTGACTGGAAGTGTCGTCTCAGGTAACCCAATTTTGTTGTGAAATCTATTGGATCCTTTTCGGTACCGTCCGTGTGTGACAGGAATATGTAGGCCTTGCCATTAACCTTGTCAGCGACTTGCTGTACTTTGTTAATTAATTTCTCGTGTCCTATTGTGGGAGGATTGAATCGGCCAAAGGCAAAGACTGCGGTTGAACGATCGTCCTCCTTAAGAAACAGTTCCCTTAGGTGCATCGTATTCGCCTGCCTTAATGTTTTCTAGTTCTCTGTCTGATATAACTCTCGCAACCTGTTCTCTGGTCTCTTTTGGAAACATGTTGCTTACATCGTCTTGGGTTGATCCAAATTCTTTGACGTACTCTTTCGCGGCATCATCCACTAGGTACATCCAGAGCTTCTGTGCTTTCTCATGGTCGTACACGTTCTTGGCTAATTTTCTCTTGATATTTGATATGATGGGCATGAAACGTCTACGATACAGTTCCTCATTGTTCATGATGTAGGTATCCAGCTCGTTTACTGCGTCTGAGTCTATGTTCTCTGAAATAAATTGTGATGCTCTCATACAAGCATATTTATTAGTAAAGATTCTCTAACAACCACTGATAGAACGGTGATTCAAATGTGAAACGCCATTCTCCATTGTGACCTATTTGTGTAACGTTTTTGAATGTTTTTGGCAGTTCGTTGCCAGAATCACGTTGTTGTGAAGCCCATGGTTCTGGATATTCCGGTGTGTATACTCCTTCATAAAGTAGAGCTCCTAGTTCTATTTCATCGATCTCTATGCTTTTTATATGTAGCAGTTGATCTTTGAGAATATCTCCTTCTTCGTTCACCACAGTTTGATTATTTGTTTTATTTGATCTTTTTATCAAGAGGTTGTATTCATTACCTTCTTCTAATTCGTGTTCAAACTCGATCACGTCAGGCTTGTTTTCGGTGCCTGTGATATCACCTGCGAAATAACTCTTGTTGTCGATCATGATCTCCGCATGCGGTGGTTTGTTCCACATGGTTGCAAATAATTCTAACTTGAATTTCAGTTTTTCGGTTGCCATTCAAACTCCAATCCGGCTGTTCTGCCTGTGTATGGTATATTTACGTCATCCCTGAACAGTTCAATGAATAACTGGGTGCCCGGTACCTGTACCTTCATGTACTTGTCTGTGCGTTCTAGAACCTCCGCTTCCTTGGTCCTGTCGTTGTTTGTGCATGTTATAGTTATTGTTTCCATTTGTACATCCTTTCAAATTTTTCTGTGATCTCTGCCCTACGTCCGCCCTGTGCCTCGAATTCACTTATGAAGTGATCTATGAGGTTGGCCGCCAATCTCCTGTACTCCGGCAGTGCGTCCTCTACTAGTTTCTTTACGGAGTCCTGGGGTACAGTTTCAACTATGGTACCTATAGGCATGTGGTCTATCCAACTGCCTGCTCGACACATGTCATTCTGTATTTTGTGCAGTTCTGGGGTGGGCATGAACGTGGACATCATCCTACGTGATTCATCTACCAGTATGCACATCAGTGTGCCAAAGTAATTTTCCTTGTATATGTCTTTCTGCATTATTTCTTGATCGGTATGAATTTGTCTGTCTTGAGATCATACACCAGTCCGTGTTTTGTGGCATTGTCTATGCTTGTGCCAAACAGGTTAGACTTCATGTTGCCATCCTTGTCAAAACACTTGGGATTCTTCATCCATAAAAACTTACAACTACCAGCGAACTTCTTGACCATCTTGACCGCCATCTCTACGCCGTCGTTGTTGGCCACACCTGACTTGTCCGTTCTGTACTCCGCTGTGAAGTTCAGTCCTGTGTCAAACATCTCTGCCGGGGCCTTGCTGTAGAAGAAGCCGATGTTCTTCTCCTTGGTGCCCTGTGCGAGATCACTGTTGATGTTGGTGTAGTTTATCGTTCCGTCTAGATTGACGCTTTCGGCTACTTCCAAGTCCATCGTTCCCGATGTTATGTGACTTGGAAGTGAGAACGACCAACCGAAAGTTGTGTGCGTATCTTTGTGTATTTCATACGCCAACCTGTAAGATTCTGTTTCGACATCAGAGAACGATTTGATCAGGCTACCATCCGCTGTGTTGATGTCCGTTTTACCTTTAGAGTAGTCCAGTGTCAACACGTTGTTGCCTAGTTGGTATGCTACACCTATGTTGGCAGATTGTGTGTCATTGTTGTCACCAACGGCCAGTACACCTTCTGATGTGTTGCCCAACCAAGTTTCCTGTTCACTCATGTATCCAACTGATGTTTTCACTTTGAATTTGTCGTTTAGGTAGAAGTCTTTTCCTACGTTTAATGAATAATCTCCCGCACCATTCTCACCTGTGTAGAATCCAAAGTTGTAGTTCTTGGCAAGATCGTACTGTCCGCCCTGTGCGAATGAACCATACATCTGTTGATGTGGTAGGAAAGTGTTCTTGTTGTCCACCAACATCTCCACGTCTGAATATTTCCTGTTGTCTTGCACAGTGAAACTGTTGCCAAGATTCATGTAGTAGTCCCTGTCGAAGTCGTCTAGGACCATTATCTGTACGTTTGATATCGCAGATCCTATAGATCCCGATCCTGACGCCGAAGTTGTGCTTATTGAAGAGATAGCACCATCTACCCTGCCTGTGGTCGGTATGCCAACTGCCCCTTGCGGTTTAGTGGACTCGTCAAAGTCGACAACACCTTGTCCGTGTATGTGTACATCATACCCCGTGAAACTTTTGTCTGCGGTTGCAGTTACAAGTTTGACCAGGTTCTCGCCCTTCATGTGTGGCCACATCTGATGTAGTATCGCTATCTGTCCTGTCACTACTGGTGCCGCCATGGACGTGCCACTCATTCCACCATAGCCTCCGTTATTGTTTGTGCTCTTGGTTGTCATCGGAGCCAGCACGTAGAAGTCTGATGTCTTGTATGTATCCGTACATGCATTGTCAACAACGACCCTACATAGGTGTCCTGCCTTGTTTGAGTTCCTGTCTATGATTGGCGTGTCTGTGTCACTGTGGTAGTTGAATCCTCCCACTATCAACACCTTGCCACCCAAAACCAGATTGCCGTCCGCATCTGTCTCTGTGGCGAACCAACCTGGCATGGCACTGATGTCTAGTCCTTGGTTACCTGCTGAATTGACCAGCACCATTCCTTTGTCTGTGGCAGTTTTCCACTGATCATGAGTCATTCTGTTATAGTATACACCGTTCTCATAATCATAACTGGTGCTGTTTGTTTTGAAGGTGTTATCACTTAATTGCTCAATGCTGTTTCTAAACCATGCGTCGTAGTTGGAATTGGCACTAAGGTTCCCAACTATGGCTCCCTGGTCCGCCGCCCAACTAAATCCTGAGGCCGCGTGGTCCAGGCTCACGGATCTTTGATCACCGATCTTGATCACTACCGCTTTGGCATCGTATGCCACACCGTGTGTTCCTGTTTCATCCTTCTTTGCAACTATGGTACCCAGTACGTGGGATCCGTGTCCGTGATTGTCCTGTATCCCGTTTCCGTAGTAATCCTTTGTGGCAATAACCTGCCCGGTAAATTCCGTGTGGTCCGTGTCATATCCTGTGTCAGCCACTGCAACGATCGAGCCTTTACCGGTCCAGCCTCTACTATAAGCCGAACTAATGTTGACATGATCATATGATCTGGAGGTTTGACCAAGGTATTCGTCGGTCTCGTATGTTGTCTTGTCTGTGTCGTATCCAACCGTCTTTGTGCCCAGGTTTGGATCATCGTCGGTGTAATTTGCGTTGATTACCTCGACCAAGTGCACCACACCATCGTCCGTGGTCGTGGTCACTGTGTCAGCGGTACTGCTGTCAACGATCTCCGTTACACTTCTCTCTGACTCGCTTACAAATGTCTTCACAGTTGATTGCGATTCTGTTGCAGTGCCCAAAACTATATCAGTAGAGCCGTCTGCGTAAGTCTGTTGTGTCCTTGGTGTTGATGTTGTGGTCGTAGTGACGTCCTTGTAAACCTTGTCTGTGTAGGTCCTGACCTTGGTTGTGTACGTGGTGACAGGCAGAGTCACTGTGGTAACTGTGTACTTGGTTGTGGTCTTGGTGCTCGTGCCATCGCCGTTGTCCACTGTGTCTGTTGAATAAGTGTATGTGGTTGCCGTTGTGGCAGATCCCTCTTCCGTGTATGTCGAAGTGGCATCGCCCAACACAGATGTGGTCTCGGTGTACTGTTCACTCTCGGTAACTGCCGTGGAAACGGTTGGCTCCAACTCAACAGTGTCAACGATCGGATTGACTATAAGGGTTTTGACTGGTGTGCCGTATACGGGTTCATCTTTTACTGTCACCGTATCAGTCTGTGGTTCAATTTCCTCTACAGGATCTAAAGTAATTACTTCCGACTCCTCTGGATAACTAAATTCTGATACTTTTCTTCCATCGCCGTATGTGGTGATTGTGGTTAACTCTACTTTTGTGACCTTGTTTTGAGTATATGGTGTGGTAGTAATGGTGTTCCATGTCTTTGTTGTTGTGACGTAGGGAGTGGTTATTGTAGTAATGACCTTGTACACAGCACCCGATTCTGTCGTTTCCTGTGTTTCGATTATTTCTTCCGTGGATCCCGACTCGATGTCTATTATTGGATCCGTGTTAACAATCACAGGAGTGCCCGGTATGGGATCGCTAAAATCTGTCCCTATGATTTTTCTAGTAGTGACTGGTTCGCCTACAACAGTATTTTCCTGCTCATATTTTGTCTCCAAGTCTTCTATCCTAGGCGCTAGGAAGATATCAAGATCGTTGGTATAGTTGTCCTTGCCATCGTTTGCCAATACATATATCTCAGAGTTGTCTAGGAACACTTGATCCGTGCCTGCGTTCTTAATTTTGTTTATTACAGGTTTGACGTCATTTTTAAGGTATTGATAACTTTTGTATGCAGTCTTGAATGCTTCAGACTTGTAAAAATCAAGCCTCTGTTTAGTTGTGAGGATATAATTACCATCTGCATCTTTTTTCTCAATATCTTGTTTTATATCATCAAATATTTTAATGGCAGATTCCACATTTGTGATAATATTTTTAGATTTCTTTACGTCATGATAATTTGCAAACGACGATATCTCGGATAGGTTAATACCATTTTTAGCAATCTGTTCACTCAACGTTGCTGAAATATCAACGTTCAGACTGTTAATAGTAGTCACGGCGGAATTTACGAAAGCATCTATGGTGTCGAGCTCTGATATATTTTTTTCAGTAATTGCATCGTCATTATATTTTACAAGATTAGGGTCTTCGTATGCTTTATCAAGCAGTTTATTTTCGAGCTCAGCATCACTGTATGTTTCATATTTTTTAAGTTCTGAATCATTAGAATAGTTAATGTATAAACTACTATCTTTGTAGATAGTGCCTCCATTGGCGAATGTTGTGATAAGTTCTTTGTGAGGTTGCAACAAAAGATATGCTCCATGAATCATTTTGTGTGCGTCCCTCCATGTTTTACCGGCTAGTCCTGCCTCGATAAGATCTGGATCATTTGCATCAAAAGTATGATTCATAAAGGAATCAAATTTTTCTCTGTCTGTTGTGCTGTTTTTCCAAGTTTCAAGTTCAGAATTAAAGTTTTCCCATATCGTAAAAAATTCAGCAACTAATTGGGCATCTTCTCTATCTGTGTTTGAGGTTTCATACGATGACGAAATTTTACCTAAGGTAGATATCATTGAACCAATAGAATCATCTGTTGTAGTAGGAGTAGATCCGGCTGTGCCTTTACTCGCAACTGAACTACTCCAATTGTCCATGGTTTCACGAGCTTTGTCAATAACAACGCCAGCACCTCCTCCTCCACCGCCACCACAAGCAGTAAGTGTTGTGGCTAAAATAGTTGCCAGTGCCGTATTTTTAAATATGGATTTCTTCATAGTAATGTCCCCATTACAGTGGCACCCAATACGAAGAATAGGACGTATCTTGTGATTAATGAAAATGATTTGAGAACCTTGTAACCATTCTCCCTCAGGCAAATCACGTGTGCATCTATCGATTCAGCCGTGATATTCACATCAACTGTGTTGATCTGTTCTAGGTCTTTGTCGTTCATGTTGTTAGTATAACACGTAACGCTGATCTGTCAACTGGAGTTGATCTTGCTAGAACCTAGTGTTTATGCGAGATTTTTGATACTATCTTCGCAGTTCTTCAAAATTTTATTGTAAAGATGCTCACGTGCCCATTCACTGTTGTCTTTAAGTATTCCAATATTTTCCTTCCAAACACTGTTGCAATACGTGGAATCACTGAACAGTTTAGCATTGAGGCGTATCGCATTTTCACAACGGACTATTGGATTTTCAATATCATCGTAGTCATGGTTTACGACATGCCTGCAACTGTTCCACCCCAGATCTTCTAGCAATTTTATAGTACCAGCAGGACCGTTCATTACTATCAGGTTTAATCCAATGACTGCATTAATGAACTTTTCTGTGATAAAGACAGGTTCATATCCATGGCTTGTTTCGTTTACTACTTCCAGGGTTTTATCTTTGTACAAATGCCTCAAATTTTTATCAAAGTTGGTGGCATTGTTGTTTTGATTGAATCCCAGTGCCATGTAATGGCTGTAAAGGAATAAAGAACTACCCCACCATTTCCGTTGTATAAGTTTCTCATATCCTTTGTTAGATTCCTCCGATATGTCCTTTATTTCTTTAGACAGTTTCCATTTGTTTTCCACATACAATGGAAGGTTTGGAATGCTGTCGGGAGCATTACCGTTACCTTGCATCAACAACTCAGACACTAAGGGAGATCTTTTACCACTACGTGATACTGTTTTTATTCGTAGGTCACCGGTTTCGTCTAATCCTAATCCTTTGAGCAACGACGCCGCATAAATCCTGTGTGGACGAATGCCTAAAGAAGTGCTGACCCAGTGCCTTTGTTCTGATGGCTCTTTTTCGACATCATCAAATTTTCTATATTCTTTGTTTTGCAACAACATATCTGCAGGCCAAAATACACAATCGATCCTAGGATGATCAAATGGATCTTTTTCTGCTCCTATCCACAAAAGTTCTGCATCTTTATTTCCTTCCATTATTTGAATAATCTCTTTCCTGTTATCTTGGAGAGTGAAATCAAAACAGAAAATTATTGTTTTTCCAGGTTTCGTGATTAGATTTTTCAATTTGATAATATTATCTTTGTGTTCATTCTCGTCACAAAATGTCCATTGTCCGTAGCCGATGTAATGTGCAGTGAACGTACTACCGGCATTCTTTAAGTCAGTGAGTAATGAGATGGCCCACGCATAGAGCTCATCGTCGTTGTGCCTTCTTACTTCTGTAAGAAACATTGCTGTTATGAATTAATTAATACGGAACTGATGGTTCCTGCTGTGACTGAAGTGGCTTTTGCCCTTACCCAAACGAAATTGCCTGTGAAGTTGGCGGTTGAGATCAAGGTGCTTTGGTCTGCTGTGAAAGTTGATCCAGATACGTCAAACCAATCATCTTCTGTTGGTGTGGTCGCCAGTGATCCCTGCATCTTGATTGAGCCGGTCATTGTGCTGTTCACTTGGTATGCCACTGTGTGTACGCCATCTGGCTGACTGTAGTATCCATCACCTTTGCTTTTGTCTGAAACAAATCCTGTGTGGTCTAACGTAGTAGTAGTGGATCCATCTGATGTTTCTGTGGTGACTATCTCTTCAACTATCAATTCATTTGCTGAACTTACCGTTTTCACAGTGAACGTTGAATTGTTGCTGGTTGTTCCTGTGACTGTGATCAGGTCCCTTACTGCGAAACCGTTCAATGCCGTACTGGTCGAGGTTATCTTGTACTCTGCACCTGTGGCAGTGAAACTGATGTCCGTACCCGTCACGTTCGCTATGTGCGATTTAGATGCTAGTAGTGTGGTGCTTGTCTGTGCCATCGTTGTTATTTATTCAGTATTTTTTCTTTTGAATCTCGCTGTTTTTGGACCCAGTCCGTACACAGCGGCCAACTCGTTTGGCTCCTGTCCGTCAACTGTAAGTATGTTGATGTACTTGATCTTGTAACTTTTGCCATCTGCCTCGCCAAGTTCCTCACACACGCAGTCGTCTTCCCTGACTTTACGAACCCTCAACAGGCTCCTCTTTATGACGGGAGAGCCCATCCAGTTTTTCTGTATCATGCTTTCAACGATGCTCTGATCATTGAATATTTTCTTATCTCGTAGTTTTTTTATTGCTTCCATTTTTTACCTTTCTGAATTGAATCACTTTGTCTATGGCCTGTTGTGCCAACATGTATATTGGGGTCAGGTATTTCTCTTCCTTCACGTAGAAGTAACCACCAAAGCAGTATGGAGACTTGTTCTCCAAGAAGTCTATTATGTTGTAGTTGGTGACCAAACAGTCATCAACGTTCCTCTCCAGGAACTCCCATAGGTTCTTCTTCTGTGTGTCAGTCATTAACACCTGTGCGTCCTTCTTTAAATACACCTGGTACTTGTACTTGCCGTGTGGCAGTCTGGTACAGCCAACAGTGTCTTTGCCTAAATTTGTAAACTTTGGGTCAACGGTCTCGGAACCAACCCAGAAGTCCCAGAAACGTTCTATCAGTTCCTGTGACTTGTCCAGGTCAGAATAGAATATGGTCTTCCTGTCCTGCATACGGAACTTGACGTTGCTCCTGTTGGCCATTATGAAACTGGCCAAGTGATTGACATCAGGCAGGTCCTTGTAGTCGTTTTTGACCTTCATTAGATGCTCATCCGTTGTGGGATAGAACATCAGGCTACCAGGCAGACGGAAAACCGTCTTGTGCCTGTACTTGCCGTAGTACAACTTATTGTGATTTTTTCTCATCAGACACTGTGGGTTTGAACTGATCAATAACTTTTGGTTCCTTCTTTGCTTTGAAGTTTACTGTTAGTTTAGGTACAATGTCATCGGAAAGTCCAACCTCGACCATGCCTCCTTCTGTCAGTTCTCCAAACAGCATCATCTTACTCAATGGTTTCTTTATCTCGTCGTCTATCACACGTTGTAGTGGTCTCGCACCCAATTTGGCATCAAATCCCTTTGTCATCAAGAACTCTATTGCGTCATCTGTGGCGTTGACTTCCACGTCCTTCTCCATGGTCATTGTGTTTAGTTCCAGCAAGAACTTCTTCACAACAGATTTCATTGTGTCTTTGCTTAACTTGTCAAATTTTATCACAGCATCCAATCTATTCCTGAACTCCGGTGGGAAGAACTTCTTCAGTGCTTTGTCGTCCTCACCTGTTCTCTCACTCTTGCCAAAGCCGATGTTGTTTCTCTCATTCTCTTCTGCACCTAGGTTAGATGTCATTATCAGTGTGATGTTCCTACAGTCTGCTTTCTTACCGTTGGATCCAGTAACTGTACCGTAGTCCATGACCTGTAGCAACATGTTAGACACATCTCTGTGTGCCTTCTCAATCTCGTCAAACAACACAACTGCGTGTGGATTCTTCTCAACTTCATTGATGAACATACCGCCACCCATGTTGGAATCCTCATAACCAACATAACCTGGAGGTGATCCGATCAGTTTTGCGATTGAATGTTTCTCTTGATATTCAGACATATCAAATCTGATCAATTCAACGCCTAGTGTTTTTGCCAGTTGTTTTGCAGTCTCGGTCTTACCACAACCTGTTGGTCCTAAGAATAGGAATGATCCAACTGGCTTTGTAAGGCTTTTCAAGCCTGCCCTAGCAACAAGTATCTTGTCGGTGATGGTGTTGATTGCTTTATCCTGTCCATAAACCTGCAGTTTCATTTTCTCTTCTAGGGTTTTTAGATTACTTGCTTGTTTTTGAGATAACTGTTCTATACTGATACCTGTCATTACACTTATCTCGTGTATTATTTCCTCGTGATCGATCTTGCCGTCTTTTACACCATTCAATCTCAGTCTCGCACAGGCGACATCTATAACATCGATTGCCTTGTCTGGCAGTTTCTTGTCAGCGATAAATTTAGTAGAATAGTCCACTGCGTCTTCACATGCTTCATCGGTGATCGTGCATTCATGGAATTTCTCATAGTATTGTTTCACACCTTTTAATATCTTAACTGCCGTTTCCTTAGATGGTTCTCCCACTTGAAGTCTTTGGAATCTCCTCATCAGAGCTCTATCCTTTTCAAAGTATTTCCTGTATTCTTCCCAAGTTGTAGAAGCAAGTACTTTTATTGAACCTTTGAGCAGTGCGGGTTTCAACATGTTTGCCATGTCCATGTTATTGCCTTGCCCTGTGGCACCAGCACCCACTATCATGTGTGCTTCATCAATGAACAGTATGCTTTTGCCTTTTTGGTCAAGTGCATTTACAATTAGTTTTAATCTTTCTTCAAAGTCACCTCTGAATTTACTGCCTGCTATAAGGCTGTTGACATCTAGACTCCATACTATATGATCTTTAAGATATTCTGGCACATCGTCTTTGTTCTTTGCGATCCTCCTAGCAAGTCCTTCTACCACCGCTGTCTTACCAACACCTGGGTCACCAACGATAAGAACATTATTCTTGTTCCTTCTCGCAAGGATTTGTTTGAGGTCTTCCGTCTCTTGTTCTCTGCCTATCACGGGATCAATCTTCTTGTCAAAATACTTCTGGTTCAAGTTCTCACAGTAGCTCTTTAGTATCCTGTCCGCTTGATTGGGTCTCAGTTTCTGTTCTGGTCCTGCCTCTCCCGGGCCTCCCATGCCTGCCATTCCCTCATCTAGTATGGTCTCTGTTGACACAAGGTCAATTAGATCCTGTTTGTTGACCTGGTGCTTCTTTAGGAAGAACGCCGCATAGCTCTTCTTCTCTGAAAATATTGATATCAGAATGTCTACGGAACTCACATCCTGTCTGCCCTGGAACAAAGCCTGTGTGAATGCCCTGTTCATCAATCTCTCTAACGAAGCCGTCTTACGAGGAGTCATTGGTTCCGATCCCTTGGCCACGATGTCGTTGCATTTGGTGTCTAGATAGTCTTCCACGTCCTTGATCAACGCACCCACTTGCACTTTGAAGTCGTGCAACACTGTGCCAATATTTTGGTCCTTGATCAGCGACAGCAACACGTGTTCAATTGTGACATACTCGTGTCTCCTCTTCTCCGCTTCCTTTACTGCGTTCTCAAATATGTTCTCTAGTCCTTCATTTGCTTCTAACATTTTCTATCCTTTGTTTGCCATTTGCCATCGTAATTTCGATACTCTTTTATTAAACGTAATACCGTCAAGGTGATCGAGTTCATGCTGGAAGCACTTGGACTCCATCCCGTCGAGTTTTGCGAATCTTGTTTTGCCTTGTGTTGTTTCATATTGTACTTCTATAACTTTTGGTCTCTCCACTTTAACAAATACATTTTTAAAAGAAAGACATCCTTCAATATCGATCACTTTTTCCTCACTAGAATTTATCACCTGTGGATTCCAAATTATAGCATGTTTTTGGAATGTGTCAAATGAGTCATGGCCTATCGCGAAGAATCTTTTGGTAATGCCGATCTGGTTCGCCGCAAGGCCCATGCCACGTTCATCCAACATCAGTTTGACCATGTCTGATTCAAACTTCTCTTTATCATCGTATCCTTGTATTGCATCCGCATCAGTCCAAGGTGTGCTGGTCTGTAGCAGGGTTTCATGTGGGTATTGGAAAACCTGTATCATTTCACTATCTCCACATCCGCTTCTGTCTCTATGACCACCCTGGCACCACAGGCCAATAAGGGTTTG
>Ga0255751_10002456_pt1 | contig 17270 bp, 10 predicted proteins | sample 071ome_20_FD_179951 | JGI IMG/M metagenome (GOLD analysis project Ga0255751, IMG submission 179951) | Coastal salt marsh microbial communities from the Groves Creek Marsh, Skidaway Island, Georgia - 071412BT metaG (version 2) | ecosystem: Environmental > Aquatic > Marine > Intertidal zone >...
TGATTTTTCTTTCTATGTTGATCGAGACTATAAAGTTCTAATGTTCTTCGAAGCATGGATGAACTTTATTTCTGGTGGTAATAGTTATGAATTAAAAGAACCAAGCATATATGATGAACAACCAGCATACTATCGTAGATTTCAATATCCAAAACACTATAAAAATTTTAGTGGATTTTCTATCACAAAATTTGAAAAAAATTATGGAGTAAATGGTGCTCAAAAAATTACATATCAATTAATTAATGCCTTTCCCAAAAATCTCACGACAACTTCATTACAATATGGAGAAGCAGAAATAATGAAAGTAACTGTTTCAATGAATTATGATCGTTATAGAATCTATAGGGATCAGGGTCAGTCTATAGTTGGTGGTGCTGTTTTGAATTCTGATGGCACTTATACGGTAGAAATTATTCAGGACGGTGGGGTTGTCTCCAAGACAGTATCAGCAGAAGAATACGCAAGCCAATATCAAAGTAACTGAATAAATAATCACATCTGAATTGTATTAAGGATTATGCCTTTACCAAAAATTAATACTCCAACATATGAGTTGGAGATTCCTTCGACTGGGAAAAAAGTAAGATATAGACCTTTCCTGGTAAGAGAAGAAAAGATCCTGATTATGGCACTGGAATCTGAAGATATGGGTCAGATTACCAATGCAATCATTGAGATTCTTTCTGAATGTATCCTAACAAAAGGTGTCAAGGTTTCGGAACTTGCTACGTTTGATATTGAGTATCTGTTCCTCAATATTCGTGGTAAGTCCGTTGGTGAAGAAATCGAAGTGAACGTAACCTGCCCCGATGATGGTGAGACTCAGGTTGAAATGAAGATTGATATTGATACGATCAAAGTTCAGAAAGAAAAAGATCATAATAACATTATTAGACTTGATGATACTCTCTCAATGAAGATGAAGTATCCTTCGATCGATCAGTTTGTTGAAAATAACTTTGAAACACAACAATCTAATAGTAATGTGGACCAATCTCTGCAGATGATTACTGCTTGTATTGAGATGGTATATAATGCCGATGAGTGTTGGTCTGCTTCTGACTGCACCAAGCAGGAAATGGAAGAATTCGTCGAACAGATGAATACAAAGCAGTTTAAGGAAATTGAAAAGTTCTTTACATCAATGCCTAAACTGTCTCACACCATCAAGGTCAAGAATCCAAATACAAAGAAAACCAGTGAAGTCACGTTGGAGGGACTGGCAAGTTTTTTCAGTTGAGTATGGCTCACACTAATCTTGAGTCATATTATAAGACAAATTTTGCCTTGATGCAGTACCATAAATACTCTTTGACAGAGTTAGAAAATATGATGCCTTGGGAGAGAGAAGTTTATGTTTCTCTCCTCCAACAACACATTGAAGAAGAAAACCTAAAGGCACAACAACAGTAAGTGGCATTAGAAAATCAACCAGTATTCAGAGCACCATCACTCCCAAAAATGGGGAAGACCACTGTTTCTTCCTCAACGTTTTCTAATGTTGCAAAGAGTTCTTATAAACCAAAACTAAAAAGTACAAAGTTTCAATTTAAAAGTCCACTGCAGAAGCAGAAAGCAGAAAAAGTAGAGCAATTAAAAGGAATTGAAACTACGAATGTTGCTGCGACTTTGGGAGAAACGAATAGAATTCTCGTAGAGATTCAGAAGCAATTAGCACTAGATTTTGCGAACCGAATTACAGAGAAAAAACAACTACTAGAACTGTCTAGAAGATCAGCACTAAAACAGAAAGCAGTAAAGAAAGAAGCATTTGTTGAAAAGGGAAAAGAAAAGAAAAAATTTGACATATTACAAACGAAAGTTCTTGCACCAGTCAAAGGAATATTTGATAAAATATTAGACTTTCTTGCTCTAGTTGGAACTGGTATTGTTCTTAATACGGCATGGGAGTGGTTGTCGGATGAAAAAAATAGACAAAAACTAAAAGATGTATTTGAATTTCTTGGAAAAAATTGGAAGATAATTGCTGGAATACTTGGTAGTGCATTTCTTATTAAAAAATTATATGGTTTATATAAAGTATTTGATCGATTAAGAAAGTTAATTAGATTTTTTAGAGGACCAAGATCTAAACCAGGATTACCAGGAACAAATACCCCTGCCGACTGCAGTCCAATTCTGAATTGCCTGAAGAGTCCAGCTGTTGTAGCAGCAATGGCTAATGCTGTTGCGCCAGCAGTTGCTGGTATTTTATCTGGTAAGATAAAACCAAGACCAGTTCCGGGTGGAGGACCCGCTTTTAATTTAAATGAATTCATAAAAGGATTAGGAGGATTACTATTTTTACTAGATCCCATATCTTCTCCAGCTAGGGCAGCGGGAAGACCTGGTGAACTTCCAGCATCAGAACAAGGTAAACCAAAACCTGCTGTTGATTTTTCTGATTCTGAAGCAATTGCCAGAACACTACAAGAATTAGAGTCTGGAGGTGTACCTTTACAAGCAGTAAAACCACCACAATTAAAATCATCTCATGGTACACCAATACCACCAGGTCTTGCACTTGTACTAGCAGAACTTAAGGAAGAGTATGCTAGAACTAAAAAACCTGCTTCTAGATTAACACCACAGGGATTTTTAGCGGTTCGTGCAACCTCACCTTTCAATGCGACCCCAGAAATAACATTTAATCCCAAACTTACACCAGAGAGTAATAAAGCGGCAGTCCAACAAGCAACAGCATTATTTACTGTTGCTAATTTACCATCAACTTTATCACCCCTTCTTGGATCTAGAGGTCTTTCAACTAGAGATACTCAGAGCAGAGCAATTTCTAGAGTTTCTAAACAAGGAGTATTTGAAGGATTTGATCCTACAAAGATTAACACCAACTTTATTCCTAGAACAGTTGCTACTCCTTCTAGTAGTACAACATCTACTGGACCCACTAAAACAAAACAGGTGCGCCTTACTGCAGAGCAAATGCAGGAAATGATAAGTAGGTCTGGATTTGCAGTTAAACCTACCATAAGTAGAAGGTCTACTGAAATTGATCCAGGCAATTACCCATCCTCAAAAGATATGATGAATGCGGCAGCAAGAGGAGAATCTCAAGGTCTTTTAACACCAGAGAAATCCCAACGAATGTTGTTACAACTAGAAAAAGAAAAACTAGAAAAATTATTCAATATGGTTGCTGTAGGAAAATCTATGGGTGGTCTCATTGGCGGTGTTCCATCAATGGTGGATACAATTCCAGCGATGCTGGCAAAAGGTGAGTTTATAATGAACTCAATGTCTACAAAATTATTCAAACCATTTCTATATGCGATAAACGCTAATGCTGGTGAGTTATTCAATGATTTTATTGAATTTACGACTAAATTTGTAGAAAACGTAAATAAAAAGTTTGATCTTGTAAATGATGAGTTCGATCAAAATAAAGAACTTGCCGAATTAATTTATGAGTTAAAAGAAAGGGAAAGAGAGAAGAAGTTGAAAGAAGATGGTACTGGTGGTGGTATTGGCAGAATGACCTCACAATCATCTATTAAACCAACACCAAAAACAACACCAAAAACAATTCAAACTTATAATGTACGCAAGAAAACATCTTCTTCAAACGGACAACCAACGATCGTAAATATGCCAATGCCTGCAGTGAATCTCGCAGGTAATCAAGCACCAGAATCGCCAAATACTAACGTACACGAGTCTTCATCTACTCCCATTTCTATTGTTTCTTTTGATACTGGAAATCCATATATTAGTGAAGCACTCGCATCTTACGGAATCTTTATTTGAGGTAGATAAAAATGAAATCTCAAATTAATCAATTAAAGATAAATTCTACCAATATAAAAAATACTCTATTTAAGAGTAATAAGGAACTAAAAAAACTTCGCGCAAAAGAAAGGAATTTATTAAATCGTCAAAAAATATCAGCAAAACGACTGCAAAAGGAAAATTTTACGGAAGGTAAAGGATCTGGTGCAGGTGGGGGAATGGGGGGATATTTGGCAGGAAAAGCACTTGCCCCAACAATGAGTATTATTGATAAACTTAAAGAATTTGCTGGTACAGTTTTACTTGGACTTTTAGTTAATAATTTACCAACAGCGATCAAAAAAGTTGAAAACTTTTTAGAAGAAAATAAGGATATAATAAAAACAGTAAAAGACGTTATAACAGCTACTGGCAATGCATTATCAATAATAGTTAATATTGTCAAGGGTCCTAAGGCACCAGACCCAACAAAACTTAAGGAAGAAAATAAAGAATTAGAAGAACTAAAAAAAGAATTTGAATCTGGTGGTAGGTTTGAAAAAGAGATTGATGGATTGGTAAAGGAAACTGATGATTTAGAAAATGAATTTAAAGATGAATTTAAAGAACAATATACCACTAGAACTCCAGAGCAGGTTAGAACAGACGTTGCAACTTCTTTACCAGGAAGTGGACTGACATTAAAAAATTTAGATTTTAGAGTTAATACCTTTAAAACTTTACAAAATGCAGTAAAAAATAATAATTTATCTTCTATAGGTTATTCTGCAAATGATGGGACAGTTAGATCTATTCCTGGTGTTGGTTCATATACGATAGAAACTGATAAAGCTTTTGGATTTCCTTTAGGTAATCCTTATCTTGTAACTAGAGATGTATATGGAACAAAGATTTCTGAAGATGATTTTGAAAAAAGAGTATCTGCTGTTAGAGGATCGGGTGGAGATTATAAAGAATTATTGGGATTATTGTCTTCAATAGGTGAAGACAATGAATTGGCAAAAACCCAAGGTTATTCTCAAGGTGGTATTGTAAGTAAGGAGGGTCCTTCAAGATCCCAAAATTTAAGTACACAGGGGCAGAGTGCAGAAGAAAAAATTGCATTGAAGCAGTTTAGTCATTTTTTAAATCTTAAAGATTCTGCTATAAAAGAATCAAAAATTCTTGAGATTAAGGAAAAATCTCAAGATGAGATGAAGAAGGCGATTAGTAATTTGAAAAAATATCTTGAAATAACTAAACCGAAACTCCCAAAATCATCCCCATATAAACTTCAATCACCAGCACATCAGGGTCCAACTATTCAACATCCTGCAGGTCAAGCAATTCCTGGACTAGGAAGAATATTTGGTTATGTTGGTTCAACAGGTCTTTCTACAGGAAATCATATTCATATTGAAACTGGAGATGGGTATATTCCACATGATGATGCTGGAAAACCCATTCCTCATAGTGTTTTAGATAATATTATTGTTGATGGTCGCCCATTACATGAATATAATATGATTAGTGGTGTTGAAATGAGAAAACATCCAGTAACTGGTGAAATGAAAATGCACCTTGGATATGATTATCCAATTAGAGGGGGTGCTCCAATTCAACTTAAAGGTGGTTTAAAATACATTGATTTTCATGATGCTGGATCGGGTGGTTATGGAAAAAGTATAATGATCCAAGATAAAGATGGAAATAATTATATTATTGGTCACCTTTCAAAAGGACCTGATCCTGCTTCATTGCAACCTCCAGCTGGCGGAGGAGCAAATATTGCACCAGTAAAACGACCAGGGTATGGAAAAGGTGGACTTCCAATGGACCTCACTCAAACTTTTGATGATGGTGGTTCAGAAGTCGTAATGGTTATGGCACAGCAACCAGTAATTGTTCCTGGACCGACTAGATATATTACAAGAACAAGAACACAAACTATGCCCGTTCCGGTGGCAATTCACCCCAAATCTTCAGGTCTTAGGAGTTTAGTGTAAGATGGCAAACTGGTCGAGACCTGCAATCATAGAAGAACTTATAATTGATGATGAGGTCATCGGAGAAGTTGATCTGAGTGGAGGATTTGTTGAGTTTTCTTATTACGAATCTTTATTTTCTCCACACATAACAGCAACTCTGGCATATATTGATACTGGTAATGCCGTATACGGACAGAACGACGTACAAGAAAGATTGGGAACAATCTATTCATCCGTATCAAACTTTAAAGGTAAAAAAGTCAAACTAAAACTTAATCATGATTCCTCTGCAAATGGATTGGAGTTTGATACTTATCCTCTAGAAATCACAAGAGCATCTTCTTTAGCAGCAGATAATAAAAGACGAATATATGCATTTCGTTTAGCATCAGAGTATGCAACAAAAAATGAGAATATTGGAGTTCAAGAAAAGTATTATAATTCTATTTCAGATTCGGTTCAGAGTATTCTAGTTAATAAACTTGGTGTTCCAACCGAGAGAATTAAAAAAGATAATACGAAAAATTCTGAAGCATTTAATGGATTAGACAGAAGACCTTTTGAATTGATTATGGATTTGTGTCGTATGGCAGCACCAGAAAGTGGAACTCCTGGTTACTTCTTCTATGAAACAATCGATGGATTTAACTTTAAATCCGTTCACACATTACTACAACAACCAGTTAATGGAACTGGTGGATATACTTATTCAGATGTTGCTCCTGTTGGAGAGCAAGGTAGTTTTAGAATTTTAGAATACAACCCACCTCAAGAAAGTGATGCATTAAATCAAATTAGAGGTGGTAACTATAAATTAAATCTTATTACTTTTGATATAAACACTTTTATCTTTAAGGAGCAGATGATAAATCTATCCGAAGAAGTTGAAAGCACTGTTGGTAGTGATGAACAACCACCAACATATCAAACTTCCGATAATAGAGAATATGGAAGAACAGTTTTTAATATTCTTGACAGTGGAAACAACGAACAAGGAATATCAACTTCGATAAACAATGACCCAAAACAATGGGTCACTTCAATGATGAGGTATGGGTCACTATTATCTAATACTTGTGATATCGTTGTTCCGTGTAATTTAAATTTAAGAGTCGGAAATATAATTGATTGTTCTTTCCCACGACTAGGGTCTGATCCAGCACAGGGAATATCTGATGAAAAAATCAGTGGTAAATACTTAATATTACATCTCGCACATCACTTTACTTCCGATGGTCAGACAGGATCAACAACACACATTACAATGGTTCGTGATACTCACGGAATGTATAGTAGTTCGGGAGAAGAATAATGTTTAGTCCAGAGTTTTTTGGTAAAGCGCCTCCAAAATTATTTCTCGGTCAGGTTCCATTAAACCAAGTTGAGAACAAACGTAATGGAAGTAGATGGGGTGACCGCGTACAGGTCAGAGTTATTGGATATCATTCCCCAGATGGTAATGTCAATCCAGATGAAGATCTTCCCTGGGCTGTTATATTAAGACCAGGATCTCAAGGTAATCTAAACAGGGGATCTACTGGTCTTGTTGGTGGTGAATGGGTTGTTGGATTCTTCCTTGATGATGGTGGAAACAAGAAAAACTTCATGATTATTGGTGTTCTTGGAAGAAGTGAAGAAGTTTTTGAAGTCAACGAAGAACAGGCAAAAGAATGGAAAAGTACCAGGTTTGGAAGAACTTATGATTATTTTGGAGAAATTCAACCACAACCATGGCAACTAAAATCGGGAGAATCACCTCCTTTAGATCAAAAACCCGCTGTGCCTTCACCCGCTCAGTTTGGTCTCGGACCAACTAGCGAAGCAGCAGCTGCTGTAGAACCAGATCCAGTATATACTGTTGATAATTTACCTCCCGCAACGTTTATAGATGGAAATTTTGTTGAAGACATTGGTGGATTCCCAATAGGTGAAGTTAATGATGATGGAACGATAACATTCTTCTGATAAATATCCTTTAAGGAAGTATTAATTATGGCAACTCCCAACGCAATAAATCATACTGTAAATCAAGCTGGTAGAACTAATAATAAACTTTCTATCAAAGAAACTGTGATGGCAGCAGCTGCTGCTGGGTGGGATGATGTCGTCCGTACTACCGGTGATCCATGCAAAAATGAAAAGGGAGAAGATAGTATTGCCGTACAAATTGAAAAACTTTTTATTAGATTAAAAGCAGTTCAATTATATGGTGATTTTGTTCTTAATACCGTAACAAATGCGGCAGACAACTTACAATCAACAATATCTGCAGTTACTTCTGCTATAGCAGGAGTTTTAAAGTCATTCATTCAGAGAATGAGAAATTGGGTTTTAAACAAACTCAAAGCACTCATCGAACAAGCAATGACTTATATTGCAAATAATCTAGCAAAAAAACTCAAAGAAGCAATAGTTGATAGTATTGTCGATCAAATTTTCTGTGCTTTTGAAGAAATTATTGGTGGACTGGTTGCTTTAGTTGGAGACTTTTTGTATTCCCTCATCGGTCAAATTATTAATGCACCATTCTGTGCTGCAGAATCTTGGGTAAATGCACTAACTAGCAAACTAATCAATGATATTGATGAAGCACTACAACCCATTTTTGATTCGATTAATGATATTCTCTCTGGAGTTGGAACAATTGCTGGATCAGTGTATGAAGCAATTGACTTTGTTCTTGGATTCCAAGCTTTTCTGTGTGGAGCACCAAATTGCCCTGAAGTAACTAGTTTTAAACTTGGACCTTGGGGAGGACCAACAAAATCATTCCGTAATGATTTTTCAAAACTAAATTTTGATAATAGTTTCGTTGGGAAGGGAGCAAAGACTGCAGATGGTTGGTTAGAAGATTTCTTTGGTGAAGATTCTGGAACACTAAATCAATCTCCTGGAGAATGCTATACTGGAACTTTTGAATGTGGCATTCCTCAAATTGAAATTTTTGGTGGGGGTGGTGCTGGTGCAGTCGGACAGGCAGTGGTTAATACAATTGGAGAAGTTGTTGGTGTTAATTTATTGAATGGTGGAGAAGGATATGATTCCGCACCATTTGTAAGTATTGTTGATCCTGCTGGGTGTGGATCAAATGCTTCTGCATATGCCGTTATGGAAACAGACGATGATGGGTTTTCGACGGGAGTCGTTAGTGATATTGTAATAATTAACCCTGGATATGGATATGATGATACTTACAATGGTGGAGCACCAGTCATCACATCATTTACTGGAGCACCAAATCCACTAGTCGTTGGAAATAGTGTTTCACTCTCTTGGAATGTTACAAATGCAGATACGGTTTCACTTGGAATTGCTGGTTATAATAATTTACCACTGGTCGGATCTGTAAGTATTCCTGTTACTGACATCACATTTGAACCAAATAGTAGTACAGCAACGGTTACATATACACTAACTGCCACAAAAGATAATACAAGTTCTTCTTCCCAGACAACGACAAAAACTTTTATATTGACGGTTTTGCAAGATATAACTTCTGGATCTCAAGGAACAACAAATACAAATTCTCCAATCATTGATTCATTTACAGCGTCTGATACAAATGTCAATCCTGGAGATATTGTAACATTATCATGGGAAACCACGAATGCAACATCTGCTTCTTTAGATGTAACTGGTTACAGTAGTGTGCCTTTAGATGGATCTGTAAGTATTGTAATACCGTCAACTATTCAATTACCTGCTGATGGATCTAGTATTACGAACACATATACTTTAACGGCAACAAATTCTAATGCTCCAGAAGCATCTCAGACTGCGACTCAGACAGTTTCTGTAGAAATTGGACCACCATCGATCAGCACTACCCCAGGAGATGAAGGAACTGGCGGTGGTTCTGGAGTTGATGATGATGCTGCAACATCGGGTGGAAATACTTCAGGAACTGGAAATAATGATGCAGTTGCTGTATTGGACGGCATTGATATTGTTGGAACTGGTATTGGTTACAACAATGGAGATACTGTAACAATTGAAGATGATACTGGATCTGGTGCAAGCGCAGAAATTCAAACGAATCAACTCGGTCAAATTGTAGGTATAAACGTATTAAATGGTGGATATGGATTTACTAGAATCCCAGCAGTGAGAATAAATAGTTTAGAAGGAGCTGGAGCTAAATTCAGAGCCAAACTCAGATTTATTCCAATAAATCAATTCTTATTAGAACAAGAACTGCAAGTTATTGATCCAAATAAGTTGGTCCAAGTCGTCGATTGTGTTACTAAGTAATGGCAGAAAAAGCACCAGATTATACAGTTACAAGTAATCCTTATGCTCTGATACACTGTGGTCCTATTGGTTCAGATGCTGATGGTGATGATGGAAGGGATTTGACTATTGCGACATCAGTCAATTGCCAGACTACGTATTATAAATCTGGCAACAAGATGGATCACATTCAAGGATATAGTGGTGAAGTATGTGGTTATGCTTTGGATTCGACCCAAGAAGGAACGGTTGCAAAAGCAATTATTGCAGAAAACGGTGATATTGTTCTGGATGCTGAAGGAGGAAATATTCGTCTGAAAGCAAAAAATGTTTATATCGAAACATCCGGAGAACAAGGTCAAGGAAACTTTATGGTTTCTGCAAATGGTTTGGTTGCGCTTGCTACGGGGCATGAATTTAGAGCTAGTGCTGGAAGAATGTGTCTTATATCAGAAGGTAATATTAATTTTTCTGGTAATGTTAAAGTTGCCGGTAAAATTGCATGTAGTGAAGCACTGAACACCGCAAGTTTTGTGACCTCGCTTCTTGCAGGAAACTGGGCAAGTGTAATAACATCAATAACTCAAACTTGTAAGTAAGGGAGGTGCAAAAAAATGATTGATAATATGACCTTTGGTTCTATAGATGTGATGAGTCCTCTTCTTGGAGGTGCTCTTCAACTTCCTCTTGGAACATGGGAACCTGGATCACTATCGGCACATAAAGGTCATTTCGGACAGGGTGCTACACTAACTCCTTTTAGTGGATCACTAGTTGTTGGTCCATCTTTAACGTCTCCGATTAGTATTTTTGGGACGGGAATTAATAGTCTTACTGGTTCTACAACTCAAACTGGATCGCATACCACAGTTGGTCAACATATGGTCACTGGGACTGAGCTAAGAACTTTTGTTATTAATAATGATTTTGATGGTGTAGCAAATAGTCTAGTTGCCACAACAGCGAATACATTTACTGCGGCAGCAGAAAATAAAATGGTTGCTCCGCTAAATGTTATTTCTGGAGCTCTTAATAAAATTAATGGTCCATTAAATCTTACTGGTGTTGGTGATGTTGCAATTGCAATCAACAGTAAAAAATCTTTTGACATTCCACACCCAACAAAAGAAGGATGGCGTCTTTCTCATGTTTGTGTAGAGGCACCAACTGCAGATGTTTATTTCCGTGGTAGACTTGATGGCGGAAAAACAACCATCACCCTACCAGAATATTGGCAGAAACTTGTAGATCCAAATACAATTACTGTTTCATTAACTCCTGTTGGATTGCACCAGGAGTTGTATATTGAAAAAATAGAATCTGCAAGAAGTATAACTATTAGAAACAATGCTGGTGGACCAGTAAAGTGTCATTATCTGGTAATGGCAGAAAGAATTGATACCGAAAAGAATATTCCAGAGTATGAAGGAACTTGGGATGATTATCCTGGTGATAATTCTTCGAGATCTATTGTTGGAAAAGATTACGATAGGAGAAAATAATGGCAAAGTTATATCAGTATTTTACAAATGCACCCCCGATTGAGATTACCGATCTAGAGGTTTCGGGTAAAATTACTGCAACTTTCTTTGAATTTAGTAATTCCAATTTTAGTTCTGATGGTAATGTTTATGTTGGACTAGGAAATGCTATTGGATCCAACTTTCAAATCAGTGGCATTTCAACATCAACATTTGCTATCGATCAGAAAGTTAAGATTTTTGGCGTAAGTCCAACGACAGATTCTACTTTAGTTGATCCACCAGTTTTGAGTTCATTAAGTGCAACCAAGGTTGGTACGGCAGCCACTGTTAATACTTATCGTTATTGGGTTTCTCAGTATCATTATAAAAATGGAAAAGTTGGAGTTTCTTCTCAAATTACTCCAACCGATGGTATCGGTCACGTTGCAGTTGCAGACTTTAATGACCTAAATCATGTATCATTAACTTTGGCAAGAACCGATACAAATCATGGTCTCCTTGTTTTCCGTCAAGAAAGTGTTGGTGCTGGTAGCACTGATATTAATGAATCAAAATTAATTGCTATTCTTGGTCCAAAAGAATTGGCAGGAGATACCTCTGGAATTACCTGGAAAGATTATGGAACTTACGATCAGACAGAGTGGTCTCCAAAAGGAACCAAGAATGAGTACACAGATCAGATACATTTTCCAGGAATTGGTAATACAACCAGAGCAAGAGGATGGGCAATTGATACCATCATCAATATTGGAGAGAACTCCATAACCGTTGCTGGAGGATATAATACAAATATTGGAATTGGCACTACAAATCAAGTTAAAGTCGTTCACGATAACACTAATGCATTCAAAGTTGCCGTTGATGCCGCTATTGAAAATGGTTTAAATTATATTAATCTTCCTAGCGGAACATTTCTAACAAGTCAATTATTAATACCAAGTGGATTCACCGTTAGAGGTAATGGAAAAAATTCTATAATTAAAGCTCAATATTTTGCGAACGATGAATTTGATGGTGGTGGAAATGCAATATCATTTGATGGTAATATTGTTGGATTAGGAACAACTTCTGGTAGTGATATTACATTAATGGACTTAACCATTGATGGAAATAATGGAAACAATATATTATTTGATGGAGAGATTGATAATTATATAATGTATTTTCCAGAGACTAGATCGTCTTTGTTTAGAAATGTCGAAGTTAGAAACTCATCGGCACATGGATTATATCTTTACAATTCTTCCAGAGTTTCTGTAGATAGTTGTACCTTTGTTGATTCTTCTCTTACTGATAGATATTCATTTACTCCACTAAACGTTCAAGAATCAAATACTCTCAGAGTTAATGATTGTTTATTCGAAAACTTCTCTGGTCCAGTAGATTTTTCCGTTTCTTCTGTTGTATCGACAGGTGGTAATATCATTCGTAATTGTGGAACTGGATTAAGAATGTTTGCGACTGGAAAGATTACAACAACGAACAACATCATTCTCGGTCCTTCGGATGAGTATATTCCTTCACCAGATATTTACGATAGTGATTTTAATTCAATCAATATTTCTGTTGAAAGAGGAATAGACTTTTATGGTCCAGTTCTTCAATATCTTGAAGATGGGGATCCAAAAGATATCAGTAGTTCGGCAGTTACAATCACTTCTGCTGGAATTGGAACTATTATTAATGAAGGAACATCTACAGAAACTCTAGGCGATAGATTCCTCAATTTTAATATTCCAACACCCGATAGTGGGGTTTTTGGAAGAGAAGATGGTTATATTCAATTGAATTTAACTGCATCACAAACCAATACTCTTGGTTTAACATCTGCTCTTGGTTATAATATTATTGCTAAAGAGTTTCTGATTCAACCATCAGGATTCTCAACTTACGTTGGTATTAGTACTGGATCATTTGATGTTATTGGATCTGGTGCTACGATGTATACAATCGAATTATCGGAACCAAACCAGTTCTCTGGTATTTCGACTGGAGATGTTGTAAAACTAGTAAATCACTCTGTAACACCCGACCTTTCTTCCTATGAATTAACGGTATATCAAAAGAATGATGTTTCGGCAATTACCAAGGAATTAGTTCTAACTGGATTCACTACGACTTCAGTAACTAATGGTTTAGACAGTGGATATATAAGTATAAGGAAACTATTTACAATAGCAAAAGGAAGGGTAGGGGTCCTGTAATATGCCTGATAATACTAATGTTAATAATAACTCAGCAGTAGTTGTTGTCGGCAGAACTGCACCAGTTCCTCCTGGTCAACAAAGATCAGAAAAGTCAATTCCCGTTGTTATTGCAAGCGATCAGGCAACTCTTCCCGTTGCAGAACAGAATAAAGTACAATCAGAAGTTGCTCTTTCTTTGCTTGGTATTCCAAGATCAGAAGTTGCACTTGGTATTTTTGCAGACGTTAATACTTATGATGTAAACCCAACCGAATGGACCTCAGAACCAGAGCAGTTTAGTACTGTAGCAACCACTTATCAGTATACTGGCATTGGTGGTTCATCAATGGGGTGGGGATTGTCCCACGTTCCAGAAGAATCTGGAGCACTTGTAGAGGCACCCGCAGATAAGACTGCCGTATTAACATCCAAAAGATTTTTTAGATATCAACCTGGTCGTGTTTCTTCCGCAACATTTGGTGTTAAAACATCACTTATAAACAGAACTGACTCCGAAGGAACTGGTGCGGATGTATTCAATCCAGCAATTCGCAAATATGGTATCTTTGATAAGTTTGATGGATACTATTGGGAGAATAGAAATAACGGCGATGGAGATAATTTTTGCGTAGTTAGAAGAACTCAATCGCTTATTTATGAAAATCCTCTTACATTCGGAACTGGTTCAGGAGAACAGCAAGAGGACTACGGAAGAACAAATCCAACGGATCCTTTGGGAGAAAGAGGATCAGAATCTGAGGATAATGCGACCGCACAAGAAAATACAGCAGCAACACCTAAAAAGTTTGGTGATCTCGTCATCTTAAGAGATAAACTTTTGATGACTCATGCTGCTGTTTATGATCCATCTCTACTTCAGAATGAAACAAAGGTTGGAATTACAACTGTAAGTGGTGGAAATACAATAGCAGTTCCTGGTATTGTTAAAAATGTAAGCAATGCTGTTTATGATATTGATACTGGATTGATGGTTGTAACCACATCCACAAATCATGAATTTGAGAGAGGTAAGTACATCACTCTCAGTGGAATTGCAATGACTTGCTATTTGGATCCCGTAAATCCAAAATCATATCCCAATAGAACAATGGGATATAATGTTCTTCAGGTAAACTCTGCAACTTCTTTCACTGTTAATGTTGGCGTTTCGACTGTTCCGACTTTCTATGTTTCTGGAGGAACTGCGGTTGGTCTTTCCACAGGACAGTACGTTTCTTATAAGAATGAGTCCGCAGTTGGTGTAATCACTGGATTCACCGATAGTTCGATTTATAGAGTTGCTTCTGTCAATTCTTCGGGTCAGATTACTCTGAATAAGTTGGATGGAACCGCTTTAACTGGTCTTACAAATGGAACATACGGTCATCCTCATAAGATTATAACACCAGTTCCTTTCGTTCAACCAACAAGTGGTTCTTTAATTGCCAGTGGTTTTACCAAGTATAGTACAGTAAAAAGTACTGGTATGTTCCCGTATCTTTATGAAGATGGTGATGGAAACGAAGAGGGATACATTGATACGATTGCAGCAACTTCCACATTGAAAGATCAAATTGATAATATTAATGATTATTATGATAAGTGGGTCAATCAGAATGTTGCAATGGATTATTGGAATGTCTATGAGTATCGTGTTCCAAGATCCAGATTTAGTTCTGATCGTTTAGATGCAGAAACTGCTACATTACTCTACAGTGATGCCGTAGGTGATAAGAGAGCTGGTGATGTTGTTTTGGATGAAGATACCAGTGAAGAACTTACGGATACAAGTATTTGGGACCTTGACTTCACTAAGGTTACAATGTATAAGATTGAGTTCTCGTGGTACGGTGCTGTTGGTGCTCTGTTCCTCGCATATGTGCCTGTAAGCAATGGTGAGGCACGTTGGGTACGAGTACACCACCTGAGAGCATCAAACCAACTAAAGGTTGCTTCACTGGGCAATGCGACACTTCCTATTACCTATATGGTATATGGTGGAGGAAATGAAGATAGGTATGGATATACAAACAGCAATAGACCAGAATCAACATTCTCTTATGGTTCTTCATCAGAGCACATTGTTAAGTATGGTGCTTCTTACTACATTGATGGTGGTGACCGTGGTACAGTTAAACTATTCAGTTATTCTACTCCAGTACCTTCTCCAGTCTATGGTTCAAAGAGAACCTATACGGTAAACAATGGAGGTGGAACTGGAGTTGCCAATGATGAATTTGATCTCACAAATGCCACTTCATCAACAGATCCTTATATCATCGGTGCGGTAGGAATTACTTCATCATTCTTTGTTGGATCGAAGATTGTAACAACAAATCCACTGGATCAAAACATTGAGATTAATTACGTTGATGCACGTCCAGGACAACAAAGATTATATCTAAATGCAAAACTGAATGACAGTTCACTTTCCAGTGTTTCGGTTATTACAAATCGAACAACACCACTCATTGGTTTGAAATGTAAGGACCAGATTCAAAGTAGCACTGGTAAGAATGTAAGAAACCGAACCCAAGTATATCCAACTAGATTATCAACAGGTTCCGATGGGGTTGTAAAACTAGATCTCTTGAAGTCGCCTATTTTCCAGACAACATCAATTGTTACTTCTGTTAGAAGACAAGATGATCCGATTCTGACTTCAACGGCAAACATTGGTAAGAGAGGAAAACCAACACAGGTTGGAATCAATACCGTCCTCTACGCAGGAACTCATCAATTTGTAAGTGCAACTGCCAATGGTATCACGAGATCTATCGGCGGAACAATCACGGCAACAGATGCCGATTATGATCCAATCACTGGTGTTCTTACAATCACTTCAAATAGCCACGGTCTATCAAATGGCAATACCGTAACCATTGCAGAAGGATCTCTAACATTTACTTGTTCTCTTGATGACTATGCCACCGAGCACTCATATCCAAGAACAACTGATCCAACTTTCGGACAGAGTCTTACAGTTTCTAATGCTGCTACGAATACATTTGACGTCAACGTGGGGCAGGCAGTTGCAGAATACATTAGAGATATTGGAACTGGAACTTATGGATATTTTAGAGGTTATTTCCAGAATGATCCAACACAAAAACCAATATCCGTTCTGGGATTCTTGGAGAACAGGGGATCGGACAGAACAAAGGACATTGAGACTGATGGATACTACTTTTATGCTCTAGATTCTACTTCAGATAATATTATTTTAACTGCGGATACTCCATTCTTAAGAGAAGATAATCATAACCCTATTGGTAATGTTGTTACTTCAACTTCTTCTGAATTTTCTCTGGAGCAACTATCATCTATTAAAATTAATCCACAGATTAGAAGTCCAATTCCTGGAACAGGAACACCAGTTTCCAGCATTTATATTCCAGCATCTGGAGAAGAGTATGATCTGACACCATACTTTGATTATAATAAAGAATATTTGTCCTTCCCACTTACAAATAAGGTTGATAGTTTGTATTTGTGTGCTTCATCTTCCTCCACATTCGGCATAGGATCAACAATTGGAAATGTTTCTGCAAGTTTGACATGGGAGGAACAGTGATTCATGAATGGTGGAAAGGATATAAAGATAGGTCACGATAAGAGACCTGTTTCTATCGTACCCGTTTCTGAAGAACCAC
>Ga0255751_10002464_pt1 | contig 17248 bp, 10 predicted proteins | sample 071ome_20_FD_179951 | JGI IMG/M metagenome (GOLD analysis project Ga0255751, IMG submission 179951) | Coastal salt marsh microbial communities from the Groves Creek Marsh, Skidaway Island, Georgia - 071412BT metaG (version 2) | ecosystem: Environmental > Aquatic > Marine > Intertidal zone >...
CCGCGTCCGTTGGTTCGGCACCCCCCTGACCGAATACCGCCACACTGGTGTGTCGCGTCGTGCCATCCTTAAAATGCTTTGGTTCTCAGGGGACACCTCCAAGGGACAGTGGGTAAACTGTCACTGCCTGGCACAGTGACCCCCTCCGACCCCTTACAATACACACAACACACACAAACGACCAATGCGTAAGATCGAAACCCTGATGAACGCCGCCATCACCGACAACGCCACGTGGGCGATGGCAAACACTCAGGTTACTCTGAACCCTGAGGGTGAGTCTGAGGTCTTCCTCCATGGCAACCTGATCGCCCGCATCGGTGAGAATTTCGTTCAACTCTTTGACGGTGGTTATCAGACCCCTACCACTAAGTCCCGCCTAAACGCCATCTGCACCGCTCACGCCGTGGAAGGTGAGGGCGTCTTTCAGAAAGCAGGCGAATGGTTTGTCCGTCAGTATGACACCGCCGCTAAGACCTGGCAGACGGTGCCTTTCGTTGATGGCATCATGCTGGTGTGACACCTGAGGCACTGGTCCGGGGGTATTGACCTGCCCCCCGAAATGCTTTATCTTACATACATCGGGAGGCAACGGACCTTCCACACTCCTAAAGACTCATGACTGCTCTGACCGCCGACCAACTCACCGCCATTGAGTTCTATCAGGAAAACCTCTCCTATGTTGAGGGGTTTGGTCTGGCAAACCTGGACCGTGAGGACCGCCTTATGTTCCGTAAGGGTAAGCGCCTCATTGAAGACGCCATCGCCCTTCAGGGTAAGACTGAGCGTATCCCCTTCACTGAAGAGGAAATCTTCCCCGTGCTTGAGGAGTATCTTTCCTCTTACTCCGACGATGGTCAAGTTAAGGTCTTTGACCGTCACCGTGCCGCCGTTGGTATGGCGTCTCACCGTAACGACCCCATCGCCTCCGCTATGGGTCTTCATGGTCAGATAGTCTTTATGGACAACGCCAACGACACCATCGTTAAGTCGTTTGACCGTATGGGTAAGGTTCTCAAGGGTATGTTGAAAGACTACAATACCGCCAACGGGGTTGACCGCTTCAACGTCTGAGGTCTCAGGGGGGACACCCCCCCTCCGCCTTATGTGTTCGTGCTTCGGCAGTGCCCCCGTTGTGGGGGCGTCGCCGTCGGGGCGCGTTATATAAAACCCATGGGTCCCTCTAAGCTATAAAGTGTTACGATCGACAGATCTATATAAAACAAAAAAGCAAACTCAAATACCTGCAATGCAAAAAAATCCCGGAGAAAATTTAACGACTGTAGAGGTTGACCCTGTAACTGGGGAGTATTATGTGACGTTACCTGAGTGGGTAATGAGTGAGTTTGGGTGGTATGAGGGCACGGAGGTCAATATGGAGGTTGACGGAGAGTCTATTATGATTACGGAAGTGAAGGGTTGATGCACAATCCGAAGGGTTGACTGCCTTCATAAATTATTGTATGATAGTTGAGTAACAACACATTCTTATGGCTAAAGGATTTACTGTAAAAGCAAAGGCACCTGCACCGAACTCGAAGGATTCAGAGACGGAGTGGGATTATGACAAAGCACGGGAGATGATCCGTGGGAAGTCCATTGTATTCTGTCTCCCAGGGCGTGGAGTTTCCTACACGTATCTGAAAAATTTCGTACAATTGTGTTTTGACATCGTACAGGCAGGGGGAAGTATTCAGATTAGTCAAGACTATTCTTCCATGGTAAACTTTGCAAGATGCAAGTGTCTTGGAGCGAATGTCTTGCGTGGACCTGATCAGATTCCCTGGAACGGTAAGTTGAAGTATGATTATCAATTGTGGATTGATAGTGATATTGTGTTTAATACGGAGAAGTTCTATCAGTTAATTCTGATGGATAAGGATATTGCAAGTGGTTGGTATTGTACGGAAGACGGGCAAACGACCTCAGTAGCACACTGGATGGAGGAGGATGACTTCCGAAACAATGGTGGTGTTATGAATCATGAGACACTGGAAACGATGTCACGACGTAAGAAGCCATTTACTGTTGACTATGCAGGATTTGGTTGGTTAATGATTAAGCATGGAGTCTTCGAGCACGAAGAGATTAAGTATCCATGGTTTGCACCAAAGATGCAAGTCTTTGAATCTGGAGAGGTTCAGGATATGTGTGGAGAAGATGTAAGTTTCTGTCTGGATGCAATCGCAGCAGGTTTTGAGATTTGGTGTGATCCACGTATCAGAGTCGGTCACGAGAAGACAAGAGTTATCTGATATAATGACAGAGGTATATACGATTCTCCACAAGAACAAAGTTTTACATAAGAACTTGACGGAGACTGAGTATTTTGATATGATGGAGGACCTGTCGATAGAGTTTTATCAGACAGGTTTTCCAAGACCACAAGATCTTGAGACTAAAATTACTAAGAGGTATTGATTATGGCTATACGTAAGGGTGGCGGTTATGTGGAGGGTGCTCCGAAGAAAACTCGTCAAGGAGCAGGTATGAATACGAAGTACGCGGCGACTTCTCGCAATAAAGCGCGAAAGAAGTATCGCGGTCAAGGTAAAGGATGATAGTCAAGGAGGGGGTATATGCCCCCTTTTTTCATGAAAATAAATAATGATAAGGGATAGCAACCCCTCTAAAAGTTCTGTTTTTTATAAAACAGGAGCTAAAAAATGGGTAATTCACCTGTAGATAGGGATGAGGACTATATGAAGGAGATGTGGGGCACGAATCGTCTCATCTCAGACTATGGTTCTATGCAAAAAATCAACGTACATGAAGAGAAGAAGCAGTTTCTTCAAGAGATTATGGACTATGAGAAGACTCATGACTTGAAGAAGCAATCACAACTTCATGAGAAGATTAGAAATGACGATGATTATGATGATTGGGAGTATGGTACAGAGCCAAATTACGGAAACCCTTGGAAGTAAATATAAATAATGTCAAGAAAACTTCTTGACACATGGCAGTCACACGGATATCAAGAGCATTTAAGGACATTAGTTTGTCTTTTGATCCACATCCAGTGACGAAAGACCTGCCTGTACTGAAAAATGCGAATGCAATCAGTAGATCTGTACGTAATTTAGTAGAAACTATCCCAACTGAGCGTTATTTTAACTCTCTTTTGGGATCTGATGTACGTTCTAGTCTGTTTGATTTCGTTGATTTTGGTACTGCAGCAGAAATTGAAGAGCAAATTACAACAACAGTAGAAAATTTTGAACCAAGAGTTGAAAATTTACAGGTAGAGGTCAATCCACAACCTGATAATAACACTTTTGAGGTCACAATTTACTTTGATATCATCGGTCAAGAGATTCCAACACAAGAATTTACATTTTTACTAGAGGCAACCAGATAAACAATGCCTTTTACTAAGTTTACCAACCTCGATTTTGACCAAATAAAGGCGTCCATCAAGGATTATCTCCGTGCAAACTCAAATTTCACGGATTTTGACTTTGAGGGGTCTAACTTTTCTGTCTTAATCGACACTCTAGCGTATAATACGTACATAACAGCGTTCAACTCGAACATGGTTGTCAATGAATCCTTCCTGGATTCGGCAACTTTGAGAGAAAACGTCGTTTCTTTGGCAAGAAATATTGGTTATGTACCTCGTTCTAGAAGCGCCTCTAAGGCAACTGTAAGTTTTAGTGTAGAAACAGACGCAACAACGCCAACACTGACCTTAGAAGCGGGTTTAGTGTGTGTAGGAACAACGAATCAGTCGAATTATATCTTCTCATCGCCAGAAAATATCACAACTACTGTCAGTGACGGCACTGCAACATTTTCTGACATCAATATCTACCAAGGAACGTTCTTAAGAAATACTTTTACTGTTGATGGTTCACTCGATCAGCGCTTTATTCTCAATAATTCGTTCATTGACACCTCTACAATCGTTGTAAATGTAAGAGGAGTTGGTGAAAGTGGTCTTGGTAAGGAATATTCGTTAGTTGATAACATTCTCAACATCAATGCCAACTCTGAGATCTATCTTTTACAAGAAGTTCAGGATGAAAAGTACGAACTCTTGTTTGGTGACGGATATTTTGGCAAAAAATTAGAAAATGGTGCTGTAATTACCGTTTCATACATCGTTACTGACGGCACTGAAGGAAATGGAGCAGCAAGTTTCGCATTTTCTGGTCGATTCTTAGATAATCTCAATAATACAGTAGTACCAACCAACACAATTAACGTTACTACTGTTAATAGTGCCTCAAATGGTGGTGATATTGAGAGTGTTGACTCAATTAAGTACTTTGCACCAAGAATTTACTCTTCACAGTACCGTGCAGTCACTGCTCGTGACTATGAAGCGATCATTCAACTCGTTTATCCTAACACTGAGTCGGTATCTGTTGTCGGCGGAGAGGAATTAGATCCTCCACAATTTGGAAATGTTGTCATTAGCATCAAACCAAAGAATGGTGACTACATTTCTGACTTTGATAAGCAGACCATTCTGACAAAACTGAAGAATTATGCACTGTCTGGTATCAACCAACAGATCGTTGATCTGAAAGTTCTTTATGTTGAGATTGATACTGGAGTCTACTACAACTCTTCACAGGTATCGAACGTAAATAATCTGAAGACTAGAATTAGTGATACTCTGACTACATTCTCTTCGTCTAATATCAATAAGTTTGGTGGTAGATTTAAGTATAGTAAGGTATGTCAAACTATTGATAATGTTGATAACGCTATCACATCAAACATTACCAGAGTTATCATTAGAAGAAACCTGAAGGCACTTGTTAACCAGTCGGCTCAGTATGAACTGTGCTTTGGTAACCAGTTCTACTACAAACCAGAAGGATTCAATATCAAGAGTACTGGTTTTACCCTTGGTGGTAGAACAGGAACCTTCTACTTCACCGATGTTCCCAACGGAGACGGCACTGGAGTCCTCTCTATCGTTAGAGAGTCTACCTCAGAGGGCAAATACATTGTTGAGGTAAAATCTGCTGGTACAGTCGATTATACGAAGGGTGAGATATTAATCAATACAATCAATATCACATCGACAACCGCACCTAATAATATTGTTGAGATACAAGCGTATCCACAGTCGAATGATGTAATCGGTTTGAAGGACCTTTACCTAAGTTTCTCCGTTGCCGATAGCACGATAAATATGGTTAAGGATACTATTACGTCTGGTGAACAGATATCCGGCGTCGGATATAAGACTACTTCTAGCTACTTAAACGGAGAACTAAAGAGGGTATAAGATGATAAAAACTGGATTTGAGACGAGGGTAAAAGTTCAGCAAGTTATTGAGAACCAATTACCAGAGTTTTTACGTTCTGAAAGTCCTAAAGCGGTAGATTTTCTCAAGCAATATTATATTTCTCAGGAATATCAAGGTGGTCCTGTTGACATTGCAGAGAATCTGGACCAGTATTTAAGGTTAGATAATCTTTCGCCAGAAGTTATTTCTGGATCTACCACATTGAGTGGTGATATTACAGATTCGTCCGATACCATTAGTGTCAATTCCACTAAGGGATTCCCAGCACAGTATGGTTTGTTCCAGGTTGATAATGAAATTATCACCTACACTGGTATCACAACCAACTCATTCACTGGTTGTATCAGAGGTTTCAGTGGTATTACCACGTATCGCTCCGATTCAAATCCAGAAGAACTCGTCTTCTCCACATCCAGTAAAGTATCTCACACCTCTGGTTCCTCAGTCAAGAACCTGAGTGCAGAGTTCTTAAAGGAATTCTATAAGAAATTAAAGTATACATTTACTCCTGGTCTGGAGGATGTTGATTTTGTTTCTGATCTCGATGTCAGTAACTTCATCAAAGAAGCAAGAACTCTTTATCAGGCAAGGGAACCAAGGAATCATTCAGAATTCTTTTTAATGTTCTCTATGGAGTAACCCCACAGGTTGTAGATCTTGAAGATTACCTTATAAAACCTTCAAGCGCACAGTTCTTAAGAAGAGAAATTGTTGTTGCTGAGAGAGTTTCTGGTGATCCAAACAAACTGATCGGTCAAACGATCAAAAAGTCAAGCGATACCACGACTCAGGGTTCTGTATCTGAAGTTGAGATCTTTACAAGAGCAGGCATATCCACATACTATAAGATTGGTCTGTTTGTTGGGTATGATGATAAGGACCTGATTGAGGGTACTTTCAACATTCAACCAAAGGCATATGCTGTCAATGCAGTTTCTGCAGGTTCTTCTGTAATTACTGTTGATTCTACTATTGGATTCCCTAGCAGTGGAACCATTGTATCTGGAACCGACAGCATTACCTATGGTAGCAAGACCGTAAACCAGTTCTTAGATTGTAGTGGTATTGATAATGATATTGCTATCAAGGATGAAGTAAGAACTGATGAAGTCTTCTTTGGATATGAAGATGGAGATATAACCAAAAAAGTTGAGATTCGTGTCACTGGCGTCTTGTCTGAGTTTAGTCAGATTGGAGACATCAAACTTTCAAGTGAAGGGCAGAAACTTTACGTCAAGAACGTTGGTGAAAAGATCTTAAATCCAGAGAGTAATAAGACAAGAAAGCAGATATTTGCAAACTCCTGGATCTATAATACAAGTTCCAGATTTGAAGTTGAGGATGTCAGTGGTTCTACTTTTGAACTCAAGGGTAATATTGACAGATCAACTCTGAAAGTAGGTGATACCGTTGATATTCTTGAAGGGTCTACAGAGACTGTAGCACACACTGGGGCAACTGTAGCAACTATTTCTGGTAGACAGATAACCCTAGACAACTTAACAGGGTTTACTGAAAATACTTCGGTAAATTATACCATCAGAAGAACTTTAGAGACTGTAACAAGTTCTGGAACGCCCATCATTTACGGCAACAATGTTCTAACATCTGATACTCAGAATGTTTACAGCAGTGGTGATGAGTATTTCTATGTTGCTTCAAACTCATTACCTTCTTACGACATAACAAAGAACGTTGTAAAAGCAACTCTTGCGTCTGCAACTGGAACTGCTCTGAAGGGATATGATATCAATACTGAGAAGTATTCTATTCTCTCATTCAGTTCAAGTGTTCCATTCTTGACTGGCGATGAAGTTTATTACACTGCTTCTGATGACACCCTTATCGGTGTTCCTGAAGGTACATATTATGTAAAGGTTCTGTCCCCAGATAACCAAATAAAACTATATCTTTCAAGATCTCTGATCGTTACTGACAGTCCTGTTGAGTTTACTTCAGCATCTGCAGATGGTTCGCATACTTTCGTTCTGGCAACTCAGAAAGATGAGAAGATCAGACCACAGAAAGTACTGAAGAAGTTCCCAACAGAGAAGAATATTAAGACTGGTAATAATACTCCAACGATTCCAGGATCTACTGGAATGCTTATCAATGGCGTAGAAGTAATAAATTACAAGTCTTTAGACAAAGTTTACTACGGTCCCGTCGATTACGTTACTCTTTATAATAAGGGTAAGGATTATGATGTTGTAAGTCCACCATCCGTAACCGTATCATCTCCAGGAACAGGAACAACTTCTTTGATTAGACCAGTTGTAACTGGTACTATTGAGGACGTTATCGTTGATCCGCAAAATTTTGATATTAAGAGAGTTATTTCTGCAACAGTAACTGGTGGTAATGGTAGTGGAACTGTTCTGCAGCCAGTTGTAGAAGAAAGATTTAGAGAAGTTGAGTTTGATGCTCGTCTCACTGGTGATGGTGGTGGCATTGATATGGTGAATGAAACCATCACATTCTTAGAAGATCACAATCTCAGGGAAGGTGATGCTATTGTCTATAACAGAAATGGCAATAGTCCTGTTGGTGTTGGATCTTTTGGTGGCAACAATAACTACCTTGGCGATGATTTAAGCAGTGGTTCTGTTTATTACGCTGAGATTGTAAACACCTCTACAATTAAGTTATATCCAACAGAGGCTGATTACAATAGTGGTATCAATACTATTGGATTTACTACATCAGTTACTCAAGGTATTCATAACTTTAGAACCTTTGAAGGTAAGAATACCCTCAGATCTATCAAGATCCTTGAGGCTGGTAGTGCTTATCAGAACAGAAGACTTATTGTAGAACCAGAAAATATTTCATCGATTGACAATATTATCACTTTTGAGGACCATGGATTCAATGATGGAGATATTGTAACCTATTCTACTGACGGAACTACGATTGGTGGTCTCTCTGCTTCCAACAGATACTACATTCTGAAGCAAGATGATGATAGATTCAAACTTGCCAATGCAGGTGTCGGTGGAACAATAACCACAAACTATGAAAGAAGGGAGTATGTAAACCTGACTTCCTCTGGTACTGGGTATCAGAATTTTGCATATCCCGATATTCAAATTAATTTGGATGTCGAATATGATGGAGTTACAGGAACTATAACAGCAACTCCTATTATCAGAGGAGAAATATCACATCTATATCTCTATGAGAAGGGAACTGGATATGGTTCGGACGTTATCAACTTCCATAAGAGACCAAAAATTACCATTCAAAATGGTAAGGATGCTGAGATACAACCTATTGTATCTGGTGGGAAGATTGTTGCAGTACAAGTAACCAATGGTGGTAGTGAGTATACTTCAGCACCACTTCTGACTGTTAATGGTGTTGGTGTTGGTGCTAGACTGAGAGCAGTTGTAAATGCTGACGGAGAAATAACCAGCGTAGTCATTATCAATGCTGGTGTTGGATACGATTCCAATACTACTGTAACTGCTACTCCGAACGGCAGAAATGCTTTTGCTGAGGCATCTGTAAGACATCTGACACTTAATAACGTAGACAGATTTGACAATGAGATTCTGGTAGAGAATCCAGATAATTCTCAGGGTATTGAGTATGGTATTGTTGGTTATTCTACTGATATTGGTTCAAACCTTCTCGACGATGGAACCGAACACTCACCAATTATTGGTTGGGCTTATGATGGAAATCCAATCTATGGACCATATGCATACACTGATCCATATGATTCCGACTCAACAATTAAGACTCTTGATTCTGGATATACGCTTTCCACTTCGAATGTTGTTGATAGACCATCAGGATTTTCAAATGGATTCTTTGTCGAAGACTATACGTACGACAACTCTGGCGACTTAGACCAATATAACGGAAGATATGGCAAGACTCCAGACTTCCCTAATGGCGTCTATGCATATTTTGCAACGTTAGACTCGTCATTGGACGCAGAGTTCCCATACTTTGTTGGAGATACCTACAGAAACATTCCACTGGTTCAAGATGTAAATCAAGATTTTGATTTCAATAACTCTAATCTGACGAGAAACACACTTCCATACAATGTAGCAGAACCATTCTCTGACAACGATTTCATTTCCGAACCCAATGAAATCCTTACTCAAACAGCAACTATTGAGTCAACCGCAAGAGGAAGAGTTACTCAACTGATTATCAATCAGGCAGGTTCTGGATATGCTGTTGGCGATGTAGTAAACTTTGATAATACTGGCACTGACGGTTGTTGTTTGACTGCTGATATTAAAACTGTTACAGGAAAAACCATCTCTGATGTAACATCTACTACAGTTTCTTTCCCAGCAACCAAACTTATCTGGGAAGATGATAACAAACTGTCACTGCATGTAAGTCCCATCAACACCTTGGTTGATGGCGATAGCGTATTCATTTCTGGTCTGACAACTGATATTCAGGGTATCAGTGGTCTCTCTAAGTCTCATAAGATTGGTATTAAGAGTGATACCACTTCTGTGATGAAGGAGATTTCAACAAACGCAACTGCTGGAGTTGTAACTGATATCTATGTCTCCAGAATACCTTCTATTGTATCTGTAGGATCTTCAATAGGCATTGGAACAGAGATATTCTCCGTTCTTAATGTATTCCCCCAAAATAAAGTTCTAAGGGTCTCCAGAGGCGTTACAGGCACCGCTCACACGGTATCTACTGAAGCTTCAGTATTCGATGGAAAACTTACACTGAACTTCAGTACACAATACTTTAATTCCAAACTTGACGATAAAGTATACTTCAATCCAACACAATCTGTTGGTATTGGAACAACGACTGGTATATCTGTATCCAAGAGTTACTCGATTGGCGATCTCACATCTACAATCTCCGTTCCAACTCAGAGCATTTATCTTCCAAATCATCCCTTCAAGACTTCACAAGAAGTTTCCTTTACAAGGGAGAGTGGTTCAAACACACTTTCAGTATCAGATACTGAAACGAGTTCGCCTTTCAACTTACATTCTGGTTCAGATACTCAAACTGTATATGTAATCAGTAAGTCTAAAGATTATATCGGTTTAGCAACTGAGGTTGGTCTCACTACAAGCACTGATGGATTGTACTTCAGATCCTTCACCGCAAATGGAGATTCTGATGATTACAAATATGCATTTGAGTCAAACTTTACACAAGTTACTGGTGAAGTTAAGAAAGTAAGTACAACAGTTTCTGTTGGTTCTTCTCACTTAATGAATAATGGAGATTCTATCACTCTGACTGTAGAACCTAACCAATCAGTTGGTGTTGGAACTTCAACTGGAATTGTCGTTAAGTATAATTCCACATTCGAAAAACTGTTGGTAAATCCAGTCGGATTTAATTCAACTGGAGTAAGCACAACTGCAAATACGATTACTCTCACATCACATAACTTTGAAACTGGCGATAAAGTATTCTACAATTCGACAGATACTCTTATCTCTGGTCTGACTACTGGAGCGTACTTTGTTTATAGAGTAGATAGTGACAATATTAAACTGTCAAATACTAAGTTCTCTGCAGAAAGTCTTCCCCCAACTGTTGTAAGTTTTGCTTCAACTGGTGGCGCAAGTCAAGAGTTGTCTAAGATCAATCCAAAGATCGAAGTTATCAGAAATAATAACCTAGTCTTTGACGTATCTGATACTTCACTTAATGGATTCAACTTCAAGATATTCAAGGACAAAGACTTCTACAACGAGTTGGTTTCTACTGGATCTACCACTACATTTAGTGTAACTGGGTTTGGTACAGTTGGTGTTACCACTAATGCTACAGTTACATTGGATTATAGTGAAGGGTTGTCAACAAGACTTTATTATGCTTTAGAAAAGGGTGGATACATTAGCACGTCTGATACTGAAGTATCCAGTAATGCGGAGATTGCTTTTGTAGATAGTGCTTACAATGGTTCCTATAAAATCTCTGGCATAACTTCAAATACATTTAATATTTCACTTTCATCTATCCCAGAAGTATCAAATTATACTTCAAGCAATACCGAGACTCTGAAGTATTCATCTTCTTCTCCAACTGCTCGTGGTGGTGTAGATTCACTGAAAGTTATTTCTTCTGGTAATAACTACAAGAAACTTCCAAAGTTTGTAAATATCACCTCTGCTGCAGGTGTAAATGCTGATATCATTCCACAATCTACAGAAATCGGTAGAATCAATGAAGTCACTATCATCGATCAAGGTTTTGATTTCTCTGCAGATAAGACTCTGAACCCAGAGGTTTATATCTCACCTATCGTCAATGTTATCAACAAGAATACTATTTCTGGTATCAGTATTGTATCTGGAGGTTCAAATTATACAACAGCACCAGATCTCGTTATCGTAAATCCAGATAATGGAACTGCTTACGATACTGGTTTCTTAGAGGCAGAACTTCAAGGTTCATCTATTGCTAGTGTTTCAATCCAGGAAACTCCTAAGGGACTGTCGGAAACTGTCAACAAAGTATATGCTATCAACAACAGCAATGGTGTTGCAATAAGCACGATCAGATCGTCTTCTTCTGGAATTGTAACTTGTACTCTCGTAACACCTCTCACTGGGTTCAGCACGGATGTATTTAGTGTCGGTGAAGAAATCTTTGTTGAAGGAATTCAAAAGTACGGTACTGATGGCGAAGGATTCAACTCTGAAGACCATGAGTATAATTTCTTCACCGTAACTTCATATACTAATACAAACCCCGCTATTGTAGCATTTGATATTTCAGACTTCACCTCAAATGCAGGTATTGCAGTAACGAATCAGAATTCTTTTGCTTCTATCATTAGCAAGTCGAACTATCCTGTATTTACAGTAACTCAGACAAAGAATAACTTTATTGTTGGCGAAACTTTATACACCAAGAATGGTTCCACTTATACTGAAAGAGATTTGGTTATTACTGAAGATAGTGAAGACTTTATCAAGGTATATGGAACATACACACTTGAAGAAGGTGACGTTATCCTTGGAAAGGATTCTGGAACATTAGCAACCGTCAATACAACCACTGAAAATAGAGCTATATTCAGAGTAGACTATTCACTCAGAAAAGATATCGGATGGGCTGACGATGTTGGTAAACTCAATGAAGATTATCAGGTAACTCCAGATAACGACTACTATCAGAATCTCTCTTACACAATCAAGAGTCCAATTGAGTGGGAAGATCTTGTAACGCCTGTTAATAGACTCCTCCACACATCCGGTCTCAAGAACTTTGCAGATACTGGTATAACCAGCACAGCAAGTGTATCTGGAGCATCTACTGCATCAACTACTCCTCAGTCTGCAAGTAGTTTGGCATTGCTTGATATTATTGAGAGTAAGAGAGTTGACACTATCAACAACTTTGATAGAGTCATTGATCTTGAAGTTGAGTCTAATAAGTCTAAGTTCCTCAAGTTTGAGAATATCAAACTTTCAGACTACATCAAATGCCTGACAAACAGAGTACTGGAAATAGACCAGATAAATGATGAGTTCCTCAGTGGAAGAAGTGGCAGTGATCTGTTTGTTGACGTTGACGAATACAATGTTGCTGACGGATATAGTCGTTTCTTGGTTCAGATTTCAAATCCAAGTTCAGATGATCCAGATAGACAAACAATCGAACTTGTTACCTTACCTTCACCAGACGGAAATATTTTAACACTCGAAAAGGGCACTGTTGTCAGTGAAAATGAAGATCTTGGAGAGATTCGTGGATTCATTGGTCCAGATGATGGTCTGAGTCTGAGATTCACTCCAACCGATAGTTTCGATTCTGATTACGATATTAAAGTAATCAAGAATAACTTCTCTTCAACCCTTGCTGGTGTTGGAACACAGTCTATCGGATTTATCAATCTCACTGGTTCAAACGTATCCGTATCTTCTGGAACTACAGAATCTATTATTAGTGCAAATGTTTCTTCAACCGAAGCATTCTTTGCTAATGTAGAGGTTAGAAATACTGCAAACAATGAAAGAAATTATGTTGAAATTTATGTAGATCATGATGGAACTGACACCTACATTTCGGAATATTTCTTCGATAATGCTGATACATATCAGACTTCTGGAAACTTTATCGGATCATTTGCTGCCAATATTGATTCTGGCGTTCTTTCTATTGACTTCACTAACGACGAGTCTGATACTGTATTCATTCGCTCTAAGATCGTTGGCTTTGGAACCACTGCTTCGGGCATTGGAACTTACAGATTTGCAGCAACAGGTCAACCTGCAGATAGTGTAAGAAGTGCAAGAATTCAAAGTAACTTTGTAGTTGCTTCTGGAGTATCTACAGTATTCACAGTATCGTCTTCCGATGTTACTTCTATCAAGTCTATTGCAAAAGTAAGTTATGGAAGCACCAGTGCGCTGCACCAGATGCTGATAACTCACGATGGAACAGATTCATATCTGGTCCAGTATCCATTCCTTGCTGTAGAAAATACAACAGGAATCGGAACATTTGGTTCTGTCCTTTCAGGTTCAAACTTAGAACTTCAGTTCTTCCCTGAGTCTGGTATAACCGATGTTATTACAGTACAGACACAAAGTGAAATCATTCAAACTGAACTTGATTTTGTCAACACTCCTCTTGATCTGGTTTATGGACCTATGAGTGAGAGTGTTCTTATCTCTCAATATGATGCAATCAATGGAGATAGAATCAATAAGACTGCGTTTGATTTGGAATATTCAGGTACTCCAATCTTCCAGAAGACATTCAATCCATCAGATACTGATGTTCTTGAACTTGGAACTGGTACATTTACCATTGACGATCACTTCTTCAACACTGGAGAGAAACTGTTCTATGCTTCAGGAACTTCATTTGAAGGTCAAACTTCAAGTGATATGCAGGATTCTGGTGGAACTGGTATCGGAACCACAGTCTTTGCTATCAGAGTCAATAACAATCAGTTCAGAATCGCATCAAGTCTTGCAAATGCAAATGCTGGAACTGCAATCACTTTCAGCTCTGCAGGAGATGGTAACGCACACACTCTTGAGATGGAGAAGAAGATGGAGAAATCCATTATCTCTATCGACGGTATCGTTCAATCTCCTATAACCTATACTTCAGTAGCATACACTCTGCAAAATAATATCAGTGGAAGTGTTTCTGCTGGTGCAACATTCTTTGCAATGACTGGCATTGCCACCATCTTCCCAGGAGATCTTCTCAGGATTGAAGATGAATATCTTAAGGTTGAATCAGTTGGTCTTGGTACGACATCTGTTGGACCTATCACTGGAACTGGATCATTCAATGTCGTTAAGGCACAAAGAGGATTTGTTGGTTCATCCGCAACTTCTCACACAGATTCAACTGAAGCAAGAGTTTATATTGGATCTTTCAATATTGTTGGTTCTAAGATTCACTTTACCGAACCACCTACAGGAAGCGGATCATCCGAACCTGTAGATGCAGGAAACTTAGAGTTCCCAAGATCCACCTTTGGTGGTAGAGTCTATCTGAGACAGGATTATTCCACAAACCAAATATATGATAATATCTCCAGAGAATTTACTGGAATTGGTGCTACTTACACCTTGACTGTTGGTGGAGCAAATACAACTGGTATTGAAACTGGAAGTGGCGTCCTCTTCCTCAATAATATATTCCAGACTCCAACAACATCGAACAATAGTGGAAACAACTATAGTTTCTCTGAGAACTCTGGCATTTCTAGTGCAGTATTCACTGGTATAACTGACAATAGTGGAGACATTATTAATTCCGAATATGATGTAAATATCAATCAACTTCCAAGAGGTGGAGTTATTGTTTCTCTCGGATCAACACCTGGACTTGGTTATGCCCCTCTCGTAGGCGCATCAGTAACTGCAGTCGTCGGTGCTGGCGGTTCTATTGTTTCGGTTGGTCTCGGAACAACAGATATTGTTGGATCTGGTTATAACGGAATCGTTTCTATCGGCATTTCGGTATTCGAAGAAAATCACGTTGGCGACGTTGCTTCTATTACAGCAACAGTTGGTGCTGGCGGAACATTATCCTTCTCTGTTGGTGCTGGTGGTACTGGATACAGCAATCCTGCAATTCTGGTATCTGAACCTTCTTATGAAAATCTTGAAGTTGTTGGTGTATCCAGACTTGGAATTGGAGCAACAACAGATACTGGAACTGGTCTCTTATTGTCGGTTGAAGTTGGAGAAACTTCTACTACAGGTATTGGATCTACCTTATTTGAAGTTAAGACGTTCAACATAACCAGACCTGGATATGGATTTAAAGTTGGTGATGTATTCACTCCAGTTGGTTTGGTTACAGACAGAAATCTGTCTGGAGTAACTACACAATTCGAACTTACGGTTCTTGATACCTTTACTGATGGATTCTCTGCTTGGCAGTTTGGTGAACTTGATTATATTGATTCTATTGCAACCTTACAAGACGGAACTAGACAGAGATTCCCACTTTATTACAATAATCAACTATTGAGTTTTGAAATTGATGAAGATGATGCAGATTCAGCACAGATTGACCTCAATGCAGTATTGCTGATATTCGTCAACGGTGTTATCCAGAAACCTGGTGAAGCATATACATTTGAAGGTGGTACTTCATTCAGATTCACTGAACCACCAAGACCAGAAGATAATGTCAGCGTCTTCTTCTACAGAGGTACAAGAGGAACTGATAGTTTAACTCAAGATATAACTGAGACTGTTAAAGTTGGTGATACTCTCACGGTTCGCAAGAATCCTGCAAATGAGGATACTGTCGGACAAGATCCAAGAGTCGTACATAAAATTTCAGAATCAGATAGAGTAGAAACTAACATTTATACTGGTCTTGGTATTGATGAAGATAACTATAAACCAGTTGATTGGACTAAGCAAAAGTCTGATTTGATTATCAATAATGAAGTTATCTCCAAGGCAAGAGATTCTATCGAAGCACAAGTTTATCCAACTTCTAAGATTATTGGCGATTTCTCAACTACAGACACTCAACTCTTTGTCGATAACGCACAGTTCTTCAACTATGAAGAGAATGAAAGTTCTATTGTAATCGCTGATGTAGATGGAATTATCGTTCAGGGTACAGATCCAGTAGCAGCAGCAATAACTGCAGTTGTTTCTGCTGCAGGAACTATCAGTAGTTTGACTATCAATGATGGTGGTTCTGGATACACTGGTTCTTCCGTTAGCGTCTCTATTGCTGCACCAAAAGCAATTGGGGTTGGAGTTGGAACAACTGCTACTGCAACGGTATCGGTTACCAACGGTGCTCTCGATACTGCAACGATAACTAATCCTGGATTTGGATATACCCAAACAAATCCACCTCAAGTTCTTGCACCAACAACCAATACATCATACGAAAACATTACTGGAATTGATGATGTTGAAGGATTCTCTGGTATTATCACAGGAATTACAACCACAACGGGTACAGGCGGTCATCCACTTGCACTTCAGTTCTTCCTCCATTCACCAGACTTCAATGCCGACTTACTGGAAGGTTATCCAATCTTAATTAAGAATACTTCTATTGGTTCTGGCGTGACTTCCGTTGATAGTGGTAACTCTGCAGTTGTTGGAATTGGTACAACATTCCTCGATAACGTCTATATCATTCACACTCTCAACCACCCAGGTGCTGCAAATGCAGACATAATCGTCAACATTGATTCTGGCACCGATACAACTGGATTATCAACGGTTGGTGTTGGTACAACAAATCCAGTTGGAAGATTCTCCTGGGGTAGATTGTCAGGATTTACTAGAGATGATTCACCAATTTCTATTGGTGTCACTGGATTGACTGTCAATCTGGGTCTGACGACGTTCCCTTCAATTCAAAGAAGAGGATATGGTTTGAGAGATTCTGGAAGTCTCAGGAAGAAATTCTGATTGAACCTACTTATAAATATAGAAAAAAGCTATTAAGATGGCGGCAATTGTAACAGATCAATTTAGAATATTAAATGCGGGTAATTTTGTAGATTCCGT
>Ga0255751_10002466_pt1 | contig 17244 bp, 19 predicted proteins | sample 071ome_20_FD_179951 | JGI IMG/M metagenome (GOLD analysis project Ga0255751, IMG submission 179951) | Coastal salt marsh microbial communities from the Groves Creek Marsh, Skidaway Island, Georgia - 071412BT metaG (version 2) | ecosystem: Environmental > Aquatic > Marine > Intertidal zone >...
ATGCGCGTACTGCTGAACAACTTCCTGTTCGGCGCCAAGATGGGTATGAAGACGAACTACTATTTCAACACGGACGGTAAGTCCGATAAAGATAAGGATATTGGTTGTGACAGCTGTGACGTATGATTATTTAAAGCCTGCATTTGAAGTAGAACAGATTCATGGTGCGCGCTGGCGGATCATTGAAGGGGCTATGGACCCTAAAGGAACGAAAAATATGATCGGCCGAGTAGCGATCATCCCATATGTCAACGATGTTATGGCGATCAACTACCCTATCAAAGATACGACTCGTTATGCCACGCGATACTTCGTGGAGTATAAAGACATCCTGATGTTGGAGCGTGAAGATGGCTAAGGTTAGTTTCGGTCTCCGAGAAGGGTATATACAGGTCAAGCACGTCAAGGGTCATATCTACAAGGTAGTAGATCCTGGCCAGGGCTCTCGTCTGCAGGCCGGAGAGGGGATCATTATCTCCTCCGACTCGATCATCACGGGCGTACCTCTACTAAAGACCGTTCCCGGTACAAATGATTGCATCAATGATCCTCAAGGAGAGAGTGCAATCTTCATCAAATCATCAGACGTAATAGCAGTAGTTAAGGTGAATAATGGATCTACAAAATAACAACAACCTGAAGGGTCATTACCCGCTGTACCTAGGTGGAGAACTCGGTCTTATCGATAATATCCACGAGACCTATCCTCAGGTTGCTAAGCTCAGAGATGAGCTGTATCGTAACAAATGGGATTGGCGAGAAATCTCTCTAGCGAAAGATGCACGAGATATCGTTGATCCGACACTGGCAGCTGGCACTAAGGCGATGACACGTAATCTGGCTTACCAGTTCGCTGCCGACTCCCTGGTATGCTCTAGCGTGATTCAGGTAATGGGTAATTTCTGTAGTAACCCTGAATTACTCGGTCTTCTTCAGGAATTAGAGTCTAACGAGTATGTGCACGCGATGCAATACTCCGAGATCGCCAAGAAGGCCTATCTAGAGCCTCAGGAGCTCTTAGAGGAGATTAAGAGTACGGAACCACTGCTGGACCGACTGCGGCCCGTAGCGGACGTTCTAGAGGCTACAGAGAAGATGTCGCATCTATACGCACTCGGACTGGAGACGGACGAGACGCGTCTACGCAGACAGATCATTAAGTATCATGCTGCAGTACTGGCTCTAGAGGGTATCGGGTTCGCAGGTTCGTTCGCCGCCACGTTCGGTGTAGCCAAGGCGTATAAGTCGTACGAGGGTATTAAGAACTCTGTACAGCTGATCACGCGTGACGAGCTGGATATCCATGTGAACATCGGTATGACGATCCTCAAGATCCTCAAGGAAGAATGGCCTGAAGAGTATGCGGCCGTACTCCCCGAGATCCGCGTCATGTACGATACGGTACTGAAGGTAGAGGATAAATGGCTCGACTATATGTTCGACGGCGTGACGGTACGCGGTCTGAATAAAGAGTTGCTGTCTAAGTATATCTACTTCCTGGCCTTTACTGTATACAGTGCAGTCTTCGACGAGCACGATATAGAGCAGACGCCTAATCCTCTTCCGTGGATGTCCGAATATACCAACCTAGGTGATATTCAGGTGGCCGCTCAAGAAACACAACTGGTAAATTACAATGTCAATATCATTAACGATGACGTATCGGACGATGATGACCTTGATGTAACACTGTAAGGAGGCTTCGGCCTCCTTTTTTATTGGAGGTCGTTATGACCAGTATTGGTAATATCCGCGGAAGATTACGTGGTGAAGAAGTGTTCTCCGGACAGGTAGGAGATCCCTGTATCTATAAGGGGCAGGTAGAGATGTACGTTCCGTGGATGGATGAAGATGAATTGAAGAATATTCCTCTCGAGAAGGATGAGGAACCTCTGACTGACACAGGAGAAGTCCTGCATTACATCGTAGATACCTACGGACAATTTCTCAAAGATATTGATGCAGGAATCCGTCATGAAACTCACGAGTGGGGTTCTGATAAATTTATCTTTTACGATGTAGGTTCTGAAAAAATCTTTGCTAAGCAAAACCTCCATTCAGAATTCCTACCTTATGCAAAGAATATCCTGGAAGAGACTATAGATCAATTCGCTATGAAGCATAGGGATCGACCTTACTCCTATCTCATAAGAGATGGTGAAGGCGGTTGGATCTTCTCAGACACTGATGATTCAGCTAGATTAGGTCTAGCGACTCCTATTGACGTAATAGACATTGTTCAAGGTTATGTCCCGGGAGCTATGCATTACATCCGAGGCAACCGCCATATGGACGTAAATAGGGATTGCTCGAACGCCGATTACAGCTTACTAGGAGATCGTCTTCATGCCGAGTTCTGAGAATATACATGCACGTCTAAGAGGCCGTCCGTTCCAAGGTGAAATCGGAGACCCCTGCATCTATAAAGGTCGTACGGATCTGTACAATACTTTCATGAGATCTGGGACCGTAGAAAATACTCCTCTGCATGAGGATACTTTAGGTCTAGATAGTGACGAAGACGTATACATTTACTTTCAGGAAACTTACGGGGATTATTTATCAGACCTAGGCCTTATCGTTGGTCGATATATCGGTGCGAATAATTACATCGATGTAGAGCATGAGCCTAGCGGATATCTCCTAGCATGCCAGGAAATAAAAAGAGAGTTCTACCCTTACATGGGCCAGCTCCTGGATGAACTGATAGATACTGTCCATTATCTTTTACATAAGAAAGATTCGGAAAATCGTCCCTGGTACGGGTTAATCGATGGTGCTTGGGTAGAGACTACTATTGAAGAACGAGAGGGGAGGTCTCCTATCGTCTATCGTACGTACTGTGGTGAGGAGGTTCAGGATATAGTCCAGGGCATCGTGCCGGGAGCCCTGTTCTATGTTAACGGAGATGGGATTAAGACTATCAGACCTGATGACGGTACTGAATGGTCATTCATAGGAGACAGTCATCATGCCCTCTATTGAGAATATTTATAGCCGCATACACAATGAATGCCATTTAGATCCTAAAGGTGATTTCTACATGTCTGGTGGGGATATATTCTATCACCAAGGATATGATAAGCCTGTCAGAGACATTCACTCCATACCTATCTGTGAGGACCTTAATCCATTCAATACTTTTCAAGAAGCGTTTGATTATTTCTGCCGAACTTACGGGGATTACATACGATCTCTAGGGCTCTTCATATTCTTGGACGATGACTATGGTGGCCCGCATTCATTCATTGATATACGCAGACAGGACGATATAGATTCAGACCTCTTTATATACCAGGCTTTGAGTGCAAGGGCTTTACCATATGCCCGTACCATTCTAGAAGAGTTCGTAAATCAGGTGGATATACACTACCCGACAGAGTATGGTATGAAGAATTCTTTTATGTTATCTGAAGGGTACTGGTCTTCCGTAAGCTTGGAGGAATTTCGAGCCATGTCTTCTGAGGCACGAGAGGACGCATATATTACTGCTCATGAGGTAGAAGATATCATCGCAGGCGATCATCCAGATGCGATCGAGTACGTAGATGCTCAAGGCAATACATCCTCTGCTTATAATCGACATACATTTCGCTATTCAGTCTTAGGAGATAGGAATGTTATTAGTTACTAATATCCTATACTGGATAGGTGGAAGTTCTGCCTGCTATGCCAGTAGATCAAAGGATAGTTCAGAGATATACGACTCTACATCTTTTCCTTACAGCGTATTAGTAGAGCCGCCATGCCAAGCATAGATAATATAGAAGGTCGACTAAACGGAGATCCGATAGAGTACCTAAGCTACGGCGACCCCATAATCTACAAGGGCGAGTACATGATCCCTTCCGGTATTCAGGATGCTCTATTCGATCATTCTTTCGCAGAGCCGGCTCCTCTAGAGCCAGACGAGCATCCTATCGAATATCTAGAGGATGTAATCGATTACTTTACCCAAACGTATGGCTCTTACTTGCGTTCAGAGAGGTTCTATATCGATGTAGGAGAAAGCCGTGTAAGAAGAGCTATTCTGCTTAGCCTCGAAGGCGATGACGGATTGAGGAGCCATAGCCAGACCATACTAGAAAAACATCTCCCGTACGCTAAGACGATCCTAGAGGAATTCGTAACCGCAAGTATTATCGATGCGGTATCAGATTCTTATCTCTACAACACTGGAGAGGGATGGCTTACCGAGAGTACTGATGAGGATGGACCACCCTCCTTGAGTATCATATCGACTTCGTACATACTTGGAGAGATCTTCGAAGTGGTCGAGGGGAATCTCCCCGACGCTGCATTCTATATCAGTAAGCAAGGCGATCTAAGAGAGGAGTATGATGAATATCACTGCTATTCCGTAATAGGGGACTTTTATGATTAGATTAGAAGATCGAGGAGAAATGTTCCCTAACGAGATCTTGAAAGTAGATGGAGTAGAATACCTCTCTCATGAGATACGTACGATGATCGCTCATACCGGTGATAGAGGATTCTTTCACAATCACGAAGTCATTCGCTACCGTCCTGAATCCGAGGAAGGAAGGTTCACTACCCTAATAGAGGCAGAGCAGTACATCCGAATCACCTGTATGGATTATCTCAACGAGATTGGATACACCTTAGACGTGTCTAGAAGGAGGGATTCTATAACGGTACAAGTATTACCAAGACCTTCTTCCAATCATCAATTCATAGAGCGGATCCCTATTAGCGTAAAGATAACGGAGAGGAGTCTGAAATATCTAACTAATACAGTAGAGATAATTCTCTCCCGTCTTGAATCCAGTGGATACGCCAGTATTCTATTCCTAGACACTCATGGAGATATCCAAGTCATTCATCGCCACGATAGTGACTCGACCTTCTTATCGGAATACGAGACTTCTATTGTAGTGTATAAATCTAAAGGATATGTAGAAGATGTTATTTCGGGAGATCATCCGGACGCCATGTACTACCTAAGCGGGAGCTTATCATTACGTACATCGTATCAGGAAGGTTACTATTCAGTGATAGGGGATACCCCCTATTAAATAAATTCCCACCAACAGTTATAAAGAAGATACGAAGGATATGTACGCGCCTTCGTAAATGTACATTTTTAAAAGTCAATTGAGGACATATATATGACTACTCGTATTCAAATTCCAGGCCGTGAAGATCAAGTACTACCAGGCATGACTCTAACTGAAGATCAAGTTGTTGCTTCCTTCGCCGGCACCGTAGACCTGAGCTCTTATGAATCTTCTACCAGCACCGTTAACGGTGAGACCGTTATCTCCTTCACCAACCGTACCGGCACTAAAGGCGCTGGTGATGCAGACGCTTTCCTAAGCATGGTTCTTAGCCAAATCGCAGGTGCTTCGCCGGAAGTTACTTCAGTAGATTTCACTAAAGAAGAATCAGAGCCTGAAGAAGTTGAGCTGGTTAATACTCTGATCAAGATCCCTGGTCGTGAAGCTCAGACTATTCCAGGTATGGTAATGGACACTGCACAGGTTCGTGCTGCATTCTCTGGTTCTGTAGACCTAAGCTCTTACGACAGCTCTGAAACCGAAGAAGGTGATACTCTGGTGATCGAGTTCACTAACCGCACCGGTACCAAAGGTGCTGGCGACATCAATATCAACGTTGCCGGTAACGTAGTAGTTAACACTCGTATCAACATTCCAGGTCGTGAAGCTCAAACCTTCCCAGGTATGGTAATGGATATTGACGATGTTAAGGCTGCCTTTACTGGCGTAGTAGATCTTAACGACTACGAAGCCTCTTCTCTAGATGAAGGCGATACTCGAGTTATCTCTTTCGCTAACCGTACCGGTACTAAAGGTTAATCAAAGGAGCTTCGGCTCCTTTTTTTAGGAGAAACATATGCAATCATTTCCTGATCAGATGCTTGAGACCTTACAGGGTCAGATCTCTGATAGATTCCTGAGAGAACCTATCGAGATATTAGGAGAGGATCTGTTCAAACGTCTATTCGACAACACTGGTTCCATTCCGGTTATCGTAAACTTCTTGCAGTGCAACTGGCTTTATAAGCAGCTTGCAGGATATTATCTGACTGCAGAAGGATTCCGAGAGCTTAACCCAGAAGCCCGAATCCCTCCGTCATTCCTCAATGTTATTCGCGTGACCGACGATACGATCGTCATCGGGTACTATAAAGTATTCAACGGAGAGCCTACTTTACAGAGTCATCCTATCCGAATCGGAGCGAGCTTCGAGGGATTTCATACTAACCTTAAGCGCACTATTACTGAAATGTACGCTACAGCCTTAAGAGAAGGAGATCTATGGCTACTGAAAGCACTGAACCTTCCGGACTAGAATCGGTATTCAACGCCAAGCCTGGGTACACGAGTCCTAAGGAAGATATAGATCGCCAGTTCGAAAACATACTGGCCGATACATCTATCCCGACCGACCTAAGTCGACTAGGCAACTATTGTAATGCTCGTATTCGCGAGGCCCAGAACCTGTGGCACAGCCGAGAGAACTGCGACAGAGATAATACTCGTAATGCATCTCGTTGTATAGACGCTGCATCATTCACTCAATTCAAATCGATCCTAAGAGGTATCATTTATGTCTAGTATCGAAGCAACTATTCATTCAGACGGCTACGTGACCGTCAATACTAATCAAGGTAGGAAGAATATTTCTATCGCAGATTACCTTACCGGTCTACGCGAATTCCAGTCCCACTACTTAGGCGAGGTAGAGGAGTCTGATACTATTACTGACAGTTTCGTGATGCCTAACGGTATTCACAGAGCAGATCGTACTAACTTCGGTCATCGCGTCACGCTATATTATCCAGAAGCTACTCATACCGTATCTCACGAGAATGGTGAAAGCTATACGATTCCATTCCCTAATGTCGTCATTGAAGTAGATCTTCATACTAACGACTCCGGTTTTAAATTCGGTCGAATCAAGTGGTATGCTACTACTCGTGGTCGCTTATCTCTGCCTACACGCATGGAAACGGATCACGACATCTGGAATCTTCCTATGCCTAACATGTTCGACAGCGGCGAGATGTGCCTAGGCAGTAACTCGCTACCGGGCGTAGTGTACAACGACTGGTCTATCCTGGATATGTTATATAATGATATCCTAGTCCGATCCAAGTTCAATAACGACCTGTCTGTACGCGAGACTCGCAGAGATTACAGCGGCAGTGGCTGGCTGTCTGAGCTAGAAGGTCACGACTCTTTCCCATACGACTTATTAAGGTAATCCATGGCTACGATCATTAATCCAATTACTACAGTACTACTATCTCCTGAAGAATTTGACAGCGGCGATTATGATCGCTTTATGTTCAAGTATATCCTAGAGAAGGATGGTACTATCACGTACGTTACTACCTTTACCGGTGACCGATTCATCTGCGTACCAGAGGCTAAGATCAAAGGACTTGCCGCCGACGCGAAATCGCCTGCCCGTCCCAGTATCGTACAGCCGCTTGCTCGCGGTCAAAAGATCCCTGAAGAGTTCTTCTATCAGATCGAGCAATTCTTCCTAGACGTAATGGCTATGTCCCCTAAGGGAAGCAAGATGGGTCACGGCTCTTACGAAGCTCAGATCTTTGTCATCTGGAATCCTGCTACCGGTTATCGTCTTTTAGTACCTAAACAGACCGTATCGGCTGCGTCTGTTACTTACGATCTTCAGGAAGACCTATCTGAAGGCGATATCGTGATCATGGACGTGCATAGCCATAACACCATGGGTGCGTTCTGGTCTGGTACCGACGATCGTGACGACGGTAAGAACCCATGGATCTCTGGCGTATTCGGTGAGCTTAACCGAGAGACTAAATATCTATTCCGCTTCAATGACGGTACAGGTAACCACTTCGATCTTGATTATGATGACGTATTCGAGACCGAGGAGGTACCGGCTTTCCAAACCCCAAAGGCATGGCTGGACCGAGTGTCCATCCAATCGACGTCATATATGCGTCCGAAAGGCAAAGGTTCGGCCGCAGGCGGTTGGGGTTCATGGTACGGCAACTGGATGGACGATGCGGACGATCTGGACGAGAAGGAGCTTACCGAGATGAGTCAACTTCTGGCCAGCGATACGTTGGTATCAGAGGAGGAAGACCTGTTCTATGCTCTAAAGGGGATCTGCTCAGACTTGCAAAAGGAGCATGGAAAGACTTTGCTTCAAGAGCTGGAGTACACGTTCCTGAATCCGGACTATTGTCCAAATCTGCCTCAAGAAGATCTGGGCACCTTAGAAGCCATGCAAGAAGAGGTCGACGCAGTTAGAGATGCGACGATCGTATGCTCTGTAATCAAAGAGGTAAAAGATGCTTTATAGAAAGTTTGACTTACTGATCACCGATGTGATCGTAGTTGGCTGCGGTGGTACAGGCTCTCGCCTGGTGCCGCCTCTAGTGCAGATGCTTAAGAATGCACAGAACGCCATTAACCCTGCACTGTACTTGATCGACTTCGATGAGGTGGAGTTTAGTAACCTATCCCGTCAGAACTTCATCGAGCCTGACCTAGGCCAGAACAAGGCGCAGGTACTTGCTGAACGCTACAGTGCTGCCCTTGAGTTCCCGGTATTTGGTATTAACGGAAGGGTGGCGGTTAACACACCTATCGTTCAAATGGGTAATCACCTAGAGCGACGCATCAATCCATCGACACGCAAACTGGTCATCATGTGTGTAGACTCGGTGCAGGCTCGACTAGAGATCATGGCTGCAAGCCCCGCCAATACTGTGTTTATCGATGCAGGCAATGAAGATTCGTACGGTAATGTGAGTATTTTCGACAATGTTCATACAGATCTGTTTGATCTTAATTTGACCGATCTGAAACCCTTCTCGAATGAGGTTGCTATTCCATTCATTCCCGCGCCTACAGCCCGTTATATGGATAACTTACGTAATCCTCCGGTAGCTACAGGTTCGTGTGCGGACCAGGATCAGAGCCTAGCGGTTAACTTCCAGATGTCTGCAGGCATCCTGGCTGCCGTCCAGAGTCTGACGTTCAATACCCCGTTCGTGTACAATACGAACTACTACGATCTCATCCGCGGTAATACCACGAGCAAGATGACGAACGTATGGTGGAATCAGACGATGGCTGTTCACGATACCGGAGAAGATATCGTGCCGGATCCGGTACGTAGCCGTCTGAACAATGCTACTTCAGCATTCTTAAGTAGCGTCCCGGGCAATAATAGTAGTCGAATTGTCTCTAACCTGAACTCTGTGTATAATAGAGTTATTCAGGAAGCTAAGCTGATCGATCCAGCACTGCTAGCCCTTGTGGCATAAAAAAAGGAGCCCTAAGGCTCCTTTTTAGTTACTTCAACGGATTTTTAACTTTGAACAGCCAACGTAGTCCATATGTACTCGCCACAATTCCGATCACTACCCACTCGTACCAGCCGGGCGCCGTTCCCAGCGTCTCCCAGCCTAGAGCAATAGCTCCTTGCACTTCTTCGTTCGGAATAAATCCTGCGACAAATGGCGCCATGAAAATGATCATTAAGATCTCATCCTTCCAGCTGTGCTGCATCTGCCTCTGAGCTTCTACATCATAGTCTCCGGCCTGAGTCAATGCGGTCTGTAGCCTAGCTACCTCTCCATCGATCTTGGCTTTCTCTATACGAAGCTTACCTTCCGCTTTAACCTGCTTCAGTTCAGTGTTCTTCGTGAAAATTCCTGTTACACCTTCTATGGCGCTACCGATCCAATCCATCATGCTTCACTACCTCCTGGTCAGGTTTTGGTGTAGGGTCTTTAACGTCTTTTTTTAGCTTATGCTCGATAGATGTTATCCTCATGTCCAATACCGATATAGCGTCCTCTAACTTCTTAATACGGTCATCGGGGTCGGCCCAGCAAAGGGGAGTGAATAGCATAATGAGCGCTAATAAAACATGTCTCATATCCCATCTACCTCTCGGTTTCGAGTCGAGTCTCTACCTTTCCCAGGCTGACTTCCAACTTAATAATCGTATCAGACAACTTCTCGACGACGCCGAGGACCTTGTCCTGATTCTTAGAGAGGGAATCTTTCTCGGCCTCTAGGCCGGTCAGGATGGCTTTCATATCGGAGACTTCTCTTTGTACAGACTTAAGGTCCTGAGAGAAGCCATCGATGATAGGTTTTTGGGACTCTACGGTCGCCTCTAGAGCGGCTACATCCTTTTGAAGCAATGTAGTCGAACCCCAGTAGGTCAAACCTGCGGTTAATAAAAATGTTAAGAGTACGGGCACGATGACCTTCATCCAGCCGGTTGTATTGCTTTCTCCAGGCATCTCGTGTCCTTAGTCAATTTAACGGTAAGTCATTAACTATTTTACCACTAGAGTGATACGATAGGACGAACCTTAATAGTTGCATTGGATAATGTCGTAGTGATTACATCGCTCCCCGGGATAGTAATGTCTATCTGAGAGTCAGTATTCGCCGTAACGACACATTCGTACTCCGTACCGTCCCCGGTATCTACAATGAATACCTCGACCATATTAGACCCTCCTGTAGAGGTATAGTCGGACATTACGAGAGTAGCCATCTGTCCGCGAGTTACTGTATTACCTGCTACTGCGCCCGATGGAGGGTTAGCAGGATTAACAGTAATGTATACAGTAGATTCATTAGATACTAAACCATCTAAGTCTGCTACGGTGTACGTGAAACTATCTGATCCGACGAAGTCGGTACCTGAATAATCCAGATTGATAGTCGACAGAGTCTGTCCATCCTGAGTTGCAACGCCGTTAGCAGGCTGACTCGTGATCGTTAGCGTATTCAGGTCGATTTCATCATTATCATCGGACATGAGAGATGACAGGTTAACCTGAGTGAACGACGCATTGAAGTCTACCGTACGACTACCGTCTATAGTAACTGGAGCTGCGTTAGTGACAGTACGTACTGTTACAGATCGTGCTGCTGTAGATACCTTATTATCACTACCCGTACAACTGGCAGTTATCAATAACTTACCTGTCGGCAGAGTCGTAGTCGTGAACGTATTACCTGTATGTAGTACCGTACCTTCATCATCTCGCCAGATTATGTTGGCAGAAAGGTCTCCAGTGGAACTATCGATAGCCGTGGCTGTAAAGGTAACAGAGTCTCCTTCAGTAACCGTAATGGCGCCGGCAGGAGATGTCATTGTCACGACACAGCTGTTAGCCGAGCTTCGGACGAACTGGTTGTCTATAACGGTATTCGTAGTGGTACGAAGAAGTTGAGTATCTGCGGCAGAGAACCCTAAACCATCCGTCCCTAGTGCAGTCTGTAGCTCTGCAGGCTCATACGCCTGGTTGGTTACATCGGCACCTGTCAAGAATCGATAGATACTCAATGCAGAGATATAGGCACCGGCAGAGTTCTGGTGGATATTATCTGCATATAAATCCAGTGATGGATCTGCTACGAGGACATCATGCCAGGCCTTCATGTTGTTTATGAGCTGCATCTCTGGGAACCACGTCAGAGAGTTAGCCATATTAGTCTGGCCTAGGTTATAGCGATCTTCATCGTAAGTAACGTTGGGTTGGTGAGACCACACTACCCAGTCAGATCCTACCGAGGTAGCCCCATCCATAAGAGGAGACATCTCTGTATTCAAGTATGTCTGATAATCTGAATAGCCCGTACCAGGATCATCTTCATATTGGGATAATACAATATCGTAGTTCCCAGTGGCGATAGCGTCATGAGTAGGCTGGTTAGCATTATGCTCTATGAAGCTCGCCCCGCCCAACAAGGCCCTATCAATGAATACCTGCCCGCCGTCTGCCGCGAACATGGCTTCAACCATCTGTATTACGTCTTCTTGAGCATTATCAGGCTCTACCGGAACTTGAGTAAGAGAGTTACCTATCCACAAGATCTTTAGAACATTACCTACAGAGTAATACTTCTCGTTAGATGCCGCCACATTAGCATCATCATCCGTAGCCTGTACGGTGATTCTATATACGCCTTGAGCTAATCCATATCCGGATAAGTCCCAGTTGACCGATGTCTGAGCGCTCCCGGTAGCTACACCATTGATGTATAACTGAAGGCTAGGGTTAATAGTAGTATCGTCGGATACAGTAGCCGTCAAGGTATCGCCCGTGATGCCGATAGATATTACAGGAGGGTTTCCTACAAGGCCTGTCGCAAATGCACCGATATTCGTACTGTCACTGGCTGCTCCCGTAAGTATAGAACCTGCAGTCAGGTTATAGCCACCTACAGGGTCGTCTACTAAGTTTGCCTCTACATCTAGATTGAATATAGAGTTGACGTCTACTGTAGACGTATCGGTGATAGCAGAATTGTACTTAAGAGACGTCTTGTCTACGTCATACGCGTTATAATCGGTTCCAGCTACGAAGCCATCGCCTTCAGTGTATGAAGTGATGTTCGTTACGATAGAGTTCGTTATAGAGCCTGCCGATCTTATCAATCGACATGAATTGATAGTACAGTGATCTAGTGATACGTTGCCGTTACGGATGGCTCCGTAGAATTGGCGGTTACATCTTAGTATCTTTAAGTTCTTAGCGATGGCGGTACCTGTTCCCGAGATACCTCCGTAGTAAGAAGATCCTAAACCATCTAATACCAAGCCCTCTAGTTTATCCATAGGCTTACTGACGCCCAGTATAGATTTACCGGTAGTCGTATTGGCGGTATTACCTCTGATTATAAACGAGTCTTCCTCTTCCGCATACACGTCGACATTATCGTCGTATATTTGCAGAACGTATCCTACAGAACCGCCGTCGTCGACGTCTTCTAGTACTGCGGGATATCCATTAGACATCTGGCCAACAATCTCTAACCGGTTAGGCGACCCGTTAGGCGTGAAGGAGTTGATAGATATCTCCTCCTTGAGCGGTACTCCAGATGAGTTACGGAAGAATACAGACACTAGGCCTGCATCCCCTCCGCTATTCAAAGCACTGCCGTGAGTAGTCTGTATGTGACTAAAAACCTCTGCGAACGTGCCAAACGTATCCGCATCGGATTGTACTGCAGGGTTAGTATCCACTATATAAGTGAAAGGCATTACTGTACTCCTATTCCTGTAATGTTAATATCATCCCCATAAACCTTAGAGGAAGAACCTGTCGATATAGCCGTATTCCAATCGGAAGGTAGATCATATCGAAAGATTTCGCTTGTGACCCCGGGATCACCCCAGTTCTGAGATACGTATATAGCATCTCCTGCAAGGTTGATGCTGGCAGGTGCCTCATCGAAATAATCACCTGCGTACTTACTGTACATAGGGGAGATACGCCATGCAGCAGGATTATTACCTATATCCTTTATCTCCAACATGATTAACTGGTCGTCTGCCCAGTTATCACTGTTACTGTAAGTGGACATCATGGCCCAGCCGGGTCTATTAGGAGGCATCTTCCCGAAGTGCATCCCGGTATAACTAAAGTCTACATGTCGAGCAAAGTCTATTGTTCCAGGACCAGGGTCGTCTCCAGGAGCAGCTGAACTATCTAGAGCATAACCCTTATTGGCGCCGGCAACATACGTCGCGCTGAATACATCCCGTCTATTATCCTGGTATACGAAGAGCTCCCTTCCGTCATCGGCCCAGGCCCATCCAGAGTGAGTTTCTGTTATGGATATTCTAAAAGGAGGATTTCCTGCTAGATTAAAGTCCATCGGCCATAGATATACTCCATCGAACCATGTCCCAGAGAGATTCTCGAACCAGCCAGTATACGAACGTCCTGTATGTATAACCATACCCGTCCCTAAAGGCGTTATCTCCACCATGTTAGGTCGTCTAGGAAAGTGCTCATCTCCCGAGAATGCATCCATATTCGTACCTGCTAAATCAGAAGGATACATAATGTGCGTAGTGTCAGTAGATATCTGGTAATGTATGAATGCGGCACATCTATACGTAGAGCCGTCATAATAGGCTGCCATAAATGCCCAGTGGTCATTATCGTTGGAGCAATCTCCTTCCTGATCGTTGTAGACCTTCTTGGTCTGCCCATCGGCAGCAGCCGGCCAGACCATCTCTGTAGAGAAGTCCTTTATGAGTGATCGGGTAGGGTTGGATCTATCACTATTGTCATTCTGAGTGACGTCATCAATCATGTAGAGAGACTGTCCGTTACGGAAATAGACGCGGTTAGGGTGGTTGCCTGTATAATCCCAACGGATCTCATGAGCCATACCGATTGTATGCGTAGTGAGACCAGTGTCGTCATAGGCCAGAAACGCGACTACGTTTCCTGTAGCGACTTCTATTACCGTACTGCTCGTAGAGTTCGTACCCATGGCCAGGAACAATGTGCCATCAGAATTCTCTTGAGAATACCTAGAATACCCATTAACCGTCCGGCTGGTTTGCTCTAAGTCTGTAGAAACATCTGTCACGCGCGTTACGGGACAATTAGTCTGAGGATCTACTACTCGAGTCATTTTGTCCGGTATGCCGGACCCGTAGTTTGGCTCTAGCGCAGAGTTATGGACTAGGTAGCTATTCGTTACGGATAGATCAGGTTGAGATACAGTAACAGTTATTACTGCAGTATCTTCTCCGCCTCTATTATCATCTGCCGTTATATTTAGAGTCTTTACGCCTTCGGTCACATTGTTGAGAGTGACTTCATTTGGGCCGGGACCTGCTACTGCACTGGCCTCTCCCGTAAAGACATAAGTAATGTCGTCACCATCAGCATCTTGCAAGGGACCCATCGTAATTACGACGTTATCTCCTACGGTAGCATTAAGGGCCTGATTGCTGATAGACGGAGCAGTGTTCTGAACTACCTGGCCGCTACCCCCGGTCTTCCAAGTTTCATCACCGATCTCTTCAGTGATAGCTGCGACTATATCAGCAGGGGTTAAATTTATTTTGTTAAGGAAGTTACCGTTAAGAGTCTCTAGATCCGTCGTACTTACTCTGGAGGAACTGCATGCATACACATTCCCGGTAGTCCGAACTGAATAGATGCGCCCTGGTACAACATTGAATCCTAAGGCTTCATTTTCATCTCTTAACCAAAATCCTCTTATCTGTCTTTGTGAAATAGTCATGATAAGTCCTATATTTTGATTACATAAAGATTTTAGAAAAACAAAAAAGGCGACCAGTCGAAACTGATCGCCTTACTATAAGTTTAATACTTAAGTATTAGATTAGGAATACGCGAATAGGTTACGTATCTCTAAATCACCTGCAGCATCCGCATCAATCTGAAGGGTACCACTGAAAGGATTGATATCTTCCGGTATAGTCGAAGAGAATAATTCTACATCGTCAACCTTCATATAGGCCGTAGTCCCTACCATCCCTATCTCGTAGGTTCGCCATTCTGACGTAGAGTCATCTGGGTTACCGAAACCTGTAGGCTTACCGGTCAGAGTAGTGGTCGAACCTGCTCTATCAATATAGTCTACCCATCCGTTAGAACTATATGTTCTAGGGTAGCAGAATATATCTAGAGTTCCGGCCTTAGATCCATCAGTGTTAATACCAAGTCTGATCCGAGGATAAGCAGCATAGGCATTAGCCTGCGTGTTAACCTTCATGTCAAACTTGACAGAACCTTTAGTGTCTGCGTTCCACCAGTTCACCAATCCTCGTATAGGAGTAGCTCCTAGTGTACCTACGTTTCCGGATACCGTAAGGTCACCGGACCAATTACTCGTATCGGAGAAATCATCAGAGAACACCGGGGAACCTACCGTATACTGGACCGTAGTACTCGTACCGGTGTTATTCTGCGGGTCGGTGGCTTGTACACTTAGAGTACGGCTTCCCGTAGCTAATGGGTACGTGGTCAAATCTATCGACGTCACGCTTCCGGCAAACGTTGAACCTACAGGAGATCCGCCGTCAAGAAGCTGCATAGTTAGATCTGAGTTAGCATAGATATTATCGCTTACTGTAATATTTAACGTGTCGGTATTAAGCGCTATACTTACGGTAGGAGGAGTAGAATCCAATGGAGTAACGGTCAAAACCGCTCCAGTAGAAGATACGCTGCCTACTGCATTAGTAGCTACGATAGTATATGTCACGCCGTTATCAGCATCCTGGCCGGTAGTCGTATAGTTCAGACCTGTTGCGCCTGGAATATCTGTACCATCTTTCTGCCACTGCAAGGAGTCGTATCCTTGAATATCAGAAGTAAGCGTAAACGTATCACCTGCGATAATGCTCGTATTTTGCGGATGAGTATCTATCTGAGGTAGAACCGTAGGCGTACCATTCGGTCTTACCAAGACAGGGTAGCTGTAGCTACTCTCGCCTTTAACGCTATCTGTCGCAGTCACTGCAAACCAACTATTGAATCCGTTAATTAGGCTCGGTATGATGATCCTGTCGGCATCTGCTGCCGCTGCACGACCATTAGATAATGCCCCCGTATCCGGATCATAATCGTATATGGTGTAACCGGTAATATTCGTCGCATGGATTCCACTCAAAGGCTCCCATAATACAGTCGCCTGCGCATCTCCTGGAACTGCAGAGATACCCATAGGAGGAACCGTATTACCGATGTAACCCCAAACGTAGCCTGTCAAACTTTCGCCTGATGCACAGAAACCGCGAGTACCGTCGATAGTGCCTGATGAACCTTCTACCCGATTCAAATAGTCTGAACCCGAGTAAGTAGAGCCTGTCCATGTATACGCACTCATCTTATCCTTGATAAGCTTTTCTGCAGGGAAAGGCCACATAGGTATATCAAGATCGGCATCGTATCCAGTCTCTCCATGCCACGTGCCGGACTTACCTTTAAGATGCATAACTTCTGCGCCATGAGTATCCGAGATGGTACTGGACCTCTCTAATCTAGGCACATACTTTAGGTCCGGAGTTATGTTCACCGAAGTAGTACCGGACTCGCTTTGAGTACCGCTATTTATCGGAGTAACCCCGACAGCATTCGTAATATTATTGTTAACGAGACCGTATTTAGTTACCGTACGAGATGTACCGCCGTTATAGGGTACCCCGATATCACCTACCGTCACGTTACCAACTAAGTAATCCGAGTTGTCTACTGCAGGCATATCATCGAAGATGCACTGCCTGAATCCGCGGAAGTTATTATAACCACCCGTATGCACCATAGAAGATACTTGCGGATGCTGGGCGCGAACCTTAGCGAACGTACAGCGATCCCATAAGTTGAAACCCCATGTGTAAATGAAGATACCGTGAGGACGACAGTCATAGCTTACCATGTCACGAGTCTCTACGTCG
>Ga0255751_10002472_pt1 | contig 17209 bp, 23 predicted proteins | sample 071ome_20_FD_179951 | JGI IMG/M metagenome (GOLD analysis project Ga0255751, IMG submission 179951) | Coastal salt marsh microbial communities from the Groves Creek Marsh, Skidaway Island, Georgia - 071412BT metaG (version 2) | ecosystem: Environmental > Aquatic > Marine > Intertidal zone >...
AAAACACGAGAAGCACTGGCTGCCCAACAGCAGGCAAAACAAGAAGACCTTGCCGAATATGTTAGGAGTAATTACTTTAGAATAAATGGCGTTGAACCATCACAGGCGCAAGTGCTTGACAAGCAGAGATTGATGGGCATACCCGAAAATCAAAGAAAGGCCCTGACTAAAAACCAAGTAAACAGCGTCATTGACAGGGTAAACCAGGCACAAAACGCTACTGAGGTAAGCGTTATACTTTCCAGCGTTGCTGAGTCTGACACATTAACTCCGGTTGTAATGCGCCAGCTTATTGGCTCCGGTTTGTCGTTGGCTGCAAATTATGCCGCAAACCTGCCCACCAGCCCATCTTCATCAATGCTGTTAAATTCAGCCCGCCCCGATGCCATGAAGGTAACGGTAAGTGCCGCAATGAGAGACCGGGTGCGGTCACTGGTAATACGAAATGATGTGGTGGACAAACACCTAAAAAGCAGCCTAGGTGCTTTTTACACAGACTTTAACAACAATGACATTGTTGGCTCCGCCTCCGACAATCCAGCAATGAATCAGTCACGCGCTGCCCATGTTGACATGCTGGTAAACCTTTCCCTTTACATGATGCAAGAAAAGGGAGAGGCACTTTCTGGAGATGACAAGATTAGCATAAGCGGCATTGAAGACTATGTAGAGCAGGCTGCAACTGTTCTTTCAGAGCGTTACGATTACATAGAATCTTTTGAGAACCGGCAGACTGCGCTGCGCATCCCGGCTTACCTGGCACCACAAAAGAAACAGATTAGCAAATCTTTGGCAAGAATTGTTGAGAACACTTTGGAGAGGGACATTTTTTACAACAACCCTGTTTATGATGAAAATGACCCACGCCAAGCTTTGGAAAAAACTGACTATGTTAATCGTATAAAAGATGGCTATGGCTGGATTGCACACCAGGATGGAAAGTCTGCCTTCCTTGTTGATGACACTGGTGGCTTGGTATTTAGGTCTGCCCTTGTCGCGGGTGTAGTCCAAATTGTTCCGTTTAGGGTAACATTTGACGAAGCCTTTAAGGAATATGAAAAAATGCGGGAGGAGCAAAAGGCCGCCTGGAAACAGGCAGAACCATACTTGGGGATGATTGGCGGCTAATGGTTGACATCTATTACCCAGAAATAAACGAGTCCAGCCAGCATGTTGGGACTTACTTTGACAGAACACCTGCTTCTACATCATCTGTTTTAGCAACAGAATTTGCAGAAGCGGCGACCGCTGGGACAAGGTATACCAGTGCGCTTGCGGGCAAAATTAAGAGCGAACTTACTGACGGTGACTTTCTTACCGCAGAAGAATACCGAGCAAGTGAGTATTTTCGTGAGGGCCAAGATGTTCCGGCTGATGGCATCCGTCTAAGCATTGCCAAAGCAAAGGCAGAATCATACGACCGGCAATATATTAGAGACCTTACTCTTTCCAGAGCCAGAAGCGGTCTTGGTCTGGGCACCGCCCGGGTGGGTGCGTCCTTGTTGGGCAGCATATTTGACCCGGTGAATATTGGGCTTGCCTTTACTGCCCCCGCTGTTGTTGGCCTAAACGCAGCGACCAGAGCCGCAGCGGTAGCCGCCACAGCCGGTATAGCGCAAAGATTTGGCCCCACATCAGCGCGAGTGGTTGCGGGTGCGTCCGAGGCGGGCTTGGCAACACTGGCCTTTGAATCTGTCGCCTTACCGGCATCGGGCATACTGGACGAAGATTACACGCTGTTTGATTCCTTTGTGAATCTTACTGCCGGAGCCATTCTAGGCGGGGCGGTTACTGGCGTGGGCGGTAAGTTTTCAGAGGTGTTTCGCCGCGCAGAGCCGGAGACTGTTGTGCAAGCACTGCGGGCCTCTGTTGCAGACTTGGCAGATGGCAGGTCAGTAACTAGCGCAGAACCAATCATAAACGCAGACCCCAAGATTGGGCCGAAAATCAAAGCTAGGGACGAAGTAATAGACCAGCGTTTTCGGTCTGGCGTTTCTGAAATAGGCGAGGTAGCCCCGCTGGGCGCGCCCCAGAGGGTCAGAGCAAACCAATACCCGCCGATTATTCGCCGCGCTTACCAGAAGAAGCCGAAGACCATTACGCAGTTTGTTAAGGACAGTGGGCGCATTGACCCAAATTCAGAGATGTCCGGTGATTTGAGGCAGCGGCTAGAGGGCGGCGACTTTGGCGTTTTGAAGAAGGGTGGCGTTCCTCTTGAGGACATGGCTCTGCGGGCGCAGGAGGCTGGTTACTTTATTGGACGAACAGACACTTATGGCGACCGCGTAACATCACAGCAGCTTATTGATTTGCTGGAGGCCAATCAGGGCGGGGGGCAAGTATTTAGCAGCATTGATGCGGATGCCCAAGATTACCTTGCGGCAGTAAAGCTGGCGGATGAGGTAAACGAACTTGGCATCAATCCAAAGGGCATGACAGACGAAGAATTGCTGCAAGAGATTGAGGTCAGGCAAAACGCCCTGACAGACCAGGAAAGGCTGGAGATTGAACGCTCCAAGGGGCCGGGGATTACGCGGCAGGAGTTTGATGACGAGGTAGCCCGTGTCCAGCAAGCATACACAGAACAGGGTGACTTAGAGGAGTTTCTTCATCCGCAAGAAGAAATAGACATGATGGCCAAAGAATACTTGCGGAAAACGGAAACAGACGATGCGCGTATTGTTGCAATGGATGCGGAAATTCAACGGCTAGAAGCAGAAGTCCTTGCAATGGCAAATAACAATATGGCTGGCCGGGCGGGGCCAGACAAAGTGGATGCTGCGCTTGACGAGGTGAAAAAAGCAAAAACCGCCTTAAATGCCGCAAGAAAGGCAAAGGATGATGCTGCTGAAAAAATAGATGAAATGTTAGACGCTGGAGAAATTACCCCAGAGCAAGCAAGGGAACTTGAAGCCGCTTTGCCAGAATTTGCCGCACACAAGCAAGCAATGGATAATTTTAAGAAAGCAGATGCGGCTGCAAACAAGGCCGTTGCCGACTCCGCCGCTGCCGCAGATGAGGTTGTTGAAACAAATCTGATTGATGATGAAACACTACGCGAACTTGCAGAATGGGATGCCGTTGTTGCAAGGGCTGACAACATGCAGGAAATAGCAGATGCAGGTGCATACTGCGTAATGAGGTCAACAAATGTCTAAATGCACCGACCTAGTAATCAACCTTGCTAAAGAGCGTGGTCTGGAGATTCCAGACGAAGAACTTGACCTGCTGATTAAGAACTTTGAGGGCCAGTTAAAAAGACGCTCTATTAAGTCTTCTGCCGACCAGGAGCTTGCTTTTGACATAGCAAGGAACAACACAACAGAAATGCGCTTGGCAGCCCGGCAAGCAAAGCGGGAGGCTCTTATTAAGGCCAGCCGCCGCAACAACATCAATGCGCGCTTAGATGCTTACGATGGCAGTGATTATAATGGTTATTATACTCAACTGCTTGGTGAGTCAAAAATGAGAGCTGGCTCCCGTGACAGCGCAGAAAGCAGAAGCAAGGGAACCGAAAACCTGCTTTTTAACACTCTGCTTAGAGCCCTAAATCAAAAGGGCGGCCATTTGCAGAAGGTTCTGACTGATGGCAAAATTGACGCAGAAATATATGCCTATGCCTACGACAGAAACGCCAAGGTGAGCCAAGAGGCCAAGGACATACATGATGTTATTTACAACCATAGCAACGGCACAAGGGAGAGGGTAAACCGCGCTGGCGCGTTTATTGGCGAAAGGGAAGACCATCTTGGTTTTTCCCAATCTGCCCTGCATGGTTCAGACCAAATAAGAAAAGCGGGCCCGGTGACATATAAGGCGGATTTGAGGCGGTTGCTGCATGAAGACACCTTCAAAAACTTTAACAGCGAAACGGAAATCAATGCTTATATTGACGACCTGTATAAAAGGTTTGTGACTGGCAAGCATTACCTTGTTGATGATGGTGCGCAAGATTTGGTTGGCCGACCAAAGTCCATAAACCTTGCCAAGAAACTTAGCCAAGCGAGGTCTCTGCATTTTAAGGATGGGGCCTCTGCATTTGAGTATGCCACAAAATATTCTGAAGGCACCATTTGGGACAAGCTGGCCAGCCGCATCCAGCAAGATGCCCGCAAAATAACAATGCTTGAAATGTATGGGCCCAATCCGAAGGCCATGCACGAGGCAATCAAACTGGACATTGAGAAGCGTCTGTTTGACAAGGGCGAAGTCTTAACCGACATGAACAAAAAGGCGTTGGACGCGGCTTTTGCAAAAATGAACGGAGAGTTAGACATACCGGGCAATGCCAGCTTGGCCAAAATCAGCTTCAATATTAGGGCACTTGAAAATATGTCCAAGCTGGGTGGGGCTGTTCTTTCCGCGTTTTCGGATGTGGTATTTAAGGGTGCGACACTTAATCGCCGCACCAACCTTGGCTTCTTTGGTTCCTACAGCCGAACATTTGAGGGGCTAATTAGCCGTGTTCCTAAAGCAGACCGCGAGCATGTCAGGTCAATGGCCGCAGTTTACCATGAGGCGGTTCTTGGCTCTATGCACTTGCGGGCCGGTGCGCTTGATTCAATGCCCGGCCGCGTTTCAAAAGCGCAAGAAACATTTTTTAAATGGAGTGCTTTGACGCGCTGGACAAATGGTCATAAAGATGGCGTGGTAGAGGCTGTTGCGCACGACCTGGCGCGTTACAGAAACACGCCATTTGCAGAGCTTCCAGAAAAAACGCGCCGCAACTTAGAGCTTCACAACATTACAGCTGATGAATGGTCTGTTGTGGACAAGATGGAGACACAGGCTCCAGAAACAGGCAATCATTATGTGCTTGCCCCGCAAGTATACGACCTTGCAGATGATGTCATTGACCCGGTTATTGCAAGACAGCGTGGGACTACAGACATTACAGACAGCATGCGGATGCAGTTTAAGGACGAGTTTGCTACCAAAATACAGGGGCTTCTTTCTGACATAGCTGATGAAGGTGTGATTACACCTGGCCCCAGAGAACAGGTGGCAATGACTTTTGGCACACAGAAAGGCACATACCTTGGTGAGTTTTTGCGCTATGTCATGCAGTTTAAGTCCTTCCCCGTTACGGTAATTACCAAGCAAATGCTTCCGGCCTACTATGGTGCAGGAGGTGGGCTGAAGGGCTTTGCCGCCTTGGCTCCGCTGATTGTTGCCACAACCATTTTCGGCTATTTGACTGGCGTGGCGAAAGACGCGCTAAAGGGCAGGAAACCAAAAGACCCGAAGGCGTTAAAGACTTGGAAAGAGGCTTTGATTCGCGGCGGTGGCCTTGGCATTTACGGCGACTTCCTGTTCCAAGAATACAGCAAGTATGGGCGCAGCTTTCAAGAGACAGCCTTTGGCCCGGCGATTGGCACCTTCTCTGATGCCCTTGCCTTGGCGTATAAATCAGCCACACTTGACGCAGATGCAGGTGACTACTTCCGTTTCATTAAGGGCATCACCCCATACTCAAATCTGTTCTACACAGAAATGGCCATGAATTACCTGCTGTTCTACAATTTTATGGAAGCAGCAGACCCAGGTTACTTGAGCAGAATGGAACGCGCCCGGCGGCGTGACTTTAACCAAGAATACTGGCTACCACCGACATCGGTGGCTAGGTGATGCTGGGCTTTTTATGGTGCCCGGAATCGTGTATAAAGAAAAGGCAAGGAGCCTTAGATGACTGTTAGTTCAACGACCACAAAAAATAGCTACTCCGGCGATGGTTCCACCCACGAGTTCACTTATGGGTTCAAAATTACTGCGTCCAGCGAACTGAAAGTCATCATCCGCACCGACAGCACTGGTGTGGAGGCCGAGGAGTCCACCAACAATTATGTGATTACCGGGATTGACAATGACTCTGGTGGCACTGTGCTGTTTAAGTATGACACTGGCAATCCAGCAGATGCACATTACAGCACCACAGATTACCGGCCCCAGACAGGCGAGACTGTTTTGCTGAAGCGCGACTTGCCTTTGACGCAGACCACAGACTATACACCAAACGACCCGTTCCCGGCAGAGGCCCATGAGGATGCGCTGGACAGGCTGACATTTATTGCCCAGCAGATTAACGAGCGTGTTGACCGGTCTATTGTGTTCCCGGAATCTGACTCCAGCAGCACAACCATTCCAAACTCTGTTGACCGGGCAAACAAATACCTGGCTTTTGGCGCAGATGGTAGCGTTTCTGTTACAACGGGGACGAGCAGCGACATTGTTGCGTCTGCCTATGCACAGACTTTGCTGGATGATGTTGATGCTGCCGCTGCCCGGACTACGCTGGGCCTTGGCTCACTGGCAACACAGGCAACCGTGGCTACAGCAAACATTGATGATGACGCAGTTACCAATGCCAAGCTGGCCGATGACGCTGTAAATACAGACCAAATTGCTGATGACGCGGTTACTGCTGCAAAGGTAGCTGACGCATTACAAACCTTGCTGACACCGACCGGCTCACTGGTTCCGTTTGCAGGCACTAGCGCACCTACTGGCTGGCTGTTCTGTTACGGCCAAGCTGTTAGCCGGACGACCTATTCTGCCTTGTTCACGGCTCTCGGCACGACTTACGGCTCTGGCGATGGCAGCACAACCTTTAACCTGCCGGACTTGCGGGGCCGTGTTATTGCTGGCAAGGACGACATGGGCGGGGCCAGTGCAAACAGGCTGACAGACCAATCTGGTGGACTGAACGGCGACACGCTGGGTGACAGCGGCGGCTCTGAAACGCATACGCTGACTACGGCGCAGATGCCAACGCACACGCACACAGTTAATAGCGTTACTGTCTACGCCGCGTCAGTTAGTGGAACTAATAGCGGAACAAGTTACAGCGGCTTGTCTTACACAAGCGTAAATGATTTTGACAGCATCACCAGATTTGGCACAACTGGCGATGGCGTTAATTCCCACACTGCCAGCCTTGCCAATACTGGCTCTGGCGCAGCCCACAACAATGTTCAGCCAACATTTATTTTGAATTACATCATCAAGACTTAGGATTAGGACATGACTGTTTCAACGACCACAACAGCAGTTTCCGCAGCGGGTGATGGAAGCACCACGGACTTTACCTTTACCTTTGAGATTCTTGCTGCAAGCGACCTCAGAGTAATCGTAGTCACAGACAGCACTGGTGCAGAATCAGAGAAGACGCTGACTACGGACTATACTGTTGCGGGCGTTGGCCAGGTTTCTGGAGGCACAGTGACATTCGTTACTGCCCCGGCTTCTGGCGAGACTGTGCATATTAAGCGCGGCAAGATGGCCCTGACACAGCCAACAAACTATACTCCTAATGACCCATTTCCTGCTGAAACCCATGAGAACGCGCTTGACCGCATGGCCCTGCAAGTTCAGCAGCTAGACGAAAAGCTGGGCCGGGCCATTGTCCGGGCAGAGACAGACGCGACCTCCCCGCAGCTTCCAGTGAACGCAAGCCTCAAGGGCAAACTGCTTGGCTTTAATGAGACAACTGGTGCGCCAGAGGCGGGCAGCATTTCCGTTGGTTCTGTTTCTTCCGTTCCTGCTGGCTCTCCCGCGACTGTAACAAACGCTGGCACTGGCTCTGTTGCCATATTTAACTTTGAGATTCCAGCTGGTGCTACCGGCCCAACAGGGGCTACGGGTGCTACGGGTGCAGAAGGCCCGACAGGCCCGACAGGTGCTACAGGTGCGACTGGCCCGGATGGGCCGACAGGCCCAACTGGCCCCACAGGGCCGACTGGTTTGACCGGCCCCACTGGTGCGCCGGGGCCAACAGGCCCTACGGGTGACACTGGCCCTACTGGCCCAACTGGCCCTACTGGCCCAACGGGTGCAGACAGCACAGTTCCCGGCCCGCCCGGCCCTACAGGGCCAACCGGGCCAACCGGGCCAACCGGGCCTACAGGGCCAACGGGGCCGACTGGCCCGGCGGGTGGCACGGACATTGTTTTGGACACAACCCCGCAACTTGGCGGCAACCTAGACCTTAACAGCAGCGACATTACTGGCACTGGTGACATAAACATCACTGGCACTGTAACTGCGACTGATGCTGTTTTGAATGGCACAGGTGCTATCAAGGTTCCCGTAGGAACGACTGCACAGCGTCCTACGCCCGCACAGGGGCAGATTCGGTATAACACCACCGACAGCAGCTTTGAGGGCTATGATGGCTCTGCTTGGGGCGCAATCGGCGGCGGTTCAGAGAACAGCTTTATTGTGTATGAATACACGGCCACAGCCAGCCAGACGACATTCTCCGGGGCCGATGACAATGCGGCAACGCTGTCCTACACCGCTGGCAACATTCAAGTGATGCTGAACGGCGTAGTGCTAGACCCGTCAGATTACACTGCTACTAATGGCACGAGCGTTGTGCTGGCCTCTGGCGCGGCTCTGAACGATGTTCTGAATGTGTATGCCTTCACCAGCTTCACAGTAGCAGACACAGTTTCAGCATCGGCTGGCGGCACTTTCTCTGCGAATGTGGCTTTTGCGGCAAACGCCACCTTCGGCGACAACGACAAGGCTATCTTCGGCGCAGGGTCTGACTTGCAGATTTATCACAGTGGCACAAATTCCTTTATTTACGAAAACGGCACTGGCTATTTAAGCCTTTTTGGGAATGGCACCGACATTAGGATGCAAGCCACCGGCAATGAAAATATGCTTATTGCCAATGTGAATGGTTCCGTTGACCTTTACCACGACAACAGTAAGAAACTCGCCACCACCGCCACTGGCGTAGATGTCACTGGCACTGTGACGGCTGATGGGCTGACTGTTGATGGCGCGGCAACAATCGGCGGTGATTTATATGTCAACGGCTCAGCAACAGGAACAGACTACCAGTTTGACATCGGAAATAGCGACACAAGTGTTAATTTTTATGCTTCAAGAAGCAGTGGTGTGAACAAGGCGTATAGATTTCTCACCAGCAACACTGGTGCATCAGAAGCAATGCGCATAGACAGCAGCGGACGGGTTTTGACATACAAAACCTCATCCGGTCTAGCCACCCCCGGAATAGAGCATAACTTTACAGCCAACAACGGCTATTTGGGTGTAACAAGCACAGGCACAACTGCGTATTTCAACAGAGAAGACTCCGATGGCACTATTTTGGAGTTCCGCAAAGACAACAGCACTGTGGGTCGTATTAGTGCGTGGTCATCATCGCTTCTAATAGGCACTGGAGATGTTGGCCTTGCTTTCGTGGATGGCACACCAGAACGCATCCAGCCACGCAAATCCGATGACCAACTTAGCGCAGATGGGTTGATTGATTTAGGTCACACAAGCAACCGCTTCAAAGACCTCTACCTGTCCGGCAAAACATTCATAAGCGATGGCGGCGCGGCTAACCCCGCCTATACCTTTGGCAATGACACCGACACAGGCATCTTTCGACCTACCGGAAACCAGATAGCGTTCACGACTGGTGGCTCCGAAGCCGCCCGCATCAACAGCAGCAACACCTTGCTGGTGGGTATGACTAGTGATGCCGCAAATACAGTTGGTGTAAGAGCAAGAGGAGAGGGATTACTTACATCTACAAGAGATGGTTCTCAATCAGCAATTTTTGGAAGGAAAACATCAGACGGTAATATTGTTCTTTTTCAAAAAGACGGCACCGATGTGGGCAGTATTGGGACTAACGGCGGCAAGGTCTTTATAAGCGGCCCCGCTGCTGGCGGCATCAAGTTTGACCAATACGGCGCAACAAATGGCGCACCCCTTCCCTGCACATCTACTGGCGCAAAGGCTGACAACTTGCACGACTTTGGTGTAAGCGATGCCCGCTGGGATGACATCTATGCTACTAACGGCACAATCCAAACATCTGACGCTAATGAGAAACAGCAGATTGCCAGCCTGACAGATGCAGAGATTACAGCTGCAAAAGCAATCAGCCAGCTATTCAAAACCTTCAAATGGAACGACAAGGTTGCCGCAAAGGGTGACGCTGCCCGGCGGCATACGGGCGTTGTTGCACAGGATGTTGAAGCAGCTATGACTGCCGCTGGTTTGGATGCTGGTGACTATGCCTTCTTTATTAGCACAAGCTGGTGGGAAGCCGATGGCGAGACCTACTATAACGCTGATGATGCACCGGAAGGCGCAACAGAGTATAACCGCAAAGGCATCCGCTACCCTGAACTGCTGTCCTTTGTGGGTGCAGCAACAGAGCAACGGCTGGCTAACATTGAAACACGCCTTGCCGCATTAGAAGCCGACTAAAGGAGACAAGCCAATGGCTAACACATACACATGGGACTTTCCCACGCTTGACACTGCACCAACAGAAGGTGACTTGTCAGATGTAATTAAAACAATTCACTGGCGCATGAGTGCTGTCAGTGACAGTGAAACTGACGCAGAAGGTAATGCACTGTCTGCATCAGCATATGGCACAGTAAGTGCTGGCGAAGTAGATGCAGATAACTTTGTAGCATTTGACAGTGTAACACAAGACTGGTGCAAGGCAAAGGTTCTTGAGTCACTTGATAAGACAGAAGAAGAACTGCAAACAGTGCTTGATGACCAGATTGCTGCTCTTACTAATCCACCTATTGTGAGCAAAACACCTGCCGCATGGAGTGCATAATGAGTAGAGCAAGAGACTTCGCAGATTTAGCTGGTAGCGCAGATGCTGGTGGCCTGACAGGACGCAACCTCATCATCAATGGTGCGATGCAGGTGGCACAGCGGGGGACTTCTATTTCCCCAGCCACAGGGACTTATTCTTATTCTTTAGACAGATGGAAAAGCTATAGCGGAAGCAGTTACACTATTTCGCAACAAGAATTTTCAGCAGGACAGACAGATGTTCCTAACATAAAAAATTATATGCGTATTGCTAATGGAGCCTCGACAACAAGTTTTCACCAGCTAATAGAAGATGTCACCACGGTATCCGGCACTTCTGTTACTTTAAGTTTTTACATCAAGGGTTCATCTGCATACACACTTGAAATAGGCGCGTATCAAAATTTTGGCTCTGGCGGTTCCGCAACAGTAAATACCGCTAATCTCGCTACTGTTTCTGTGACTACTTCGTGGACTAGGGTTACGGCTACTTTTACCGTTCCTTCTATTAGCGGAAAAACAGTAGGCACATCAAGCTATTTAAGAATTGATATTGGCACTGGCACTTACTACATTCCTGCCAGCAACACCACTGAAATTACAGGCGTTCAGTTAGAACTCGGCGACACAGCCACGCCGTTTGAACACCGCAGCTATGGCGATGAGTTGCGTAGGTGTCAGCGGTATTTCCAAAAACTTTATTCTGATGCCGCTTATGGATACCCTTCGTTGTTCGTGTCTATTGCTACTGCGGCCACTCAAAGTTATGGAGTTACGCAGTTTATCACCCCTATGAGGGCTGCCCCTACTTTCTCATCTACTGGTAATTTTAGATTAACAGACCAAAATACAGCTGTTGCTATTACATCATTTACAATAGATTCTGGCAGGTCGGGTGTTCTGTCAGGGGAATTTAATATTCAAACCGCAAGTGGACTTACAGCACAACAAACTTATTTCGTGCATAATAATAATGATACATCGGCGGCACTACTTTTTTCAGCGGAGTTATAAATGTATAGGATTATTGAAAAAAGCAGACAGGGCAGCACCTCTCAATTTTTAATTCGTTTGGAGGATAATGCTGGTATTCCATTTGACAATGCCAATACAGACTATCAAGAATACCTTGAGTGGTTGGCTGAAGGCAATGAACCTGAAGTCGTAAATGGCGACAGTCCTTACGCATGAGACAGAACTGGCAAATGTGGTCTGGTGGCATAGACGAAGCCACTGTTGACAGGATTATATTTTCGGCACTGGCAACCAAGTCAGAGCCAGCAAAAATATTTTCTGACAACCAAGAGAACGCAGCTGTCCGTAGGTCAGATGTAAAGTGGCTGACAAACGACACCTACCTGCACGGCCTGTTGTGGGGCTATGTGCAGCAAGCAAACCGTTCAGCTTTTGGATTTGATGTTACCCCTGTTGGCGACATTCAATATACAGAGTATGATGCAGAGGATGAAGGCCATTACGACTGGCACCATGACATACACTGGAACCAGGACACTGGCTTTGACCGCAAACTGTCCGTGACTGTTCAGCTTAGTGACCCGGAACACTATGAGGGCGGCGACTTTGAATTTAACGAGGTAGAGATGCCAGACCAAGCAGAAGCAAAAAAGAGGGGAACTGTGCTTGTGTTCCCGTCCTACCTGACGCACCGAGTTTCACCAGTGACTAAGGGCAAGCGCATTAGTCTTGTTGCTTGGTTTGAAGGCCCGCGCTGGAGGTAGCCATGACAGAAGAAGCCAAGACAACAGCAGACTTTGTTTTCGGGGGCGTAACTGTGGGTGCGTTCTTTGAGGCAATCCCGGAGATTACCGCCCTGGTTGCGTTGTGTTGGTGGGCTGTCCGTCTTTATGAAACAGAGACCGTCAAGAAGCTGGTAAAGAAACTGTGGCGGTAGATGATTCATGTGTTCTTGTTGCTGGTTTATTTGGGTGTAGGTGACGACCGCCGCCAGGTCAGTAACACGATGTATTTTGAGAGTGTCATTGATTGCAATTATTTTGCATCACAGGTGGCAAAAAGGTTTGGTAGCTATGGGAGCTTGGATGGCATAGACCCGCGTGACCGGGTGACTGCTTACTGCGTTCCCCAGCATGTGCAAAAAGGCAGCGTGGAGATTTATTAATGCTTGCAGAATTGGCCGCAGCAAACGCCGCCTTTGCCATTATAAAACAAGCAGTTAGCAATGGTCGTGACTTGGCAAACGCTGGCTCTGCCATTGCTGATTTTGTTGGCGCAAAAGAGGAGCTACGCCGCAAGGGTGAGAAGAAGAAGCGCAGCCCATTTGCCGGGGGCGGAGACTTAGAGGAGTTCATGGCTCTTGAGAAAATTAAGGAGCAAGAAGACCAGTTGCGGGAGATGATGGTTTGGGCTGGTAGGCCGGGGATGTGGAACGACTGGCAGAAGTTTCAGACCGAGGCCCGGAAGGCAAGGCAAAAGGCAGAGGAAGCCAGGGCAAGAAGAAAAAAGAAGATTATAGAAATCAGCCTACTGACTCTGCTTGGAATAGTAGGGCTTGGTGTGTTAGCCTTTATTTGCTGGTTCCTTTATATGGGCGCAAGTGGGAAACTTTAGTCATGGACGCAAAGAAGGTTTCAGAGTGGAAGATTATACCGCGAGGCATGATGCTGGCATTTACGCTGATGGCGTGGAATGTTTGCGACTGGTTCATGTCCCTGGGAGCGCAGGCAACAACACAACAGACAGCATTTGTTAGCACCATTGTTGGCGCGGCGACAGGTGCCTTTGCTGTTTGGATGGGAAGCGAGGCAAAAAAATGATTCAAGCACTGATTGGGCCAGCAACAGAGTTGATTGGCAAGTTTGTTGAGGACAAAGACAAGAAGAATGAGTTGGCGCATGAGATTGCGACAATGGCGGAGCGACACGCTCAAGAGTTGGCCAAGGGCCAGCTGGCCATTAACGCAGAAGAAGCCAAGTCACGGAACATATTTATAGCTGGCTGGAGGCCGTTTGTTGGCTGGACTTGCGGGCTTGCTTTGTTTGTTCACTTTCTTTTTATACCCATTGCCGATGTAGTCACAGCATACCTTGGTTATGCACCGCCATCTTACCCGGCGTTTGACATGGACACGCTGATGACTGTTCTGTTGGGCATGCTGGGTCTTGGCGGGTTGCGAACCTATGAGAAGCAAAAGGGAATAACAAAGTAATGGCAATGCGTAAGTTTAATAAGGTTCCCAAGGACAAGAAGACTGGCGTTCCCAAGAAATACCTTGCCGGGGCTAAGAGGCCCGGTGCCAAGGCCAAGGAGATTAAGTCCACCGCAGCTAAGTATAAGCGGGGGGAATACATCAACATCAAGAAAGTGAGCAAGAGCCGTGCCAGCCAAGCCAAGAAAAAAGCCCGCTAGGAAGCCGCTGTCAGCAGCAACGCAGACTTACTTGCGTAACCAAGCTAAGAAAAGTGGCCGGTCATACAGCACACTAGCCGCAGTTTACCGCCGTGGACAGGGCGCGTATTTGTCGTCCGGTTCCAGAAATGTTAGTATGGAGGCGTGGGCCAGAGGCCGGGTTCGCAGTTTCGTTACCGGCAAGGGCGGAGCCCGGAAGGCAGACGCAGACCTTTTGCGTAAAAGAAAGAAAAGCTAATGGAAAATGTGGATTGGTCTTTCCTTGTTACGCAAGAGGACACCAAAAAAAAGGGCTATGTCCTTGACCCATCAAGGAAAGAGTTTCAAAATTCTGGCGTTACAATAGCTACTGGCTTTGACATAGGTCAGCACAATGAAGATGAGTTGGGCAAACTGTTTGGTGAGGGCAGCGACGCTTACAATTTGTTTTTGCCGTATGTTGGGCTAAAGGGCGCGGCAGCGGCGGCGAAGCTAAAAGAAAAACCGCTAGACCTGGGCAACATTAAGGCCAGTTATGTAGACGAGCGCGTTAAAAGCTACAAATACAATCAGCTGGCAAAGTCTTGGAATAAAGCAAACACAGAAATACCGTTCAGTGACCTGCCAAAGCATTACGCAACCGTCCTTATGTCTGTTGCTTACCAATATGGGCCAACAAGACTAAGCGAAAAAACAGAGAAATTTTGGGGGCATGCAACAAGCGGTAATTGGCTTTCTGTTGAAGCTGAATTAAGGGACTTCAAAGACCCGTTTCCAGAGCGGAGAGTAAGGGAAGCAGATTATTTAGCCAAGGGCAATGAAGCGTATTTTAAAGATTACCCGCACCTTGACCCTAGGCCAAAGCCGCAGCCATATACACAAGACATACTAAGGTTCTCTATTCCCGAATTTCAGAAAAAGGAAGCTATGTAATGCCCTACTCAAAGTATTCACCAAAGCAGAAACGCCTAGCCGCAATGGCTCCGCCGCGTAAGAAAATCACAGGCGCAGACCTCAAGAAAGCTACCCGTATGGGCGGTAAAAAGAAGAAGAAAAAGTAATGGCTAAGACACCGGCATGGCAGCGTAAGGCTGGCAAGAATCCCAAGGGCGGTCTCAATGAACGGGGCCGTAAGTCAGCACGGGCGCAGGGCATGAATCTGAAACGCCCGGTCAAGTCCGGGGACAATCCCCGGCGCGCCAGTTTCCTAGCCCGTATGGGCGGGATGCCGGGCCCAGAGCGCAAGAACGGCAAGCCTACTAGGTTGTTGCTGTCCCTACGCGCCTGGGGCGCAAGCAGTAAAGCTGATGCTAAAAGGAAGGCCGCTGCAATCTCAAAGCGCAACAAGGCCAAGAAGAAAAAGTAGCCAAAGTAGCTACTCTATTCTCCATACTCTCCAGCCAGAACCACCCGGCTCTTTCATGGAACGGTATTTCATGCCCTTGCCATACATGGAACGGCGCAGCGATTCAAACTCTTTGTGTGTAGTCACAGCCAAGCTGTCGCCGATTTCCATGTCGTCAAGGAAGTCCCACTTGCCCCGCCGTGCTGGCGGAACCGGGATGCCCTTTTCCAGAATCATTTGTTTTTCCTCTAACCTTGTCAAAGCAATCTCCCTCATGTGCGTGGCAAAGTATTTGCCGATTCCCATTGGCTACCCACTGACCTGTTAGCAGGTCATGTGTTTTGCCGCACAGTTCACAGTTAATGAATTTTTGTTTGGCCGCCGCCTTGGTCTTCTTCCGACCCTTTTCGAACCAAGCCATCTTCTCTCTCCATAGCTTCACTGGCAGCAGCAAGCAGGGATTGAGCAAACCAAACTAATTGAATGGGGCGCATAGCTTTCCAGTATGGCACCCCATCCACTACAATTAGCAACCCTTCCCTGCGGGGGATTACCAATACCTGACTGTCCCTAAAAGGGGATGTCATCGTCCAGTTGGTCTGGCTTAACAACATTGTCGGCCAGCTTCTTCATGCCGCCTTGGCTGATGCCATCACGGATGTCGTCACCGCCTTCATACTCTTTGACCATTGAGATGGTAACGCCCAGAGAGCCATCGTCATTTTCGTAGGCTTGGACAGAATAGTTCCCGTCTGCCCGCAGGTGAATGTCACCGGGTGCCCCGTTCTTAAATGGCTTCCAGTTTGCATTGCCATACTTGGCCTGACCTTTGCCGTTTGTATTCGGCCAGATTCGCATGGTTGTAAGTTTTTCATAATTTCTAGCCATTGCCCTTTAACTCCTTCTCACGCTTGGCAAACATAGAATGAAACTGTTTATACACATCCTCATTTGTGCTTTTCAGTTGGTTGAGAACGCCCTTGTTCTTATTCCACAGGGCCGTAACCTCACCGACCATATTGGTCTGTGCGATTTCCTTACGCAGAGTTTGGTAGAGGTAACGGACGCTGTCCATATTCTCGTCTTCTGCTGATTGTTGTGGAGGTGCAGAAGGCGGCTGCTCAGTTTTGGGAACAGGTTGGAGGGAGGAATCGGAACCTGGAGCAGCCACCTTCTTTTCTGATGATGCCACAGTTTTGCGATGAACACCATCCATTTCATTTGCAGAGGCGTATTCACCCCCGGCTAATCCAATACTTGCCAAGGCGCGGCCAATCGCTGAAGTCTCAGCATTTTCCAGTGCGGAAGTTTGATTAACATGCCCCTGACCGCGTATTTCTTCAGCATAACCAGAGCCTATTGTCTTGCCTTCCACATCTGTTATGCGCGCTTTTACCACAACACGCTGGCCATCGTCCACAGCAATCTCTGTGTCCACACCAAGTTCCAAGCCGAAGGTTCGCCGGAAGGCTTCCATCCGGTGGACGACTTGCGTGTATTTCTTGCCGCCGCGTTGCGCTATGCCGTGAGACTTGTGCAGTTCAGCAGCCAAGTCCATAGCGTCTAAAAGTTTATTTGCCATTTGCTCCCTCTTTCTCAAAAGACTGGTTCAGCAGGTTGATGATTAGTGTCGTGACCTGCTCCAGCTTGTTCACCTGGTCTTGTAAGTCATAGACAGCCTCATGCAAACTGTCTAGTGACTGCGTATGCTCTCGCTCTACCTCTGTCACTTGACTCTCCAGACGCGCACACCGCCCTTTACTTTTCTTTGGCTGCTACGCATACCCTTTTCGTAAAAGGCTGCATAAAGGCAATCCGCTTCTTTCTTGTTGCGAAGTAGGACGCTATTGCCAACCTTCATTTCATCAGCCAGCTGCTTCCAAACCGTGTCCTTTTTGCGTTGCTGAACGC
>Ga0255751_10002484_pt1 | contig 17179 bp, 3 predicted proteins | sample 071ome_20_FD_179951 | JGI IMG/M metagenome (GOLD analysis project Ga0255751, IMG submission 179951) | Coastal salt marsh microbial communities from the Groves Creek Marsh, Skidaway Island, Georgia - 071412BT metaG (version 2) | ecosystem: Environmental > Aquatic > Marine > Intertidal zone > Salt...
ACATCAATTAACGGTTCGAATATAACGTCTTCCCAAGATGCATCTGCTGCAGAAAAGTTACTGATACCAATTCTTGAGTAAATAAATCTTTCCAGTTCTGGGTCTGATGATAAATCAATTTCAATCTCTGTAGATAGATCAATAGTTTCTGGGTCATCAAATTGACTTGTATAAAGTTTTACTATATTTGCACGTTTTTCAATTCGTATCTTTGTTCCATTCGGAAACATATTCCACTGAGGGCCTTGTGATTCCGCTTCTGCGTCTAAAAATTCAGCGGGAACTTCTGGTTTTGGTGCAGTAGGAGTTCCATCCCATATTTCATGATAGAAAGGATTGATATCTTTATCAAACTCATATTCATAGTCAATAACCTCATCAGGACGCAAACCCAACCATTCCCAAGGTTCCCCAAGAGTACTACTCGCTTGATTGCAGTTTGCAATTGCCAACCAAGACTTGCCCCTAAAGTGTTGTCCAAGGGCACGCAAAACACTTAATGTATATTCTTTGCCGTCTTCAAAGACAAAACCTATAACCAATCCAACTGCATCATTATCAAACTCTCCACTCTTTACCCTGACTTCTAAATTATAATTTTCATAAGATTCAAAGGATACAAATCCAGTATAACCTCTAAAATTTTGAGTAGAAACTATTTTATTATCGACAATATCATATACATATGCAGTTTCCAATTCATCTTGTGGATCAAATGGATATACCGCCTCATCACCCAAATGAGAAAATCTATACCAAGAATTAAATATTTGATCTGCTCGTAAACCATCAGTAAATGGGTTATCAAATAATCTAGGAATTCTTTCAATCTCAAACCAAACAATACCATCGTAGGATGGAAAATTGAGAGAAAGCAAATCAATACTTAAATGTACCCATTCTTTATCTACTTGCCCACTCAAATCGAAATCAATTTCATCAATTAAAGAAGAATTACTTTTAGAATAAAAATTAGTTAAATCTTCCAATACATCTTCATGTTTTTCTTTTGAGTGATAAACAGATACTCTTAAATGTTCTTCAAATAAACTAAAATCTATGTCTTTAACACTTACTGAAAAATGAAATACATCTTCAAGGGTATTCATTCTCTGCGAAGGATGTCTTGGATGCCAGTATTTAAATGGGACGGTTGCAGTTTTTCTATTATAACCATCTAATACAACATATACCCCATCCTGTTGTTCATCTAAGGTAGAACTAATTTGTGGAATATATCTTTTGTTTACATTATATTTGTTTTTAAATGCACCTTGATTAAACTCATCGTAAGTTGATGTATATGTTGTTGCCGTAACATTACCAAATAGCAACTCAGAGTTTATTGTAATATATAATTTTGCATTCGTGTCTTCGGCATATTGTTCGTCTATTCTTTCGCCATTTTTTATACCAATATATAAATACGCACTTCTATAATCCCATGCAGAATTTGCAAAACTTGTAATAAAATTATTACTTAATTCGCCTGTCCATAAAGTTTTATTCGCACTAGGTTCATCAAAGGTGTTTATAATAATCATATCACCATCAGAAAAAGTAGAAATAAAATTTCTTAGATTTATTGCATTGAAATATCCTACAGTTCTAACTTCTCTAAAAGTAACTGTAAAATTTTCTGGTGGTAAATTTTGTAATGTGGCTCTGGTGGAAATTGTTGGAGACTCAACTGATCCTGCGATAAATCCCATAGAATCTAATGCAGCAAAAGTATCAGAGTCATTTATATCGTATGTCCCTACAAGTTCATATACCTCACCAACAACTGCGTCTTGTCCTGCCACCAAAAATGTACTAAGAGACTCTGTACTATCAAAAGTGTCATATTGAATACTATCAACAAATGTCCAAAAACTACCATTCTTGGTTAATTTTGTAACTCTAACTCCTCGACTTGTATGATAGAGTTTTTTATCAATTTGTTTTGTGATTGGATTGTAATAATCGATCCTTTGAGATCGATATTCACTGGAATTTGCGGTGACATTGGCAGCGTCCGAACCAATACTTTCTACTTCAATATAAAAGTTTGGATTATATTCTCCAATACCACCTCTATGAACACTTGTTTGAACTAAGTTGTCATAATATCTTTGTGCTAAATTTATTCCATTTGTATAGAAATAGTTTGCATAACCAATCTCATCAAGTTCTAGTCCATAGTTCCATACTAAATCAGAACGTCTAACCTCATATGTTTGTCCTTGATAAGTTTTTATTCTTTCTAGATCAATCGCATTATTTCTAGGATCAATATCTGGAGTAAAGTAATTTACATATTCGACTTGTGGTGGATCAATAGTTTCAACTATAATATTTGAAACTAGTTTAGTTGCAACCTGTATCTTTTGTCCATTGGCGGTTTGAAACTGTGGCATTCTTAACTATCCATCAACTAAAAAATCTGTTGCCCAATTCTCTATCAACAAATGGGCCAATATATTTATTTGCTGATAAGACAGGCGTTAAGACATATAATTTTATCTCACCATCTCTCATTACGATTGTACCAAGTTCCCTTGTTCCATCATCCTGACTGGGTGGATTGTTTGGTGCGTCTTCATCAATTTCTTCATCGTTTGTAGGCGGAACTGGTGGATCATCGTCAGGCTCTTCACTTGGAATGACTGGTGGTTGTGAATCATCGTCAGGCTCTTCACTTGGAATGACTGGTGGTTGTGAATCATCATCAGTTTCTTCATCTGGAATAACTGGTGGTTGTCCATCATCATCAGTTTCTTCATCTGGAATAACTGGTGGTTCAGAAACATCTGGAGTATCATCTTCATCACTAACAGGTGGTTGCGAAACATCTGGATTTTCATCTGTATCTGTTACTGGCGGTTCAGAAACGTCTTCTGTATCATCAGTATCTGTTACTGGTGGTTCAGAAACATCTTCAGTAGTATCTTCATCAGTAACAGGTGGATCAGAAACGTCTTCCGTATCATCAGTGTCTGTTATGGATGGCTCAGAAACATCTTCAGTAGTATCTTCATCATCTACCGCCGGTGTTGTATCATCCTCTTGTGTATCATCTAATGTTTCATCGGCGCCATCTTGGTCAGTTTGTCCTTCTCCATCGGAAACTCTTACTGATGGGTCTGTTTCAAAATCATCTTCTTCGCCAGGCGGCACCCCAGGCTGATCTTCTGGGACTTCATCATCCGAACCAGTAGGAACTTCTTCGTTATCTGTATCATTTCCATCTGTAACTGGTGGAGTTGTGTCATCCTCTCCATCCTCATCAGTAGAGGGAACTGAATCGGTATCGTCAACACCGTCTTCATCAGTAGAGGGAACTGAATCGGTATCGTCAACACCGTCTTCATCAGTAGAGGGAACTGAATCGGTATCATCTACAGTGTCATCCCCAGATGATTCTGTTGTGTCCGTATCGTCACCAACGGTTTCATCATCTGATGTAGATGTATCTGTTGCATCATCTACTACATCCTGTTCTCCACCAACTCCAGCATCAGTATCTTCTACAGCATCATCTTCACTTGTCGGGTCTCCAGATTCATCTGTAGTTACATCTGTACCATCTTCGGTAGTATCTGTTTCGTCACTAACCGTATCATCTTCACCTTTAGGGTCACTTGGTTGATCTGTAGTTTCGTCTGTACCATCTTCAGTAGTATCTGTTTCATCACTAACGGTATCGCCTTCACCACTAGGGTCACTTGGTTGATCTGTAGTTTCGTCAGTACCATCTTCAGTAGTATCTGTCTGATCGTCAACTGTATCATCTTCTGAGGTTGGTTGCCCAGATTCATCTGTAGTTACATCTGTACCATCTTCGGTAGTATCAGTTTCATCTTCTGTTTCATCTACAGATGATTCTGTTGAAGTTGTGTCATCTTCTGTTTCATCTACAGATGGTTCTGCTGAAGTAGTATCATCTTCTGTTTCATCTACAGATGGTTCTGCTGAAGTAGTATCATCTTCTGTTGTATCTGTTTCTGTTTCTACTGAAGTGGTATCATCCGTAGTTTCATCTATATCTGATACGGGCGGTTGGTTTTCATCATCACGATCATCGACATCAACCTCTATACCATCATTTTCATCATTCGGTTCTTCCGAATCAATGACTGGTTCATTTAGCTCATCAGTAGTTTGATTATCATCGGTAACAGAAGTTGTTGAGTCATCTTCAGATGCAGTATCATCGGTAACAGATGTTGTTGGGTCATCTTCTACATCGGTGTCATCAGTAACAGAAGTTGTTGAGTCATCATCTGAAGTTTCAGTATCTACTACCGTTGTTGTTCCATCATCTTCTGTCTCGGCATCATCAGTAACAGAAGTTGTTGAGTCATCTTCGGACGCAGTATCATCGGTAACAGAAGTTGTTGAGTCATCATCAGAGGGTTCATCTGCACTAGAAGTTCCTTCACTATCATCGTCCAACTCATCATCGCCAACATTATTAGTTTCTTGTTGATCTACTGATGTATCAGAATCGGATTCGGTATCTCCAGATTCATCAACTGGTGTATCAGTATCTGTACCAGATTCTATTTGTTGATCTACTGATGTATCAGAATCGGATTCGGTATCTCCAGATTCATCAACTGGTGTATCTGTTTCTGTTTCAGTTACTGTCTGTTCATCCGTAACATCACTTGCATCGTCTGAAACTGGTTGTACTTCATCCTCGACCTCAGAATCTGGTGTTTCTGTCGTGCTTGGATCTTCTTCTGGTACTTCACTAGGAGTTGTACTATCTTCTGTTGCATCTTCTGGAATTTCAGTGTCGGTTCCACCTTCAAGTTCAGAATCAGAAACTACATTTCCATCAGACACAGTTTCTGAAGCCTCGTCTTCCTCATCTAAAGATGGTGAAGGTGTAACATCCGTATCGTCATCTACAGTTGTATCTGGAGAAGGAGAAGTGTCTGTATCATCATCTACAGTTGCATCTGGCGACTCCGTGGCGTCCGTATCATCATCTACAGTTGCATCTGGCGACTCCGTGGCGTCCGTATCATCATCTACAGCTGCATCTGGAGAAGAAGAAATGTCTGTATCATCATCTACAGTTGTATCATCAGTTGAAGTTTCTACAACTTCATCATCTACAGTTGTATCTGGAGACTCCGTAACATCTGTGTCATCATCTACAACAGAATCATCGGTTGAAGTTTCTGAAACTTCATCGTCTACAGTTGCATCAGAAGTTGTAGAATCTCCACTATCTTCTTCAACAACTTCTCCATCACTTCCAACAGGAATTTGTTCGTCTGAAGTGGTATCCTGAGAATCTACAGTTTCACTGGCAGCATCCAACTTTTCTTCCAGTTGTTGTTCTTCTGGAGACTCTTCTGTTCTTTCTTGTTCAACACCTTCAGTTGTTTCTACTGTAGTATCAACTTCTGCGGCAACTTCCTCTACCACATCTTGTTCTTCTGAACTATCAAACGCAGTAGTTTCTATTACATCAACGGTTTCTTCTTTTACCTGATCTAATGTTGATAAAGTTTCAGTAGTTTCATCCGTTTCTGGTAAAATGAATGTTTCATTTAAAGTTTCTTCTAGGAATTCTTGAAATACCGTAGAAAGACTTTCTCTGACTAATTCAGTGGTTATATCTTCTAATTGAACATTTTCCAAATCTAATAAAATATCTGGATTTAAAAGGCTCTGAATATCTTCTAAGTTTTGAATATCTGCAGTTTTTAATTCTTCAGAATCACTCAATTCCGATAATACTTGAAGTAGAAAATCTGGGGTTATTTCTTCGGCAAAAGATTCTAATTGATTTGTTAAAATATTTTCTAAATCAGAAAAGAGGTCTGATAGTTTTAATTCTTCATTGTCTATTAATTCTGCTTTAACCTGATCTAAAAGAGCCAACTGAATAGTTTCAGAAAATGTATCTGGTGTAGATGTTTCTGGTGAATCAGTAACTGATAATAATTCTTGATCTGATACTTCAATTACTTCATCTTCTGTAAATGTATCTGGTGTAGATGCTTCAACTACTTCATCTTCTGCAAATATATCTGGTGTCGGTGTTTCAACTACATCGTCTTCCGTAAATGTATCTGGTGTCGATGTTTCTGGAGAATCAGTGACTGCTAGTAATTCTTGTTCAGAAGTTTCAGAAACTTCATCTTCCGTAAATGTATCTGGTGTCGATGTTTCTGGAGAATCAGTGACTGCTAGTAATTCTTGTTCAGAAGTTTCTAAAACTTCATCTTCCGTAAATGTATCTGGTGTCGATGTTTCTGGAGAATCAGTGACTGCTAGTAATTCTTGATCTGATACTTCAATTGATTCATCTTCTGTAAATGTATCTGGTGTCGATGTTTCTGGAGAATCAGTGACTGCTAGTAATTCTTGTTCAGAAGTTTCTAAAACCTCATCTTCTACAAAGGTTTCTTGTTCAGAAGTTTCTGGAGAATCAGTAACCGCCAACAATTCTTGATCTGATATTTCTGGAGAATCAGTGACTGCTAGTAATTCTTGTTCAGAAGTTTCTAAAACCTCATCTTCTACAAAGGTTTCTTGTTCAGAAGTTTCTAAAACCTCATCTTCTACAAAGGTTTCTTGTTCAGAAGTCTCTAAAGTTTCTTGAACCAATTCTTGCGTATAATCTTGAGATTCTTGTGTTTCTAAAACACTATCAATCTCCGCATCCTTTGCGGTAATAACCTCTGTAATCTCCGCACTCTCTTGGACTGTTGTTTCTACAATCTCAGTTTCAGAAGTTAAAATTGTATCTCTAAATTCTTCGAATTCTTGGGCAAGTAGAACCTCTAAATCGCCAAGGGCCTCTTGATACACTTCTGAAAAATTTTCTTGAATAAGTGTAGATAGTTCTTCTTTTACACTTTCAAAATCTACATCACCAGCATTTAATTGGTTTATAATACTTTGAAATATAGTTACATCAGAATCAGTTGATGTAGGAGATGTCGTATCAATCTTTTCAAGGTCATCATTAGTTGAGGAGGTTGATCTATCTGCATCAAAATTCGCAACCTCTGGATCATTTAATTCGACAATATAATCTATTGTTGTGCCATCTGCAACAACACTATATGTATTGGATTGATTTAGAGTTGGGTTTTCTAATGATAGTTGTACTACATCATTATTAGATATTGTTGCGCTTGTGCCTTGACTAGCTCCATTAACAAGAATATCTCCAACAGAAAATGATAGTGTTATGGAAGATGCAAGACCAGAAACAAATACTATATTTGATAATACGGTAATATCCCAAGAGGCGGCCGCCGCATCGTAAGTATATGTAAGTCCATTTTGCTCAACAACTTGGCCATCAGATGGGGCATCAATTCCAACTGGAGAATCAATTCCAACTTTGACTTTTACTACATCGTTAAATAAAAATATATTTTCTACTGACATTTTTCTTTGGTATAAAAAAAGGGGAGACTTTATGTCTCCCCTATATTTATGATAATTTTATCAATGTTTATAAATTATGCACCAAAGTTTACATAATTCCCATTCCAAGAGGAACCAACATTCTTAGTGAATGTGAGCGATCCTGCAGCGAGTGTTCCTGCGGAAGAACCACTACTTCTGACAGTAATAGAACCAGCAGTAGAAGAAACTTCAGTCACTGTAAGAGTAACTGTAGAAGTATCTACCAAAGTCGCCGTTGCAGTAGCACCTACTAAAATATCAGCAGAGATACTATCAACAGCAACACCAGTGATTGTAGTTGTACCAACATTGATTGTGACATCATCCGTAGTTACCAAATCACCTGAGCGATCACCATCATCGAATGTATAGTCTACTCCTCCAAGAGTTTCAATAGCACCATTAGTGGCACCTGTTGGGAAGTTATCCGAAATTCCTCTTACATCTCTTGGTGTGTAGTCACTATATGATGGTCTGATTGGACCACCTCTTGTCAAGAGGAAGATTCTCATACCGTTACCAAATGGTTTAGTAGACATCATACCCACATAAGTTCTGTGTGTTGAGTTTTCTGTTGTGTCAAATGCATCAGTTGTTCCATCTGATTGTTTCACATTGTGCCAGAAATACTCTCTTCTGAAGTTGAGTGGGTCAGCATTAGAAGATGTAGATGCAGTACCACCCTGTGGACTTAATGTACTAACATGTTGTCCGTCAAGGTCATACTTAGTTGCAGATGTCTTAATGATACCACCCTGAGTAGAACTATCCGCACCAGCAATACAGATCAAGTCTGCTTCTGCGTCACTATAGATAAATCTTTGTGATGCAAGTGGTGTTGGGAAGTTAAAGATAACAGTTTTATCCTGTGTAATCGATAACTGTTCAACAGGGTTAATACATGCAGGACTGTCAACCTGTGGTGTAACAGCGGATACATGATAATCCCATGGTTTGAACACATCGTTTTCACGAACAATAAATCTGTAGATACCTTTTGCAACTTTGTGAATATCGTTCCAGATTGCAGGAATATCTCTGTCTTCTGGAAGTCTAATCAAGTAAGTTGATCTACCAGTATCTCTTTCTTCTACGTCATTATAGTTTTCATATGAAATCTTAACAACTGTGGCAAACTCTAGAGGTTCATTAAACTTAACTTTATCTGTTGTCAATGAATATGCATACATTGGTTTTTGAACACCAAAGTATTCTGTAGAACCACCAGTCGTACCAAATTCAATATTACCATTCGCATCGAATTGATAATTTTGTCCTTGAACCGCAGCATCTGCCTCTTGTCCATCAACAAATACTTTAAGTCTGTTAACTTCAAAGAGTGGGTTAGATGCAGTACCGTATCTACCAAAGAAGTTGGTATACTCGTTATTAAATCCAGCACCTTCCCATGCATACTCGTAGATGAATTGGTCATCTTCTGGCATAGTATCAATGACAGAAAGAACTCTAAATCCAAATCCTGCAGTTTGTGCAGTTGCGGTTGTAAGTTCATCTCCAACCTTTACATCACCAGTAGAACCAGTTCCATCTAGTACAATAAAGTCTTGTCCAATACCACCAGTTGCACCAGTTTGGATTGCAGTACCTGCAGCATCAAGTGCAAGTTTGTGTCCAACTGCGTTTCCACCAAATGAAGAACCACTAACAGGAACTAGTGTTAAGTCTGAAATACCACCCACTGCACCAGCAAACTGTCCTGCAGTTCCAAGAAGAGGATTCGAACCAGTACCAGTTGTTGCACCAATATCTAGGTTGTCGATGAAAAGAACCCTGCGTCTTCTCTTTGCAACAAGTTGTTTTGCAGCAACAGATGTTGGCGTAAAGATTGCAACCGTTGAACTGATTGGAAGTTCTCTTGCCTGTCCGTTTGCATCAGTCGCAGGCGCAACTTCAGTTTTACTTACAAACTGGAAGTCATCATTGTAGTCCAAGAAGGTGTCAACACCATCAGAACTTCTGTGACGAACTCTGTATGTACGCAAACCTAACTGAGCAGGGCCTTGCATTTGTGTTCTTGCAACGGAATAGTTTTTCAAACCTTCACCAGTTGCATCATTAATTAATGTCCAAGAAGACGGAGCACCATTAGTATCTGCGACATCATATCTTGAACCTGCACCAGTACCATTTTCAAAACCAGTAATATAGTCACCTACTGGAACGAACGAACTACCATATGCAGAACCAAAGTTTAATGCAAATGCATCTCTGTCTGTGGAAGTAATATTACTTAGGACAACTGCAAGTTCTGCAGTACCCAATCCACGGTCGGTGGGGCCCGCTTGGAAGTTTGCGGCATTAATCTCTGGGAATTTATAGTAGTCGTTAACAACTGTAAATCCAGTTGCGGAATCTGTTCCTAACGCACCATGATCGGCAAGTGGAACGTTTGCAGTAGAAGAAGTGTTCAGATATGAAAGTCCTCTACCGTATGCTTCTGGGATCAATGCAACAGGTCTTGAGTCAGTAGGAATTGTTACATTCACTGGAAGTCCCGGCTTCAGTTTTCTACCGTTTACATCAAAGATTTCCAATTCATCCAATGACTTAGATGTGACTGTTGTTGCACCAGTAGTTGTATCCAACTCTTCACTAACCTCTGCAAAGAAACCGATATTAAAATCTGATGTTTCTTCTGGTCTAGAAGATGGAGAATACAAGCAGTGAACTGGAGACTTACCATCTTCGAATTCAATTTTACCAGAAATGTTATTAACGTGTCTTTGAACAACAAACCACGCATAATCGTCATCTTGGTCAACAGAGGCTTGGTCGAATACGAAAAGTCCAGTACCGTGGTCTGTACAAGTCAGACGGAATGCGATTGGATATGTTGGTTCTGTATCATCTGTAGTTTTACCTTGTCTACGGAAGAATCCAGATTTCGCCTTGTTACTATCGTTTGAGAAGTTATAGTAAATTTCACTAAGTTCTCCAGGCTGTCTGTAAACTGCCTGTTTGATACCGTCACGACCTTGTCCTTTTGAAAGGTCTCCGTTATCTTTAATTTGCAATGCAGTAGCAACATTTACATAAAGATACTCATCTCTAGTGTCATAGAAGAAACGCATTCTCCACTTCTGTGGTTTACGAGCATCTTTAACTGGCTGAGTCAATGAAACTGAAGTTGGAATCGCATCTGTAGCACTATTAATTTCTTTCTTGGATGAAAGTAAGTCTGTACCTTTTTCCGATTCAACAACAAACATATCACCAATTCTTTTAATCGATGACATCACATTTCTGTGGTTCTGTTGTCCGTTATTTCCAACAGGAATTGCTGTATTACTATCAGAGTCTACAAAAGGATATATAATATTGTATGGTTGTGCTTCGAAATCGGATACAGGAATTGCGAGTCTCCACTTTCCAGTCGCATACGCTTTATCCCCTGCAACCATACCAGTAATTGGTTCACCGTCTGTTGCATCTTCATATGAAAATGGATTACTTTCTTCATTGTTTGTACTTGTCATTTCAAGAGTTGTAACATATGGATTTAATGTATGTCCATCACCTGTAACTCTAAGAATTGCAGTACCAGAACCGTTTACTTCGATAATTCTTTTTCCATCATCCGCAGCGGTAAACCCGTCTTGGTCAGTAACACCAAACTTTATTCCAGCATCGTCATAAAGTTCAACTATTGCACCATCAACCGCACCGCCCTTAATTACAAGGGATGCAGATCTTTGAGGAACACTAGAAAACGCAGAACTATAGTAGTTACCATATGGGTGCAAACATAAATCTTTTGCAAGAGTTCTTAAGAAACCGTCACTTGCAGAAGGATCTTTGTCAGTATCGATGAAGTATTCTAAAAGAACTGTATCACCAACTTGGAAAGACTCACTTCTCCATGTTACTGTCCCATAATCAAATGCAAGTTGGGTTGATGTTGTCACTGCTTCTACAGTGATTACCAAATCACTTCCACCATCGTTTCCAAGTTCTGCATTTGGAATAGTAATAGTATCACCATTTGAATAAGTTTCACCAAACTCCAAAGGAACAACTTTTGTTACTGTACCACCAGCGTCAACATATACTTGGAACTTTGCACCAGTACCAGCAACAGAATCTGTAGTTGTTGTGGCAACATAATAGACGCCTGGTCTATGTCCTGTTTGCCCACTGGTAATGTTTACAGAAGTAAGTGCGCCGATACCTTCAAAGAACGAAACGTAGAATTGTCCTTCATCTGGACTTTCATCAATTTTTGCACTTAAGGATTGAGAAGCGGCTGCATCATAATTGTTACCAGAAGAAATAATATCAACTGAAACAATTCTTCCAGAATTATCAGAAGTTGCAGTTACAACTGCAGGAGTTAATGTTCCACTTGTTGGTTCACCACCTCTAATATTTACATTAAAAGTTGTATTTGGTGCATAACCAAAACCACCATCAAGAACGTTGATAGATTGAATTGCACCATTTGCATCTAATTGAATTGAACCAAGAACAGAAGGAAGATTTCCGTTTCTATATGTTTGTTTTAATGGGCGTGTAACAGTTGTAACAGTACCACCAACAAATACTCTTCTCTGTGAAGAGAGTGCATATGGTGCGATTCTGTCAAATTCGTGTTGGGCCGGTTTTGAAAGCCTTGTATATGTCTGATTGAAACTATTCAAAAATTCGAACTTCTGTGCGTATTTCTGCTGTTGCATAGATACCATTTCGTTTCTTTGAATAGAAAATCCACCAGAAAGGAACTCTGTCGATAATGCAGTAGTCATCTAATAATTCTCCTTTGAATGTTTTTTCTTATATTTATAACTTTAAAGTGTTTCAAGTATTTATACCCAGTTTATGTAATTATTTTATTTTATTTTAACTTCCTAGTGTCGACCCAGGCGCTGTTCCAGGCGTTACATCACTGTATCTAATACTAGAACCAGTAACTTGCATAAACACTCTCATACCATTTCCATTCGGTAATGTTGCAGACATTCCTTCATACTTTCTGGCATTTTTTCTCCAAATATACTTAACCCCATCGGGGCCTTCATGTCCTGCATATCTTGTAACTTCATTAGGAGAAGTTAAAGAAATTGAGGCAGGAACAAAAGAACCACCTCTAAATTCTTCGTTTACTCCATCCGAATCATCATATTTGTTTATTTCTACATGTCCTGACTGAGTTGAGAAATCTGCAGAAGAAATACAAATAATATCAAGTTCACTTTGTGGATAATAGAATCTTTGAGTTGTTATCTGAGTTGGGAACGAGAAAACAAAATTTCTATCTTGTGTGATAGAAAGTTGTTCCATCGGATTGATAACAGCATGAGAATCAATTTCGTGCATTGTTGCAGAAACGTGGAAATCCCATGGTTTTAATACATCTTGTTCTCTAACAACAAATCTATTGATTGTTTTTACTTCATTCATGTTTCTTTCTGGGAAATCTCTATCCTCTGGAATAGTTATGATGTATGCACCCTGAGCAGGATTTGAAGTAACATAGTTAATAATAGAAATTGTCAATTCCGAACCCGCCCTTGGAGCAACTTTGAAATAAAATGTATGATTGAAGAAATCGTACATATATTCATTTCTCAAAGTATTTGGTGAGGAGAATACAGGATCACCTGGCAACTTATTTTGCAATAGATAATTACCAGTTGTCGTAACTGCTTGTGTATTAGTCAAACTAAAAGTTGGCGATGATGGATTTGCTGCATGTTGCGAGAAAAAGTTTCTTCCAGTTGAACTATTTGAAGTTCCCGAATCAATTGTATATGGAGTTGTAAGCGAAACCTGACTATTATTCCACTCAACAGAGTTACCATCTACAGATGGGAATTTAAAGTCTGCACCAAGCGTGTCAACCCCTGCAGCGTCTAGAGATTCAATAAATCTTTGAACTGTACTTGGATCTCCATTGTTAACCCAATCTTCATAAGTTAAAATATATGCATTACTATCTCTAATTACCTCAACATCATCCAATGCAACAACCAAAGATTCAAAAACTTTTTCCATATTCCCGACAGGAGAGCCAAATAGAATATCAAGTAATGCAGAATCCGCTTCTTTATAATCAACCAAACCAACAGATTCTGTTGCAGCAGGAACACCTGTTCCACTTTGAGATGCATCTCTAAATGTAGACATTCTTTCAATAATGTTTTGTGGAAACGCAATATTTTCGGAGAATGAAATTCCTGCAGTGTTTCCAAGAACATAATTAGCTGAAATAGGAGTAGTTGCAGTTAACAAAGAACCACTTCTGTCATAATGTTCTAATACTGTAGTTGCAGTTGTTGGAGTTCCCGATGTAACTTGTTCAAGTGCGGCGGGAGAAACAGATGCCCCAGCAGTAAGTGCCACATCTTTTCTTCTTGGTAATGAGTTAAAACCTTGAATTTGAAGGTCAAATACTGGGTCAAGTATCTGTTCTGCCCATGTTGAACCAGAAAGTCCATCGGTTGGTACAATAATCCACTGTGGTGTCCCTGATGGATTTGCTGTAAAGTCTACCATAACATCACCAGAACTAGATGTTCCTTCTTCAATAGTTCCCTGTGCAGGGACAATTGGAGGGCCGGCCGCATATGTCTGTGTTGTTCCAACAATATTTGCAGCAGACCAACCACTAACAAGTAGTTCTCCGTTTGTTTTGTTAAATGAAACAATACGTCCACCACCTGTTTGTGCATCAGATTCCAGAATATATTTACCAGGCGTCAAAGTTTCCCCTGCGATTGCGCCAGGCGAGTTTGTAACATCCACTTGCAGTCTGTATAGTGTTTGTCCCCAAAGATTTTGATTTTCTGCCATCGCATTACTAGAAAAACCTCTAGTTAAATCTACTCTTACATCAGTGTGATATAATTGACCAAGTGAGTTTTGTGTATTACCACCAGTTGCGTATCCAAGTGCAGTAAAGTCAATAGCATTGACAATGCCATTGAATAGTCCACCATCTCTGTTAACATAGATAGTTGGTGCTTCTGATCTGAAAACTTGTCCAAGTGAGTTTTGAATTGGGCCAGGTTTACTCAAATCATCCAAATCTTGTGATGCAAAGTATGGTGTTAGACTTGAAACATCTACAGGACGTTTGCATGGTGAATATACACAATGCACTGGAGATTTTTCTGTAAACTCTGGTTGTCCAGTTGTTTGGTCAACATGTCTCTGTACTACCAACCATGCGTAGTCATCGTCTTGATCTACTGATGCATGGTCAAATAAGAAAAGTCCCAAACCATGGTTTGTAACTGTAAGTCTATAAGACATTGGATATGTTGTTGAGATTGAGTCTTCAACTTGAGTTTTTCTAAACCACTGTGATTTTGCCTTACTCATTTGTAAGATTGCACCTCTACCGATCGTTGGAGAGGTATACACATCGCACAATTCACCAGGCTCTCTATAGACAGGATTTTTAATACCGTCACGACCTTGTGGTTGTGAAATCGTAAAATCATCTTTTAATTGATAAGCAGTTGCAACATTTACTTTTAAGTATTTTTCATCATCATTCCACTCGAATCTCATTCTCCACTTCTGTGGTTTTCTAACTGCAGAAGGAGAAAGGCTTGATGCAAAACTTAAGTTTGTGTCTGATAATAAATCGACACCTTTATTGGACTCGACTAAGAATCCATTTGTAATTCTTCTCAATGCATCTTTAACATCTTCTTTATCGTTACTAACTGGAGTAGGATATATCAAATCGAATGGTCTTTGGAAGTTATCATTTTCTTGGAATGTAAGCATCCAAGATGTGCCTTCTTCTGTACTTGCCAATTCATCTTTCTGTCCAGACGCAGTAATCGCAGATGTAATATTTGGAGTATTATTTGTTTGATCGTAGAAAATTGCAATGAAACCATTTACTGCAGTACCTGTTGGTTCTCCATCTGATGTTGTTGCTTTTGAATATGCCCAGTAATCAGTATCAACTGCATTGTTTTTTGGCCATGAATAATCATTTGCACCACCAGATAGTGTCTCTTGCTGTGGGCCAAGTCCGCCAGGCCCCACTAATGCACCATACGGAACATCAATTGTCTTGCCCCAATGGTAAGATATAGTAAACACGCATTGACTTAGGTCTGCGACCCAAGGCATTACCTCTGTTCTTTTAAATTTAAATAGAGTTGACCTTGAAACATTATTAGAAGTCGCAATCCAATCTTCAGACGGTAAAACTCTTCCATTCAAAGAAACTCTAAATTCACCAGAGCCAAGATCAGAAATTGTAAGTGGGAAATCACCAATAATTGATGGCCATGTGCTCGAGTCAGCAGGGTCAATATTTGCAAACGGCGTTGAACCACCCGAACCCAAGTTTAATTCTGTAACTACTTTATGTTCTCTTACAACTTTCCAAAGTTTACCAGCAACTAATTGGTCTGCTGGCGTACCATCTTCGGAATAATCTCTATTATACTGGACTGGTAATACTTGTTGATACGCAGTAAGATTTCCAGTTCCTGCGTCAATTTCATTAAGAATTTCACTTGTTGTAAAATCACTGGTAATTTCATTGCCAGGAGTACCATCTGCATCAGTATCAAAAGTTACATCTCTACTTAAATTTAAATTAAATACTTCTGGGAATTCAAATGGATGAACTGTTAAATCGTGTGCCAGTTGGAATAAAAGTCCACCATCATTTCCTGTGAAATGTGTAACATGTTCGATATACTTGATTTCAATTACTTCTCCAGAAATAGGACTAACGTTGTCGGCAAAAATAATTGCGCCGAACTCTCCTAATGCAGAATCATATTTAATTGAACCTTGTCCTGCAGAAGTACTACCTTCCACATAAACTTTATCTCTATATAATTCTGCATCAGTTGCAGTTACTCCAGACACCAAGGAGTTATTACCAAAACGTCTGTTAAGGTAAAAACGTGTTTCTCCAATTCTGATGTCCCACTCCCAATCCTTATCAGAAATATCAACTTTTGATCTTAAAAAATAAGTATTAGACCCACTCAGTGCGTTGTGTGATTCAACTTGACTGCGGTGAGGGACATCGATAATGTCATTTCTTTGTATGCTATATCCACTGGCAATAGACATTCATATCTCCTTTGTATTTTTCTTTATATTTATAAAAATTTTTTTGTTGTTTTAGTAAATTCTCAAACTATCTTCATACTGCTGGTGTTCCTACAGGGTCATATGTGTCAAGATTGATATCACTATTAAAGATGTATTGTCCATTTACTAAGACTAGTAATCTCATTCCATTTCCAAACGCCATGGTTGAACGCATTCCTTGGTATCTTCTTTTATCTACATTAGTACCATTGTATAGATATGTTGTCATTGGTACATTACTAGATTCTGCTACTACTTCTGCAGAAGAAAAACAAATCATATCCATCTCTTCTTTAGGATACATATATCTTTGTGTCGTAAGTCCAGTTGGGAAAGTGATAATAAATCTATTTTCATCTGTAATGGCCAATTGTTCTAATGGATTAATAACTGCATTACTATCTGTCTGATGTTTTGTTGCAAATTTATGCACATCAGTTGGTTTTAATACATCAAATTCTCTTACAACAAATCTCCAAATATTTTTTGCTTGCCATTCATCCGCAAGATAGTCTTCTCTATCGTATGGACTCAATATATAGAATGTTTTTGAATTGTCCATGTTTGATAAATTGTATATATTTCCCGCTTCATCAAATACTGTATCAACCAAATCTTCTGCAGTCTGTAGGTTTGCTGCTTGATTAGAAAAGTAAATTCC
>Ga0255751_10002488_pt1 | contig 17170 bp, 23 predicted proteins | sample 071ome_20_FD_179951 | JGI IMG/M metagenome (GOLD analysis project Ga0255751, IMG submission 179951) | Coastal salt marsh microbial communities from the Groves Creek Marsh, Skidaway Island, Georgia - 071412BT metaG (version 2) | ecosystem: Environmental > Aquatic > Marine > Intertidal zone >...
CTAGAATAGGCGACTTTCAAGTCAATTTAGATTCTCTTTATAATACAAATAATTATTATAGATTAGATCCCAATATTAGGGCTAATACAAGTATATCAACTATTGTTCCTGGAAATGCAAGGATGCAATGGACTAAAGATTATCAAAAAATAAAATTTGCAAAAAACTATTATAGATTTTATAGCAAAGAACTGGGCAATTTAGAGCACAATATTCTAGTAAACGCAATAAAAGAAAAAAGCAACTTCAGCTTCGAATACAATAATATACCTAATATAGCAAGGCAAAATGTAATCGACGATGCAGGCCATTTTAATAACCTCGGTCATGATATTATAGCAGAATGGGTCAACAATGAACTGGAAAGAAACATACACTAAAATATTTCTAAAACAAAAAGATATTGCTATATCTCATGCTACTTTGAAAGAATACATGCCTGTATGGTGGCAAAATACTAGAGCCAAGGATGCGGGCGGCCTACGACTTACAGATGAAGGATATAGATTTGTAAAGGAAGAACTAAATTTACAAACTTATGAAGTTCCTTATCCAGCTAATTTTCAAATTACAACCCAAGTATTAATTTTTTTAGATCAGTTTATTGATTGTCCGTACTACTTGACTAATCGGAATATATCAGTAACTAACGAAAAAAAGGCAGTCGAACTGCATCTATTTTCAGGAGATATAAGAAAATATGGTATTTCAAAAGCGATGAAAAGACAATCAGGTAATGAGGATTGATCTACACGGATATCACATACACGAAGGCTGGCGCAAATTCAAACGTGCAGTAGATGAAGCGTATCTTGCAAATCACAGAAAATGTGTAGTCATAACAGGACAAGGTGCTATGATGCGCGAGTTTCCTACCTGGGCACATAATCATCCTTATATTAGAGAATGGTCACAGCCTAAACATAATCCTGGAAGTTTTGTAATAAAATTGAAGAAAAAAAGGTTGACATTTCCTTTAGAGTGATGCTATTATATATACATAGTAAGAAATTAAGCACTGAAACAAAAACGAAGGAATACATTATGGAAGCTGTCGCTAGCCGCACTGTAACACCGAATCAAGCTAAAAAAAGCATTGTACGAGCTTTTAAAAAACAACGCCCAATTTTTATGTGGGGTCCTCCAGGTATTGGTAAATCAGATATTGTACATCAAATTGGAGAATCAATGGAGGCTCATGTAATTGATGTTAGACTTTCACTTTGGGAGCCAACAGATATTAAAGGTATCCCATATTACGCTGCCAACGATAACAAAATGGTTTGGGCGGCGCCTGCAGAATTACCAGACGCAGAGCTGGCTGCAAAACACAAATACATTATTTTGTTCTTAGACGAAATGAATTCGGCAGCGCCAGCAGTACAAGCGGCAGCATACCAATTAATTCTTAATCGTCGTGTAGGACAGTACGAATTGCCAGACAACGTTTTGATTGTCGCCGCTGGTAACCGTGAAGCAGATAAAGGCGTCACTTACCGTATGCCGGCTCCATTGGCAAACCGTTTTGTACATATCGAACTTGCAGTATCATTTGATGACTGGTTTGTTTGGGCAATTGAAAACAACATCCATAAAGATGTTGTAGGCTACTTGACTTTCTCTAAGAAAGACTTGTATGACTTTGATCCTAAGTCTCCTAGCCGTTCTTTTGCTACTCCTCGTTCTTGGTCGTTTGTATCAGAATTACTCGAAGACGACGATGATGAGAACACCACCACCGATCTTGTTAGTGGCTCGGTTGGTGAAGGCTTGGCTGTCAAATTTATGGCACACCGTAAAGTTGCTGGACAAATGCCTAACCCTAGCGATATTCTTTCTGGTAAGGTAAAAGAGCTAAAGTCAAAAGAAATCAGTGCTATGTATTCCTTGACTGTGTCTCTTTGTTACGAACTAAAAGAAGCTTGCGATAAGGGCGATAAAAAGTTTGATGACAAAGTCAACAACTTCTTGCGTTTTGCAATGGATAATTTCGAAACCGAACTTGTTGTTATGGGTATCAAACTTGCACTAACTCAATATGCATTGCCAATTGATCCGGACGAAGTAGAATGTTTCGACGAGTTCCACGATAATTATGGCAAGTATATTGCGGCAGCTCAGGCTGCATAATATTTTATGGGGGCTTAGTCCCCCATAAATTTTAGGTTGACATTTGTAGTAAATAATGTTACTATATATTAAATTAACAAACCAGGATCAGCAATGTTAGATTTTTTACCTCAATATACCGCACTAAAAATGTCTGCCAAAGACACGCAAACAAAACTAAAAAATTGGCAACCGGATCCTAATATTACAGAATCCGCATTATTAGAGATGCGTAAGGATGTAATTGAAAGAATTATTGTTGCACGGGTAGGGCTGTTAATGCGCCATCCGTTTTTTGGTAACATGGCTACACGTTTGCGCATTGTTGCTGCCGACGAGTGGCTTATGACTGCCGCCGTTGACGGTAGAAACTTATATTTTAATACTCAGTTCTTTAATGAAATGAACAATAAAGAAATTGAGTTTGTTATTGCTCATGAAATTTTACATTGCGTATATGATCATTTAGGACGCAGAGGTGATCGTATCCCTATGTTGTATAACATTGCTGCCGATTACAAAGTAAATAATTTGCTTGTTCGTGATCGTATTGGCGAAAAACCTAAATTTGTAGACTGTTATCAAGATTTTAAATATGAAGAATGGACATCAGAAGAAATCTACGATGAGCTGTTTGACTCTGCTAAGAAAAACGGAGAAGAATATCTTAAACAACTAGGCGAAATGCTCGACGAACACCTCGACATGGAGGGCGACGGTGACGGCGACGGTGATGGACAAGAAGAAAAAGACGAAAACGGTAATAACGTCAGTAAGAAAAAACCTAAATTTTCTAAAGAAGAACTTAAAAAAATACGCGATGAAATTAAAGACGGAATGTTACAGTCCGCTCAGAGCGCAGGAGCCGGCAACGTGCCAGGTGAAATCCAGCGTATGATCAAAGAACTTACAGAACCTAAAATGAATTGGCGGGAATTACTACGTCAGCAAATCCAATCAACTATTCGCAATGATTATACATTTAGTCGTCCGTCACGCAAAGGCTGGCACACTGGTGCTATACTACCGGGAATGAATTTTATGGACACAATTGATGTTTGTGTCAGCTTAGATATGTCAGGTTCTATTGGTGACGACCAAGCAAAAGATTTTCTAGGTGAAGTAAAAGGCATCATGGAAGAATACAAAGACTACAATATTAAATTGTGGTGTTTTGATACTAAAGTTTATAACGAACAAGACTTTAGTGCAGATGGTGGGGATGACTTATTAGACTACGAAATTATGGGCGGTGGTGGTACCGACTTTATGGCTAATTGGGAATATATGAAAGAACATGATATCCAACCTAAGAAATTTATTATGTTTACAGACGGGTATCCATGGGATAGTTGGGGTGATCCAGAATACTGTGATACTATCTTTATTGTACACGGCCACAGAGACAAAGACATGAAAGCGCCATTCGGCGTCACAGCGCACTATGAAGAAGCCTAATCATTACGATTTTTTTAATATTCGCCGTCAGTCTGTAGCTGTACCACACTTTGAATATGTAAATATACCAGTAAGGTATAACATCGAACAAAGTATATCTAAATGGATTACTACTAACTTAAAAGGCAGATTTTACATAGGAAAATCTGTACTAGTAAACAACCATGGTGACATAGATACAGTTTTAAAGATCGGCTTTGAAGATCATAAAGAATGTTCTTATTTCACTTTGGCGTGTCCACACTTAAAATATAATTAAATAACATACTAGAGGAGTATATAATGACTGAAGAAGTTACTAAAGAAATTGCAACTGAAGAAGCACCTGTACAACAGGAGCAAGGTCCTGAACTTACAATCCAAGACCTAGCAGGTATTAAAACAATTATCGATGTTGCAAGTAGTAGAGGAGCATTTAAACCTAACGAAATGATGACCGTTGGTCAAGTATATAATAAGTTAGATACATTTTTAAGTGCAGTCTCTACCCAACAAGCAGCCGCTAAAGGAGAGTAATTATGGCACTTAAACATGTAGGTAGAATTAAAAATAATAAAAGGAAGGTTGTAGTTGCATACAGAGTTGTGCCTAACGAACCTGATAACTGTGTTGTAGTTACTACCGAAAACTTAATGGCCGAAGAGCACGACACACTAATGAAAGCAGTCGAGTCTGACGCAGGACAAAGAGCAAACGAATTTGCTGAGGTTATGGCAAGAACAACTTTACCAGATGGCAGAAACATGCTTGCAGGTTTCCATACAACAGGCAAGATGGTAAAAATGCCCACTGACTCTGTAGAAATGACTCCTGATAGACAAACAGTAATTAGTTTAGCAGAACTAAATCAAATTATCGCAGAACAAAAAGGTGTTACTGTTGCAGATCTAGCACTTAAAGGTGCATCTACACAAGAAACACAAAAAACACAAGAAACTGAATCAGTTGTAGAGCCGTTAAACGAAGCTGCTGCTGTTACTACTGATGGTTTGTTGACTGACGAGGATTTAGCTGCACAGTATAGATCACAGGCAGATTCTTTATTTAAAGAAGCAAAGCGTCTTAGAGAACAAGCAGAAGATCTTGTTCCTACTAAAAAAAAGAGTAAAGTGAAAGAAGGTGCCTAAGAACAAGAAGCTCCCCCCTTCCGTTATAGATCGCTGGCCTGAAATTTTAGATGATGTCGAAGTTGAAGTTATACCAGTACAGTATTTAGATAGTGTAAAGGTATACTTCAGAGATGGTAAAATTTGGGATATTGACGTTAAAAAGTCCTTAGACCAAGAAATTCCAGATTTAGAAGAGGCTTTAGAGGATTTGTTTTCTCAATACGAAGATGTTATAGAAAACATAGATTTCCGATTAGATACAGAACGAGTTAAGCGAGATATACAAAATAGAACTAGATTGTTTATGAAGAAACGTAAATGAATTCTCCAAAAGGCATAAATACATATGAATAATTATTACCAGGAGTTCGTACATGGCCCTACAGATCAGACGCGGCACAAATGCTGAAAGATTAGCTATTACTCCCGCATCGGGAGAATTAATATATACCACTGACACAAAATTGGTTTATGTCGGTGATGGAACCACATCCGGCGGCAAGCAAGTTGGTGCAACTAACGCTGTAAACAATGATCCAAATCCACAATTAGGTGGTAACTTAGACCTTAACGGTTTTAATATTAACGGTACAGGCAATATAAACATTACTGGTAACATTGTTGCTACTGGAAACATTAACTTAGGTGATGGAACAGGTGGCGATTTAATTAATGTAGGCGGAGATGTATCCGGACACTTAAAGCCAGCACAAGACATTGCTTACGATATTGGTAGTAACTCTTTAAGATGGCGTAATGGTTATTTCAGTGGTCTTTCAGTAGATGGTGTTTTAAGTGCAGGTGCAATTAATTCTGATGTAATAGCAGACGATTCAACTGTAATGGTAGACGTAAGTACAAATACTTTTACAGGGGATGTAACCGGAGATGTCACTGGTGATGTAACTGGTAATACCACAGGTTATCACACAGGTGATGTAAAAGGTTCTATTTTTGCTGACAATAGTGTACTACTAGTTGATGCAGTAAATGCTTGGGTACATGCAGATGTAATTGTAGGAACATTAACTAACGATTTAATTGGTAATGTAACTGGTAATACAACTGGTATACACAATGGTGATGTTATAGGTAATGTACAAGGTAACGTAAACGGTTATGTTGATGGGGACTTACAAGGTTCTGTTTTTGGAAATAACAGCACTGCATTGCTAGATGGTATGCGTAATACACTTGTATGTAATGTAGATAATGCATTGATTACAAGTGAAAAAGTTATTGTTACAAGTGACGACAATGATCCAGATGTTGCACCTTTCCAATTAAGTTGCATTACAACTGGAACTAACGGTCCAGGTGCTGTATATAAAGCAGCTCGAGGATCACAGGCAACACCAACTGTATTATCTGCAGGTGATACTATTATTGATATGTCATACACAGGGTATGACGGCAACGGATACTCGCCCGCTGCTGTTTTAAAAATAGGACCAGACAAATATACTTCTGCAATTGGTACTGGCGTTATGCCAGGACGTATATTGTTCTTAACATATGACGAAACAGGTACAACCGGTGCCGATAATGCTATGGTGTTTAACAGACAAGGTAGGCTAGGTATAGGCAAAGACGATCCAGACGAAAAACTAGATGTTGTTGGTAACATAACTGCATCAGGTTTTGTGCAACCTGGAGTGTATGCTGATCCTACTGCACGTGATGCTGACATAACATCTCCAGCAGCTGGCATGATTGTATTTGTGACTTCATTAACTCAATTCCAAGGTTACGATGGCACAAGCTGGGTCGCACTTAATTAAAAAAATAGGCGAAGTTGATTTAGATCAACTTCGTGACGATTTACTTTATATTCCAGAACAACGTCAATATCCTTTACAAGGAAAATCTAAAGACGATGTAAATAGTGCTATAAGTACAAATACAAACTATCGCAACGATGAAGAAGAATATACTGTCCGTCTTTACGATGATATGTTAGAATATACATATTCTATTATAGAAGAATATGGGTTGTACAGAACACGATACATGTCACTGCCAAGTATAACTTGTTATGGATATCACAAAGATAGCAGCCCAAGAATTCACATACCTATTACAACTAACGAAAACTGTTTCTTTTTAGTGGACGAACAACTTATTAGATTACCTGCTGACGGTAGCGTTTATTGGGTAGATACAAGATATCCTCACACATTTGTAAATGCAAATCCTCATGTAAGCAAATTTACAAGAATACATTTAATCGGAAATACTAACAAGACTTTCTCCTTTTAACGGATCACCTATTACTATTCCTGATCTATAATGATCAGGTCTTAGATACTGCACAATAACATTATCGTTTGACCTTGCCTTGTTTATGATATCTTCTTTTTCAACTTCGTTGATACATCTTTCGCTTTCAGTAAACGGAATTCCTATTTTATCATAAAACACATGAGTATCTATTAAACTTATAAAACTATCTCTAACATCTTTTGTTTGATATATTTGTTTGATAGTAATACTATCAGTTGTAACAATTTTAATTCTAAAAATTAATCCGCCAGAGTCTTTTATTGTAGTATAGGCATTTGCATACTTCCGCCAAAAATCATTACCTATATGCGATGCTATACCTGTTTCAAATCTTTTTGCAGGATTAGTAATGTAATCAAAGAAAAAACCAGGAATAACTACTTTAGTTTCAGTTAACCAATAATTTTCTGCCATGGCTGAAGTAATGTTTTTCTCCATAATAACCTTTCTTCTTCGTATTGTCTATTTCCGATATAATGCAAACTTACCCAATTATCCATTATTAATACGTCTTTTTCATTCCAGTTGTGTCCGTATAAGTATTTGTCATTCATCATAGTTTTAAACCAACTAGAGATTTCTTCATCGCTAACTATTTCTCTGGTAGATTTCTGTATAGCCATTGTATAACTAAAATGGGGGAACTCTAGTCCTTCATCGCTTATCATACCAAATACATCAGTTTGGAGACACATTGCTCCCCAATAAAAACTTTCTTTACCTGTGATGGGATGTTTTTTAACTAACGAACTCCAAAAAGGTTGCCAGCCGCCTTTATAATCTTGTGTTAAAACTTTTAAACTTCTAAAATAATTTTTAGTTTCTTCATCCTGGTCTTCAAACCATTTTGTAATATTTAAAAACCATACTACGTCAGAATCTGGATGAGGTATTTTCTTTGCATAAAACAAACGTAAAGGAAGTTTATAGTCGGGATGGTATGGATTATCTGCATGAAAAGGTATACTTTTTCCTTTGAAGGCAGTTTTGTTTGACCAATTAATTATTTGGTCTTCTGACCAACTTTCTTTATGTATAGCATGTACATCAATAGTCCAAGACGTACCTACATAGTTACAAAAATCTAAAAAATCTTGTCTAGACATATCTATGTTACGTCTATAAAAATATCCTTGTTCTCTTGTTTCTTCAAGTATCTGTTCGCGTGATAAGCCAAACATTTAAATAGGTTCCTTTTAATCTTCTAATACTGACAAATAATATGTTGACTTGTGTCTAAAATTTGGTGCCCGCTTGAGTACAGTTTTGTACAATGAATCTGCGTCTGTCACATCCTTTGTATCTACATCTCTATACATTCCAACTTTATTATCTACAATATACTTAGTTAAGCGTTTAACAGGTAGAAAAGTTTGCGATGTATTAGGAGCTAAGTCAAAAATCTCAAGAAAGTAATTTTTAAAGTCGTAATTTAAAAATATATCTTTTTTAGAATTGTCGTATGTTAACAATATAAATTTTTGGAATTTAATAATATCCTTAGTGTACTCACCTAAATCTATATCAAACTCATTATAGATTGAATCAAGATTATCTAACATACATAGATAAATGTAGTTTTCAGCATTCATATGGATTCCATTATAATCCATAAACTTATTTTGTAAGTCTCCATGTACAAAGTTTGATAGTACATCTTTTACAGGTTGTAATATTTTCTGCACTGTGGGAAGATTTAATACACGATCATAAAAATGTTCGTAACTTATTCCTTTTGTGTAATAAGCAAAAATACTAAGGAATTTAAATACACTAAAAACATGACATGCTTGTATAAACACACTGTAAAGTTGCATGTCTGCATAATCTTGTTTTGTATAACTAAAACTTTCACAAAGAAATTTCGTTTTATACAAAGTTCTATTTTCAGGTGTTTCATTATAATACTTTTCAAGGAATCCTAATTTATATTTTTTCATATACTCGGACTGAGCAGCTGGTGCGTTTGGTAATAACATAAAATCATGTATTCGCATGTCTTCATGAAATTGCATACGCAATAAATCACACATTGCTCTTTTCCATTTTTCTACAGTATCACCTGGATTTCCTAATATCAATACACCCACTAATGGAATCCCATATTGATAACTTTCTACCATCTCTTCTAGACTCTTACTAGTCTTAATGTTATCCCTATCCATTATTTTTAATATTTCTTCGTCTGTGTGCTGAAAACTTATTTGCATTGCACCAGGAATCATTTTGGCATCATGCAATACTTTATAAGACTCATTTACTACAACCTTATTGTTTTTTGCAGCACTAAAGAAAAAATTTGTATTAGTAGAATATTTTTCTTTTAATTCGGCAAACCTCTTTACATACTGTAGATCTTCTTTAAATATGCCATAATTTGCATCAGCAACCATAATAAAATCAGGATGCCAAGACATAATAGCATCAATCTCATCTAATAAAAGCTCATGATTAAATCTTTTAATTTTGCTGTTTGTTGCCATTCCCCAATCACAAAAAGAACATTTGTATGGGCACCCCCTGTTAGTTTCAAACATAACATTCATTCGTTTATTTTTTTCACGAATTTGTTTGCTATACCGTGCCATGTCCTCAGCACAATGTATCCATGGACTTTTAAGAGCATTGAGTTCTAATTTAGGTACTAGTACACGTTCTTTGTTTTGATTAGTACGTAATATTATACCTGGTATGTCTAAACTTAGCTGATTTTGATAAGCATAGAGAACCTCTGAAAATATACGTTCGCCTTCAGTGTAGCATATTGCATCAATAGGTGCTTCATAAAAAACACTATTATCATGCATAGGGATTTGAGGTCCGCCTGCTATTATAAAAACATCTGGATTTCTTTCTTTGGCTTTCCGAGCTAGTTCATATTGCTTTTCATAATTCCAAACATAAAAACTAAGAGCCAGGATATCAAAATGTTCATCAGGAAGTTCTACATCATGATAAAATAATGGTTCCATCCATTCTACATCTATATGCTTTTCATATTCTAATTCTGCATATGTTTTTAACCGAGCCCAAAAATAAGGCAAATAGATAGAATTAGGATGTAAGCAAGGATTAGATACTAATACTTTCATAAAGTTATAGCCTGCTTATCAGGAATGTTATCATAGTCAACACCAAAGATCAAAACAATTCTTACATTTTCTGATTCGTTAACTACCCTATGTAGCCAGCCTGTATTAACAAAATAAACATTACCTGTTATCATTTCAACTTCAGATTGTCCTTGTTTAGTTTTCCATTGGAACTTACTTCCTTGGGTGACAACTGGTATTTGCGCCCTGCATAGCACACTTGTATCAGTATCAATGTGCCAGTTAAGATCATTACCCGGCGGCATTACGCTTATTCTTGTTCTATAAGGTTTGATAAATTTTGTCTCTAAATACTTTTGTACATTTGGACAGTGTAAATCATCTCTCCATTTAGTATAGTTTGTCTCGTCTACTTCGTCTATTTCATCATTTGTGTTATCTGCAAGTTGTTGTAGTAATATTTGTTTATAAGACAGCGATGATGTAAATGCATCATCTACGTTACAATGTTGCGAAATTTGGTAGTTATCGCCTCTTAAGTCATTTGTTTCATATGTAGTTGCTATAGACATTATTTCATCTATTACTTCTTGAGGCACATCTGTAGCAATTATACCATATTCGGTTAATTGATTTCTGCGAGGACCGTTGTTGCCAGCAACTCTTCTTTTTTTAGTTTTTGCAATTAAACAATTATCTGCCATAATTATTCCTCATTTTTTAAGTGCAGGGTCGCACCATTCTTGTTTAGTGTCAGGTCTACTAACTGTCATTTTGTAAAGAGCGTTATCTATAAAAGACTGATAAGTGTTATTGTCTTCACCGTGCCAAGGCGCTCCTATACACAAAGTGATTTTTTCTTGTTCATCAGGATCTATGCTATGTGCATGACTTCCGTCTAAAACATAGCTATCATAATAAGGCGGCACGTAAACTTTATTACCTAGATTATCAATAAAAAATAATTTTCCTATGTTTCCATTTAAAACCACTCTATACTTGTGTTGTCTAGTTCCAATTTCAGATTCTTTAGAATCCAGATGCACATTTAATCCAGTGTTAGGTGCAGTACGCAATATTGTAACTCTACCAGGAGGAGACATAAAAGGAAATATCTTTTCCTCGCATACTTTCTGTATAGTAGGACATTGTTCTCCTGCAAGTGTATATTTAAATTCTCCAGTTTTAGTATCTATACCTTCAACACGGCCGCCCAATCTACCGCCGCCGTTATAGATTCCTATCATCCTACATCCCCTAAATTCGTTCCAATGATGCACATCTGACGATAGTGCTAAAACTTCGTCTAGCATAAGTTTCTTTTCTTCTTGTGAAATACCTACATCAAATGCAGCAAATGTAAAGTCCATTATGCGTTCTTTCTGTCTGTTCTAATAATGTGTATAAACCATTTAGTAGGATCAAATTGCCACCATTCCCATCCTATGCGATAATCACCTGCACGTTTATGATGATTTGCATGCCATCCTTCACCTGCTGTAAGTATATTTCCTATCCATGTATTGTTAGGTTTTGCACCTTTATGTCCTACTACATTTAACAACCCGTATCCATGAAAGGCAAATACAACAGGCATAGCATAACCAAAAATCATAAACATAGGATCAATTGCTGTGAAACATAAAATAATCAAAATGTTAAGTTTAAAATAATTGTTGTAAAACCAACGTAGTAGAGGATCTTTCAGTAACCTCTTTATAAATCTACGTTTAATCTTAAATCCATAACCCCATGTATTAACATATACTGCCCACCAGCCTTTTTGTGAGTAGCTATGCGGATCGTTTTCTGTATCACTATATGCATGATGTTGTCTATGTGTGCCTGCCCAAGTCATTGCAGGTCCAGCACCGCTAAATATTCCTAAAATGTTTACAACATAAGCATACCATTTGCCTGCTTTAAAGCTATTGTGACTATAGTAGCGATGATAGCCACCACTAATAGATACAATAGCAATAACATACCACCATAAAAACGCAGCCAAGAACATCCACCATTCACCATACATAAAAGCTGGTATCAACATTAAATGACTAAAAGTATGATTAATAAGTAATTTAGTTGTATTTTCCATGAATTTCCTACATATATTTTAAATTTGATAATACATAATCAACAGTAGTTGTATTTAATATTGCATTTATAACAATCATGTAAGTCGGTTCAAAACTTGCATTAAACAAATAATGCATTTTAGCTGTATCAACAAAGTACATAGCTCCTTCTTCCCAATGCACGATTTTATCTTCCATCACAAAATTATGTCTAGGCGGATTCATATTTGTTAATGGAATAAGAAGTCTAAATGTGTTAAAAACATCTCGTCTATAATCTCTATGAGGTGGAAAATATCCAGAAGGATCCAGTTTCAAAACATGAGATCTACAAATGTGTTCTTTAATAGGATCTAAAATAACCTTTAATTCAGGATAATCATAGACAGGTGTAGGCACATTAAAATCAGTTTCATGCAATTGAGGCGTATTGACCCGATTATATTCTGGAAGACTATCAAGATCGGGATACCCAGAAAGTCCACCATCTAAACTTGTAATGCTTAACCCATATCTTTCTATAGGCTTCCTTGGATTATATCTGACATATGTAAAATTTTGTTCTGTCCAGTCTACAAATTTTTGAGGATCGTGCATCATCAATTTTGTAGGACAAAAATGTCCATATGCAGTCAAATTGTTATATAACTCATTCAAATTTACAATCCTTTTTAATATTTATTGCTTCATTCCACGCCATTTGTCTATAGTGATGCTAGGCAAATTAGGCGGATTTCCTTTGTATATAACATTTTGCCAACAATTTACATCGTGTATTTCATTACATGTTTGTATCATTTGAGGATGCATTGTCCATTCGTTGCCTAATTTTTTCCTAAGTTGTTCTAACATTCTACGGCGATTTAAATCCTGCATGGAGATAAAAAGAGTATCATAATTTTTTAAATAATCTAATTGTTCTTCTAACATCCACATGGCTGGAGTTTTTTGTGTTCTCTCATAAGCAGAATGTTTTCTTCTATACTTTGGATTATAATATGTACGAGTAAGAACACGATAACATTTAGGGTTAAATTCTTGTATAGTTGAAAATGCAACAAGTTCGGTATTGTCTATTAAGAAAAACCAATCGATAAATCTAGTTTTATAAATTTCAGGTAACCTGTTAAACCAATCTCTGTTACGTTTGTCGCCAGGAAAGTTTTGTTGTGAAAAATTTGCAAGTTCTTGTAAAAACCGTTCTTCACCAAACTCTTTTAATCTTAAAACTTTCATAAAAATCCTTATTGACTTTGTTTAAATTTTATGTTATATTATAGTATATTACAAGGATAAAGTCAACCTAATAAATATATTACTTACCCGGAGTACAATATGTATCAAACAGAAAGCGCACTACTACTTTCTTGCAAACAAAAATTTTCAGAAGAAGTTAGCACATGGGTAGAAGCCAAATATCCTGATAGAACAAAGTATTTTGACAAATGTTCACGTGATATTAGATATGTTATACAAGCACTTGTGTATTGTTTGAGTGATGGAGATTTTGCAGCAATGACGCATACATCTAGTATGTTCTTTACAAAAAAGAAATTACAGCTTCAATCAACTCATGTGGAATTTGTTGCTTATGATTTATTATTAAACAAAATTGAAGATCTTTTTGATAAGCATGGATACACTCAAGCGACAAATCATTGTGCTGCTGCTCTACAAGTTTTAAAAGACAATCTAACAAAATAGGGTTTTTATGATCAATATTGTTGTTACAAGTAAACCTGTAGACGGTCTTTTATACTATAGCTATGAGTACTGTTCGTATTTAAACAGTTTAGGAATTAATGCCCAAGTTGTTATAGTATGTCATAGAAAATTTAAACATTTAGATTACCTTACTTCAATTGCTAACAAATACATACATTGCAAAAATGTTATACTAGATGACTTTACTCCTAACAAGAACGATGTTACATTAGTAATGGGTCGTAGTATGATAACACTTGCATGGCAAAGTTTTAGAGATTATACAGAACAGCAGAAACAAACATTACATAAAGTATTTTCTGGAAAAATTATTTCAGTATATTCTGAAAATCATCCAAAAGAATATCCTATTGCTGTAGATTTTTTTAAACCTCAAACTGTTGTAGATTTATGCGACACAGAAGTTTACCCCAACGGTGTGGGTAAGCACTTTGAAAAAACTATTAATTTTTCAATTTATAAACCCTTTGTAAATAACCCAAAATTTAAATATTTGTTTTTAGGCACAAATGACAAATATTATGCATCAGTTGAAAAGGTTATTGATCAGTTTCCTGATCATGGTATATTAACATATGATGCAAACTATATCAATGATAAAAATAACAATATTTTTGTACCAGTTCAGAACTTGATGAGCATGTTTCAAACTTATGTATATACTAAAGAAACGTTTGATCCAGCTCCACGAATCTTTCAGGAGTGCAAGTACTACGGCAAGGATGTTATCTATTTGCGTGATAAAACAATAATAGACGGCGGCAGTGTTTATTGGAAGCGTGACATAAAAGATCCAGATGTAACTGCAATAATAAATGCTATGGAGGAACTTAATGAAAATTGACCCAAAATGTTTAAAATTCCATGAAAATGTAAACAAAGGAGCAGCATACACTAGCGACGGGTTTATGTTGCCATGCTGTTGGATGGATGATCCTCCTGTGTATAGATATATAGTAGAATCGGGTTTAAAAGATCCTGAACTGGCTGTTGCTAACAATGAAAAACTAGAAGACATCTTTAGATCTGATCAATGGGAAAACTTTTTTACTACATTACTTTACGACCCTATGAATGCATCCTATATGTGTAAAAAGAAATGCGGTGTCGACGTAGACAAAGAACATCTTCACGAAGAAGAACGCAAAGCTGCAAGACTGTTGGGGGGAAAGTAATGGGTAGAATTACTGACGTGTACGCAATGAATCAAAAATATGCTAGGCCTAATTTAGATATTAGTCATAGATGCTTGATTCGTTGTCCGCAATGTATTAGACAAAAAACTACTAGCCAAGATCAAATCAGAAGAAGTTTTGATTTAGAAGAAAAAGATTTTCAAAAATTACTAAATTATTACGATAATGGTCTTACATTCTGTGGGCAAATTTCTGATCCTATATATCATCCAAATTTTTTAAACTTTCTTAAAATGTGCGACGGCCAAGGCCGTGCTATGCGTATTGCAACTAACGGTAGTCATCGCTCAGACGAATGGTGGGGTGAAGCATACAGCTACGGCGTTGGAGAAAATGCTTGGTACTTTGGTGTAGACGGTATTGATGAGAAAAGCGAGCTGTATCGTGTAGGATCTAATTTTAAAGATGTATGGAAACGTATGCAACAGGGGCGAGACCTAGGACACACTATTGTCTGGCAATATATTATTTTTGGTTATAACGAACACGAAGTAGATCGTGCTATTGAAATTGCAAAGGAAGAAAACTTTGCACTATTGTTAATTAAGACCAACAGAGGCTTTAATCCAGATAACGGTCTATACAGAAAAAACGTTAAAATGGAAATGGGCCAACCATCCAAAGAAAATACAGCAGAAAAAATCAAAGGCGAGTCTTGGGGTCATAAAACTAGAGAAATAGAAAATTGGCAACGTGTTCGTAGATTAGCAAGGACAAAAAAATGACAGCATACGATGCGTGGGATAGAGAGTACCAAGAAAATAAACAAGCATATCTAGAAATTTTTGACGAATTTATGAGTCAAATGAATTATGAGAATAATGAAGAGTGGGAACGTAACTTTGCAGAACGTCTAGGACGTAAGCATTGTGTAAGTGTTGCCAGTGCTACAGACGCACTACACTTTGCACTAAAAGCGCACGGTATAGGGCCCGGAGATGAAGTGCTAGTAACAGACTTCAGTTGGATTTCTAGTGCTAGTTGTGTGGATATGGTAGGCGCTACCCCTGTGTTCTGCGACATTGACCTAGACACTTATCAGATGAGTTTAGACAGCGTACAGCGTATGTACAGCGACCGTACAAAAGCGATAGTATATGTACACTTGTTTGGTCATATGGAGGACACAAGCGTACTACAAGCGTTCTGCAAGCAGCATGACATACTGTTTATCGAAGATGCTGCACAAGCACTAGGCAGCAGTTTAGACGGTGTTAGAGCAGGTACAATCGGCGATTGTAGCGTGTTCAGCTTTAACAGTAACAAAGTTATTGCAGGTATCAACGGCGGTGGTGTTGTACTAACAGACGATGATCATACTGCTAAACGTCTTAAAATGATTCGAAGACATGGTAAAGATCAAACGTTTGATGTTCTAGGGTACAACAGTCGCATGTACGTTCTTAATGCTCGCATTATTGATCAACGTATGAAACATATGGAGACTAATCAACAAAAGCGTCAATCTATTGCACAAAAGTATAACGAAGCATTTGCAGATCTGCCTATCGTTACTCCAAAGGTGTCCAATGCACTAGACAACAATTATCACAAGTATGTCATACGCTTTAAAGATAAAGACACTCGAAAACGTGTTAAAAATGCCCTAAATGCAAGCGTACACTACGAAACGCCTCTAAGTGCTAATGGTATGTATGAAGGGAAAATATTAAGATCAGACGTGTGTCAAAATTCTAAGAAAGTAGCAGATACAATATTAAGTTTGCCCATACACGCTTGGTTGACCGAAGAAGAAGTGCTAAGTACTATTGAAACAATAAGGAGTACAATATGAAACTTACCTACGGAGGTCAAAAAATAAATTTATTTCCAGTAGAGGTTCCAGAAAAAGTAACTATTTCATTATCAGGAGGAGCAGATTCTGCATCATTGCTATTTTTAGTTGCTAAAAACTTTCCAGAAATTATAGTTTATCCTGTAACTTGTAGGGATCAAAATGCTCCAAAAGATGCAGATGCTGCTGTTGAAATTGTTAACTGGATTAAAAATTATTTTCCAAACAACAATATCCAAGATATACAAATTTTTGACTTTAATGACAAAACTGAAGACTTTGTAACTTTTGAAAAGGTAGACGAGGTCACTGAAAAGTACCCGCAATTTACAGGAATGCGTAGAACACAAGTTTCTAAGATAAT
>Ga0255751_10002493_pt1 | contig 17153 bp, 13 predicted proteins | sample 071ome_20_FD_179951 | JGI IMG/M metagenome (GOLD analysis project Ga0255751, IMG submission 179951) | Coastal salt marsh microbial communities from the Groves Creek Marsh, Skidaway Island, Georgia - 071412BT metaG (version 2) | ecosystem: Environmental > Aquatic > Marine > Intertidal zone >...
TTAAAACAGCAGTATAATAGCCGGTCCATCTCAGCAGAAGGAAGAAGAGAGCTTCAGAAAATCATACTAACAAAAGATGATTTAAGCACAGATGACCAAGAGTGGTTGCAAAAGCTGAGTGCCAAAAATAACTAAATATATTTAATTATTAAGAATAAAGGTAACAGTTAATGAAGAAAGAAGGCTCAAAAATAGCAGAATTGATCGATAAGGGTAGAGAACAAGGCTACCTTACTTATGCTGATGTCAACGATCACCTGCCTGAAGATATCTCTGATCCAGATCAGGTAGATGAAATCATAGGAATGATTAATGATCTCGGTTTGCAGGTTTATGAAACTGCACCGGATGCTGATTCATTAATGCTTTCTGAGTCATCTGAAGATGATGATGATATTGCTCTTGAGCAGGCTGCAGAAGCACTGGCAGCAGTTGAGAGTGAAAAAGGCCGAACAACCGATCCTGTCAGAATGTACATGCGTGAGATGGGTACCGTAGATCTCCTAACCCGCGATGGCGAAATAGAGATAGCTAAAAGAATTGAAGAGGGTATGCGAGATCTTTTGGATGCTTCGGTCCAATATCCTGGGATTGTTGCGTATGTTCAAGACTTTTATGAAGCCGTTCAAAAAGGCGACAAACGCATGAATGAACTTTTAACTGGGTTCTTAGAAGAAATGGAAGAAGTCCCCTCTGCAGGACCTGGTAGCGTGCAAGACAGCGCTCCTGCAAAGAGCGACGATGATGAAGAAGAGGATACTGGTCCAGACTTGCAAGAGGTCAAACGAAGATTTACCAACTTAAAAAGACAGTTCAATAAAACTCAAAAAGTATTAGACAAAAAAGGGCGTCATGCCAAAGAAACCAAAGAGCAGTTTGCAAAACTTGGGCAGATCTTCCAGTTCTTAAAATTCTCTCCCAAGATGTTTGAGGATTTGTCTTTTATTGCACGTAAAGATTTAGCTGAATTAAGACTATACGAAAAACGTATTCAGGTATTAATGGTAAAAAATGCAAGAATTCCAAGAAAAGATTTCTTAGAAATGTATCAAGAGAACATCACTAAGGTGAAGTGGATTGATTCTCTGATGAAGGTCAAGAAATACCCTAAAACACTTCTGGCAGCAATCAAAGACGATGTCGTTATTCAACAAAAATCTATCAAATCTCTCGAAGATAGAGTCGGATTAAGCGTTAAAGATATCAAGGAAATCAATCGTGCCATGTCTATTGGTGAGACCAAAATGCGACGAGCTAAAAAAGATATGGTAGAAGCTAACTTGCGTCTAGTTATTTCGATTGCAAAAAAATATACCAACAGAGGTCTGCAATTCTTGGATCTTATCCAGGAGGGTAATATTGGTCTGATGAAGGCAGTTGATAAATTTGAATATCGTCGCGGTTATAAATTTTCTACCTATGCAACGTGGTGGATTAGGCAGGCAATCACTCGTTCAATCGCTGATCAGGCAAGAACCATCAGAATACCTGTGCATATGATTGAAACCATTAATAAGCTTAATAGAGTATCCAGACAGATGATGCAGGATATAGGGAGAGAACCAACCCCTGAAGAATTAAGTAAAGAGCTTGATATGCCAGAAGACAAGGTTCGCAAGGTACTCAAGATTGCCAAAGAACCTATTTCCATGGAGACACCTATTGGAGATGATGAGGATTCAAATCTTGGAGATTTTATTGAAGATACAGTCATCACTTCTCCGCTTGATGATGCTACGACCGAAAGTCTTCAATTTGCAACCGACGAAGTCTTATCTAGTTTGACCGCAAGAGAGGCCAAGGTTCTAAGAATGCGTTTTGGCATTGGTATGAATACCGACCATACACTGGAAGAAGTTGGTAAGCAATTTGATGTCACCAGAGAAAGAATTCGACAAATCGAAGCTAAGGCTTTAAGGAAGTTAAGGCATCCTTCAAGATCAAGCCACATGAAAAGCTTCCTTGACGAATAGATTGCATGATTCAATTTAAAAATATCTCTTCTGAAGAGCCTTATCTTATTTTTCAAGATTGGTACCAGGAGGCAGTCAATGCTGGCCAGCTCAGAGTTCAGGCTATTGCGATAAGCTCCTATAACGCAGATACCGAGCTTGTGGATTCTCGATTCGTTAATCTTAAGTACATTGATAAGGATCGCTGGGTTTTCTTTAGCAATTACAATGGACCCAAGGCGCAAGCCTTTGAGAGCACTCAAACCATTTCAGCTTTATTCTATTGGTCAGCAACCGACGCACAAATCAGAATGCGTGCGCATATTGAAAAAATCCCAGCTGAGGAATCCGATGCTTATTTTGCCAACAGAGAGCCTGAAAAGAATGCGCTAGCCATTGCATCTCACCAATCAGAAGAAATTGAATCATACGAAGAAGTTGTTAAAAACTATCAAGCAGCTCTTGAATCTGGAGATACTTCAAAAAGACCAGAGTATTGGGGAGGCTTTCAATTTACTCCTTACTACATAGAGTTTTGGAGCGGCGATCGTTACAGATTAAATAAAAGACAAGTTTTTACAAAGAAACAGGGTGCTTGGAAATCTAAATTTCTTCAACCCTAAACTATCCAAAGAAATAAAAATTCTTTAATATACACAGTCTTTTCGGGCCTGTAGCTCAGTGGTTAGAGCAGTGGACTCATAATCCATTGGTCGTAGGTTCAAATCCTACCGGGCCCACCATATAGCTAAGACAAACCCCCATCCTTAATTAATTTTCATGAGAAATAATTAAAAATGCTTGAGTAGAAATTGGAACACCATATACTGTCGCCTTCAAAGGAAAATACAGCATCTCGAAGTAACTCTTTCTTCTAAAGTCATATTATGAATCAAGAAAAAATAAGGAATATTGCAATCATTGCGCATGTTGATCATGGTAAAACCACCCTGGTAGATAAATTACTTCAGCAATCTGGAGGGCTGGATCGTAAAAATATGGATGCCGTTTGCATTATGGATTCCAACGATCAAGAAAAAGAACGGGGTATTACTATTCTTGCAAAAAATACAGCAATTAAGTGGAGAGATCACCATATCAATATCGTAGATACTCCAGGACATGCTGATTTTGGTGGCGAGGTTGAGCGCATTCTGTCGATGGTCGACTCAGTGCTTTTGTTGGTAGATGCAGTAGATGGTCCAATGCCTCAAACACGATTTGTTACCCAAAAAGCATTTGAAAAAGGCTTATGCCCAATTCTAGTCGTTAATAAAGTTGATAGACCCGAGTCAAGACCTTATTGGGTTATTGATCAGGTATTCGAGTTATTTGATAACCTTGGAGCAACTGATGAACAGCTGGATTTTTCTATTATTTATACATCAGCACTCCAAGGTATTGCTGGCTTTGAGCCGGATGATCTCTCATCTGACATGATTCCGCTCCTTGATATGATAATTAGCAAAGTGAAGCCTCCTCAAGTTGAGAGGGACGCACCTTTCAGGATGCAGATTAGTGCGCTCGACTATAATTCGTATGTTGGAACCATAGGCATTGGAAGAATTTATTCAGGCTCAGTAAAACCAAATGATCGAATACTCGTAACTCATGAAAACAAGCCGGCTAGAAAAGAAAAAATATTGCAGGTTTTAAGTTATAACGGTCTGGAGAGAATTGAAGTAACGGAAGCTAATGCTGGTGAAATAGTTTGCATTACAGGGATAGATGCTTTAAACATATCTGAAACACTCTGTGATCCTGAATTTCCTTTTCCAATGCCATCTCTGAAAGTTGATGAACCAACTGTTAGCATGGTCTTTCAGGTTAATGATTCTCCGTTTGCAGGCAAGGAAGGAAAGTATGTTACCTCACGAAATATTAAAGAAAGATTGGAGCAAGAGATAATTCATAATGTAGCCCTTCGTGTTGAGCAAGGAGACTCTCAGGATAAATTTGTGGTATCAGGAAGGGGCGAGCTTCACTTATCGGTATTAATTGAGTCGATGCGAAGAGAGAACTTTGAGCTTGCAGTTTCTAAACCCCAAGTAGTTCAAAAAACTATTGAAGGCGAGATACATGAGCCATACGAACTTGCAGTAATTGATATTCATGATATGCATCAAGGTGTAATTATGGAGCAAATGGGTCTTAGAAAAGGCGATCTTAAATCAGTTCAGGTCACTGAAAATGGACGATTAAGATTGGACTTCATTGTTCCTTCAAGAGGTTTAATTGGTTTTCGCTCTAGTTTTTTAACATTGACGCAGGGTACTGGAATTTTAACCAGTGTGTTTGATCATTATGGAATAGCAAAAAAAGGAGATATAGCAAAAAGACAAAATGGTGTGCTTGTATCAATGATAGCTGGGAAGACTTTAGCCTACTCACTTTTTAATTTGCAAAACAGAGGCAAAATGTTCGTGGGTCATGGAACAGAGATTTACAAAGGGCAAATTGTTGGGCTCCATTCAAGAGATAATGATTTGCCGGTTAATCCTACAAAAGGAAAACAGCTCACAAACATAAGAGCAGCCGGCAATGATGAAAACTTAATTTTGATCCCCCATATTCAGCATACTTTAGAGCAAGCTTTAGAATTTATTGAAGATGATGAGCTGGTAGAAATTACTCCAAAAAACATACGACTTAGAAAAAAGATTATTCGTTAACTATATCTGGCCTTAGCCCTGCAATCGCTCTGATGAGAGATTTAACCTTCCATTAATTTTTTAAATATAAACCGTTATAAACCCTAAACTCCTAAAGTAGTTAGTAAACAATTCTGTTATCGTTTAGGATATTTTTTATGAATAGATTTTTGGTCCCATTTCTTATAGTGAGTTGCATCTCGTCAATAATTCATACACAGGATGCCGAAATCATTATTGCAAAAGAAATCATTACTTTAGATAAAGAAGATCGAGTTGAAGCAATTGCTGTAAAAGATGGGTTTATTATTGAGGTCGGCTCCTTGAAAAGCCTCCAGAAAAATTTTCCAAACGCACGTATAAACGAAGCTGCTAAAGATAATGTAATTGTGCCAGGATTTATCGAGCATCATATACATCCCTTTTTGGCAGCAGTGACAATGAACTCTCATATTATTGCTATAGATGATTGGAGGTTGCCCAATTATTTTTCAGCCGGCGTTCGTAATCGTGAAGGCTATTTTCAAAGACTAAGAGAAGTAGCATCAGCCGACCAAACAGAGCAACCTTTTATAAGCTGGGGCTACCATCACTATTTTCATGGCTCACTTACTCGCCAAGATTTAGATGAAATTTCCTCTTCCAGGCCCATGATTATTATTCACAGATCATTCCATGAATTTATTCTAAATACTGCTGCTATGGAGGTACTGGATATTAGAGAGGAAAATTTTGATATTCCAGAAATTGATAAAGAATTTGCTAATTTTCCTGAAGGGCATTTTTCAGAACGAGGCGCATTTTTAGTTTTAGGAAATTTAATGACGTTATTAGGAACTCCTGAAATGCTTATTAAAGGCATGCAGAGTGTTGTGGAACACTTACATACTAATGGGGTAACGGTCATTGGCAATCCAGGCGCCATGTACAACCCAAATATTCAGAAGTTAAAAAACATGGTTTTTGGCAATCCCAAAATTCCCATTGAATCGTTTTTTGTTCCAAGCGGACTGTATCTTATTGAGAACCATGATCTTGAAGATGTCATAGAAGAAGCCCAGTCTCAAACTGAATGGGGAGAGGGCAATCTTTCTTATCTAAGTAAACAGATCAAGCTATTTTCAGACGGTGCCATGTATTCTCAAAATATGATGATGCGGGAAGGCTATCTAGATGGTCATCAGGGTGCATGGCTTATCCATGAAGATATCTACAAACAACTTTTCAAAACCTTTTGGGATGATGGCTATCAAATCCATGTTCATCAAAATGGTGATGCTGGATTGGATAGGGTGTTAGATGTATTAGAGCAAAATTTAATTGCTAATCCTCGTGATGATCATAGAACAACGGTCGTCCACTTTGGATATTCTGCTAGAGATCAAGTTAAGCGCATTAAAGACTTAGGAGTATTGGTAAGTGCTAATCCTTATTATGTGAAAACCTTATCCGATCTTTATAGTAGAGAAGGGGTTGGGTATGAGCGCTCTCAAGATATGGTGCGTCTTGGAGATCTAGAGAGAGAAGACATTATATTTTCTCTGCACTCAGATATGCCCATGGCTCCCGCAGCCCCTTTAGTTCTTATGGATTCAGCTATGAACAGGTTGAACTTTGCAAATAAAGTGGCAGGACCCAAGCAAAGAATTACTGCTCTTGCTGCCTTAAAAGCCGTGACAATTAATGCTGCACACACAATGCAGCTTGAAGATAGATTCGGATCTATTAGTATTGGTAAGGTTGCAAATTTTACAATCCTCGATAAAAACCCATTAACTATTGACCCACTAGAGATCAAGAATATAAAAGTACAAGGTACTTTCTCAAAAGGAAATTATTTTCCTATTTCCGTACAAAAATAGTTGTAGACAAATATAAAAATTAGGAATACATTTCGCAAAAATAACCTTTTCTTAAGGAGAAAAAATGGCTACTAAAAGGTCAGCAGCTAAAAAACCAGCTGCTAAACCAGCAACAAAAACAGTTGCTAAAAAACCAGTCACCAAAAAGAGATAAGTTTCTTCAGGTAAAAATGGCGGTATTCTTACCGCCATTTTTATTTTATACATCCACTCAACTAGCTTTTATAAACAATACAAAATCTATTATGATGTTTTCATGTCGTTGTTTGCTCAGCTCAAACCCATATCTCCTTCTATTGGAGCAGAGATCCATGATGTGGATTTAAAAGATGTTGATGATGTTTCTGCAAAAGAGCTTAAAGAGATCCTTTCAAAATATAAGGTCCTCTTTTTTCCTAATCAAGATCTTTCCATTGAAGATCATGTTGCTTTTGGAGAGAAGTTTGGAGAGTTGCAAGGACATCCTCACATCAATAATCCCAATATTAAGCATCCAAAGATTTTTGAGTTAGCCGCATCATCTGGAGGGATTGCAGATGAGTGGCATACTGACCTAACCTTCCAAGAACAACCCGCGCTTTTATCGATCCTACATATGGTAGAAGTTCCATCCGTTGGAGGGGATACTATGTGGACCGATTTAGTTGCTGCATTTAAGGCATTATCAAAACCAATTCAGGACATGTGCATCGGACTTTCAGCCTTGCACGACGCTGCGCCACACCTGCATCCTGAAAAAATGACTATACATCCCGTAGTTAGAAGACATCCGGATACCAATGAACCAGTGCTTTACGTTAATGAGCACTTTACTAGGAGAATAGTCGAGCTTGGACACGAGGAAAGTGAGCATCTCTTAAGTTTCCTAACTTCGTGGGTTCAAAAACCTGAGTTTTTAGTCAGATACAAGTGGCAAAAGAATACTATTGCCATGTGGGATAACCGAGCTACCCAACATTATGTAGTCAATAATTTTGAAGGCGAAAGAATTATTCAAAGAGTTACAGTAACAGGAGATAAGGTCGAGCCGTTTGGTAAATTGGACTATGATGCTTGGAATGCTGATGGAAAGTTTTCTGCTAAAAGCAGATACGATTTCCAGTTAATGGGTTACTTAGATTCTCAAAAATAGAATAATCGTAGTATGAATATATTGCCCACTAGCAATTCTTGTCTATCTCCTTAATATAACTCCAGTCGTAATTAGAAAATTTAATTTAAGGATAAAGCATGATTCAATCCTCCTTCACCCTTCCCTGCGGACAAGCTATTAAAAATAGAGTATGCAAAGCTGCCATGACCGAAAGAATTGCTAAAGGCGATAATCTTGCGCACCAGGGACACATCAATTTATACAACACTTGGGCAGATGGTGATGTAGGTATTTTATTAACTGGGAATGTTCAGGTTGATCGTCGTAACATCGAAGGTCCTGCCAATGTGGTTATCGATCAATCAAATTATCATCTGCAAATGGACACTCTCAAACAGTGGGCTGCAGCAGGAACCAAGGACAATACTCAGCTGTGGATGCAAATTTCGCATGCTGGTAGACAAACTCCTGGTGAAATTAATTCCACTCCACAGGCTCCTTCAGATATTGGATTAAAAATTCCTGGTAGAAATTTTGGTAAACCTAAGCCCATGACTGAGGAGGAAATTCTAGAACTTATTGATCGCTTTGTTTTTACAGCAACTGTGGCAAGAGATGCTGGATTTACAGGAGTTCAATTCCATTCCGCTCATGGTTATCTGCTGTCAGAATTTTTATCTCCTGACATCAATACTAGAACAGATGCCTGGGGAGGTTCTTTAGAGAATAGAACCAGAATTCATTTAGAAATCATTAAAAAATGTAGAGAGGTGGTGGGTTCAGATTTCCCTATTTCCATCAAGTTAAATTCTGCGGATTTTCAAAAAGGTGGTTTTTCTGCTGAAGAAAGTATTCAAGTAGCAAAAATGTTTGAACAAGCAGGAGTTGATTTATTAGAAATATCTGGGGGTACCTACGAACAGCCTAAATTAATTGGTGCTGATAACATCAGTATCAATCCTGATAGAAGTGAAGTTAGAAAAGATAGTACTATCGCTAGAGAGGCTTATTTCTTAGATTACGCTGCAAAGATAAGAGCAGCTGTGGAAATGCCATTGATGGTAACAGGCGGCTTTCGAACTCGAGAAGGGATGCTAAAAGCATTGGAGAGTGGAATCTGCCAGGTTGTGGGCATTGGCAGACCCATGTGTGCAGACCCTCATTGTATGAAGAAGTTATTCAGTGGAGAAATCGATTCTCTTCCAAGCTTTGAAAAAACTCTCTCTCTAGGTCCTTGGATATTTTCTCCTAACAGTCCTTTTACGCTCATTCAGGCAATTAATGCTTTTGGAGCAATGGCTTGGTTTTATCAACAAATTAAAGAAATGTCTGCAGGAAGAATGCCAGATTTGGACAAAAAGCTTTTACAAGCATTTTTGGCTGACACTAAAGCTGACAAACTAGCAGTGCAAGATTATCTAAACCATCAAAGTTAAAAAATGACCGAATTAGAGATCATTGTTATTTTCTCATTGATCTCTTTCATTACTTCTTTCATCACATCGGTTGCAAGTGTCGGGGGCGGGATGATTATGCTCGCTAGTTTGGGGCAGTTTTTTTCTCCGAGCGTTTTAATTCCATTGCATGCATTGATCCAAGTTTCCAATAACTTGTCACGTGCTTATTTGTTCAGAAAACATATTATTGTTGGACTATTTAAAACAGTCGCTATTGGAAGCGCTATAGGCTCAGTGCTAGGAGTTTTATTTTTTTCTTTAGTTCCTGAAGACATCATACTTGCATTAATTGGCATATTTATTCTCTGGATGCTTTTTTTTAAAGCTTCCTTGAAAGCTGTCACCAATAATCTTTCCGATGCCTTTTGTGGTGTTCTTGCAGCTGCTGTTGGAATGGTCGTAGGTGCAAATGGGCCCGTAGTTTCCGCCTTTTTAGCTACCAAAGATATGGATTCTAAAGAGCTAATTGCTACTCATGGCGCCATTATGGTTTGCCAGCACTTATTTAAAATTATTGCCTTTATAACTGTTTTCCAATTCTTACTAGTAGATTTCCTATTATTAATAGTGTGCACCACGCTGACAGGATTTTTGGGAGCCTGGGTTGCAAGATCGTTCTTAGACAAGATTCCTCAAAAAGTTTTTGATCTTGGTTTAAAAACTCTCTTATTTGCTTTGGCAGTTACTATGATTATTAGAGGTGCTGGACTAGAACTCATTTAAATATATTTATTTTCTAAAAGTATCTTTAAAAATATCTAGTAAAAGCATTACATTCTCATGGCCTGCATAATTTTCTCTACAGATTAAAGCAATCTCTCTATGTGGACCCGGCTCATTGAGATGAGAAATATATAAATTTTTCTGATTACTTACTAAATCTTTAAGAGCCATTTGTGGAATAAGGGTTGTCCCCATTTTTCCTTTCACCAGTTGTATAAGTGTATTAAGGCTGGAAGCTTTTAATGAGTAACTTGTTTTGGAAGTTATATTGCAGGCATCTAAGATGTGATCTTTGAGACAATGTCCGTCTGCGAGGAGCATGAGCTTTGCATCCTCAAGCTCGGCTGCTTTAATTTCTGCCTTACCTGCATTGATATCTTTAGCATGAGAAACCCAGTAGAAATCTTCTTCCCAGAATTTATAACATTTTAGTTCACGAGTATCGTAGGGCAGGGCAAGTATTGCTATATCTAGCTCCCCATCACTTACTTTCTGGACCAAGCTATTAGATTGGCTCTCTTCAATTTTGAGATTAATGGCTGGCAATTTTTTTTCTATCTTTGGTAGCATCAAAGGAAGAAAATAAGGGCTGACAGTAGGAATGATCCCAAGAGAAATTGGCTGAGCATTAGAATAGCTTTGGGCTAAGTCATTGATACTATTGACCTCTATTTTAATTAATTTTGCTTTTGCTAATATTTCTTTACCCAGGGTAGTGACAAGCACTTTTTTATTAGTTCGTTCAAAGATTTGGACGCCTAAGTGACTTTCCAACTCAGTGATTGCGTTGCTTAGGGTTGAGGGAGAGATGAAGCACTCATCTGCAGCTTTCTTGAAGTGTAAATTTTTAGCAACCGCTAGAGCGTAGTCAATTTGTTTTAATGTAATCATATTGGCCATTTTATCATTGATAAAATCGAATATAACATTCTAAATTATTATATTTACCAAAACATATAAAATTTGTAATCTATATATCCACATTTTTTTTGCAAAAAGGAAATACACACTATGAGTAATGAAACTGAAAATAAATGTCCAGTGATGCATGGAAGCTTAGCTTCTAATAGCTCCTCTGGAACATCAAATAAAGATTGGTGGCCTAATCAGTTAAATCTTGGCATTTTGCATCAGCACGATAAGAAAAGCGATCCAATGGACGAAGGCTTTGATTACGCTGAAGAATTCAAGAAGCTTGACTATGAGGCGCTAAAAAAAGATTTGCATGACTTGATGACTGACTCACAAGATTGGTGGCCTGCCGATTATGGTCACTATGGTCCGTTTTTCATCAGAATGACATGGCATGCCGCAGGAACCTACAGAATTGGTGATGGCAGAGGCGGAGGAGGCACTGGTGCACAGAGGTTTGCTCCTTTAAACAGTTGGCCCGATAACGGAAACCTTGATAAGGCTAGAAGATTGCTTTGGCCAATTAAGAAGAAGTACGGTAAACAAATTAGCTGGGCTGATCTACTCATTCTTGCAGGTAATGTTGCTATTGAATCCATGGGTGGCAAAACTTTTGGATTTGGTGGAGGCAGACCAGATATTTGGGCTCCTGAAGAAGATATCAATTGGGGAGCTGAAACTGAGTGGCTTACCAATGAGAGATATAGCGGAGTAAGAGATTTAGCTAATCCGCTTGGCGCTGTGCAAATGGGTCTTATCTATGTGAACCCTCAAGGACCAGATGGTGAGCCTGATCCTCTAAAAAGTGCTGTCGACATCCGAGAAACTTTTGGACGTATGGCTATGAACGATGAGGAAACAGTTGCTCTTGTTGCTGGGGGTCATACCTTTGGTAAGGGCCACGGCGCAGGACCTGATTCTAATGTAGGAACTGAGCCCGAAGGCGCAGCTTTAGAAGAAATGGGTTTTGGTTGGACAAGTACCTATGGTTCTGGAAAGGGTAGAGATACTATTACCAGTGGTTTTGAAGGAGCTTGGACATCTAATCCAACTCAATGGGATAACGGTTACTTTGACTTGTTATTCGGATATGAGTGGGAACAACATACAACTCCAGCTGGAGCTATCGTATGGCATGCAGTTGGTCAAACAGAAGAAGACAAAGCACCTGATGCTGAAGATGCTTCTGTAAAAGTGCCAACCATGATGACAACCGCTGACATGGCATTAAGAATGGATCCAGAGTACAACAAGATCTCTAAGAGGTTCCATGAAAACCCAGAAGAGTTTGCAGATGCTTTTGCCCGTGCTTGGTTTAAGTTATTGCACAGAGATATGGGTCCGAAATGCAGATATCTTGGGCCAGAAGTTCCGGCTGAGGAACTCATTTGGCAAGATCCTGTCCCAGCTGGTAGCACCGATTACGATGTAGATAGTGTTAAAGCTGCTATTTCTGAATCTGGACTAACAGTTCAAGAGATGGTTGAAACTGCTTGGGCTAGCGCCTCTACTTTCAGAAATTCTGACCTAAGAGGTGGAGCAAATGGTGCAAGAATTAGGCTTGCTCCACAGAAAGATTGGGAAGCTAACAAGCCTACACAACTTTCTAAAGTACTAGCAGTCTACGAGCAAATAGCATCCGATACAGGGGCTTCTGTCGCTGATGTTATCGTCTTAGGCGGTAATGTTGGCGTTGAAAAGGCAACTGGAGCTAAGGTTGCATTTACCCCTGGAAGAGGAGATGCTTCTGCAGAGCAAACTGATGTTGAATCTTTTGCTGTTCTTGAGCCAGTAGCAGATGGATTTAGGAATTACTATGGTCCATCAGCAACTAATCCAGCTGAAGAAATGCTATTAGACAAGGCTCAATTGCTTGGCCTTACTGCTCCTGAGATGACTGTATTGGTGGGAGGTCTAAGATCCCTTGGCATCAACAGTGATACAGGAATGGCTACTGAAAATAACGATACTTTATCTAACGATTGGTTTGTTAAATTATTGGATATGTCAGTTGCTTGGAAGCCAAATGGTACCGGAAATTCCTACGAGGGAGTTGATCGTGTCTCTGGTGAAAAAGTAAGCTCTGCTACCCGAGTAGATTTAGTTTTTGGATCTAATTCTCAGCTTCGTGCTCTTGCTGAAGTATACGCAAGTGATGATGCTCAAGAAAAATTAGTCAGTGATTTTATTGCCGCATGGAATAAAGTTATGAACAACGATATATTCTAAAAACTAAAGTTTCTAACTTTTATATAAGGGCCCTTCTGGGCCCTTATTTTTTGCCAACTTTGATGAAATGACATTGTCTTGTATTATGCAATTATGAAGATCGCAATTTATCCTGGTTCATTTGATCCGCTGACATTTGGTCATATAGATATTCTTGAGAGAGCAGCATCTCTATTTGATAAAGTGATTGTCGGAGTTGCAGAGAGCAAAGCAAAGAAACCTCTTTTCACAGTTGATGAGAGGCTGGCCTTGATTGATGAAATGTTTGCAGATAATGACAAGATTGAAAGTTTAGGCTATTCAGAAAAGCTCACCGTAGATCTTGCTAGAGAAAATAATGCTATTGCCATCATAAGAGGGTTGAGAGCTGTTGCTGATTTTGAGTATGAATTTCAGTTAGCAACTATGAATAGATCTCTTGCACCGGATATTGAAAGTATATTCTTTACACCTAAAGATACTTTAATTTATGTTTCTTCAAGCTTGGTAAAAGAGATCGCACAATTCGGAGGCGATGTAACCCGATTTGTTCCCAAGCATGTCGTTAGCGCCTTAGAGAAGAAATTTACCTAAGTTTTTGGCATTTATTGCATAGAAAGCTTGCTCTTTGCCCAACCACTATTCTGCTAATTGGTTTTCCACAGTTAGGACAGGGCTGATTATCATTTCCATAAACTTTGAGCTTAATTTTAAAATACCCTTTATTACCTTCTGGACTATAAAAGTCCTTTAAAGTGGTGCCCCCCAAGGCTATGGCTTTCTTTAATACTTGTTTAATGGCTTTCACTAGTTTATCTATCTCAGTATTTTTTAACTTATTGCCTGATGTCATCGGATGAACATTTGAGATAAACAGAGCTTCATTAGCATAAATATTCCCAACGCCAACAACCACGTGTTGGTTCATGATTAAATTTTTAATGGCTGCATTAGATTTAGAGATTTTTTCTTGTAAGTAGCCTGCACTAAAATTAGTTGATAAGGGTTCTGGACCAAGTTGTCTATCAAAATCTCTATAGGCTTCTTTGCTTAGGATTTTAAAATAACCAAACTTCCGAGTATCGTTAAATACGATGCTCTTGTCTTGGAAATGAAAGACTATATGGTCATGTTTTTCTATTCTATTGCTGCTTGCTTCTTGGATGCGTAATGTCCCGGTCATACCTAAATGCAGCAAATGAAAGAAATCTGAAAATTCTAGGACAATACATTTTGCTCTCCTAAATATCTTCTCAACTAGAAGGTTCTCTAATGCATGAATATTTTTAGTATCTAGTTTCCAACGTAAGTGGGGGTTGGTAACTGAAATATTTTTTAGGATCTTGCCTTCAAAACCCTTTAAAGCTCTAACAGAAGTTTCTACTTCTGGAAGCTCAGGCATTATCCTAGAAGATTATTTATTTCTACAAGATTTTGGGGTTGCAAGGTTCCTGCAGCTAAGTGAAGTCTGAGGATAGATAACAAATAATCATACTTAGCGTTAGCAAGGTTCTTTTCTGCAGAATAAAGGCTTTTTTCTGCTTGCAAAAGGTCCACAATATTTCTGGTGCCAACCTCGTAACCTACTCTGGTTGCCTCTAAGGCAGTGGTCGCTGAAATGACTGCTTGTTTTTGGGCTTTGAGATTAGCCACCAATGTGACCACGTTTGAATACTGGGATCTAGTTTCTTGGATTACAGATCTTTCTGCAAACACTGCATCTTGTTCTGCTTGATTAAAACTTGCGTAGGCTTGTTTTCTTCTGGAATTAACAGCTCCACCTTGAAATATCGGAACGCTCCATTGCAATGCATAATTTTCTCTTTGTGTGACATCTGGAACTGTTATTTGGAAGCTCCCTGTATTTAGCCCATCAAAGGAATATTGATTTGTTTCAGATTCTGATTTACTGGCAACAATATCTATTTTGGGTAAGTGATTGGAAGCTGCGCCGCGTGCTGCATTTTTTGCTGCTAACTTTCGCATTTGTGCTGCTTGGAGTCTAAAATTATTTTCCAGAGCTTTGCTGACCCATTCATCCTTATCTGCGGGCACTGGATTTTGGACATTTAACTCATTAACTAAACCATCAATAGAGAAAATCTCTCTACCAACAATGGCATTCAATGCCTCTCTGGCAGTATAGATTGCTCCCTCAGCTCTTATTTTTGCTGCAAGGCTTAAATCATATGCCAGTTGAGCTTCTTGGACCTCTGTTACTGCAGATAAGCCAACTTCATATCTTTGTTTAGTTTGTTCTAGTTGCCTTTGTATGGCTTTTTCTTCTGACAATGCTGCACTTAAGTTATCTATAGAACGTAATACATTAAAGTAGGCCTCAGCTGTTCTTACAATTAGGGACTGCTGATTAAAGGCAAAATCTGCTTCAGATGCATCGGTTAAAAGTTTAGAGCGCTTATACCCAAACCATGTATCCAGTCGAAAAAGTGGTTGAGATAGTCTGGCCTGCGAAGAAAAATTATTGTATTCGTTTTGCAAGACATCATCTTCGTAGTATTCGTTCCAATTTGTTTGTCCTGAAAGTTGGATATTAGGAAGTAATTGAGCCCTGCCTTGAACTGCTATTTCTTTGTCAGCAAGGAATGAGTACTCAGCAGCTTTATACTGAGCATCATTTTCTAATGCTTCGTTATAGATATCTAGCAGGTTTTCAGCATGCAGATTGCTGACCAGAGAAAATAAGAATAGAAATTTTAACGACTGTATTTTCAAACAATTACACCTTAGTTAACTGAAAAAATATCACTAATACCATGTTAAACGATAACAGGATTGAACTAAATAAAACCAGTTCTTTATTTTTAGTAGACAATTTTTTGCTGATAAAGTTTTTCATATTTGATCCAAAGATGAGCATCATATCTTAAATGTTTACACTGTCAACATCTGAATACAAACTTTACCCTTTTTAAATAGATAAATAGCCAATAGTAAGATCAAGAATGAGCTATAATTTGATTCTTAAAGATGTCTAAAGAATTAAAGCAAAAAGACTACATTAAGAAGATTTTTGTTACTTCAGGCACCAATGCCTCTTTAAAAGTCCCATTCAAAGAAATAACTCAAACCGGTGATCCCAAAGATAATCCTCCGCTCAGAATTTATGACACTTCAGGGCCATTAGGGGACAAAGATTTTAAAGCATCTCTTGAAGGTATTCCCAAATTAAGAGCATCATGGGTTGCCAACAGGAAGGGTGACAATGTCTCTCAAATGCATTTTGCAAAACAAGGAATTATTACCGAAGAAATGGAATATGTGGCTACAAGAGAGAATGAGCTCCTTAAGCAGGCTGAGACATTAGGCATTAAATCTCCCTATGCCAGCAATCTTCCAGACAGTATTACTGCAGAATATGTGCGCAGTGAAATAGCTGCAGGCAGAGCAATCATTCCTGCCAATATCAGACATACCGAGTTGGAGCCCACCATTATCGGAAAAAATTTCCTCGTTAAAGTTAATTCTAATATTGGAAACTCTAGCTTGGGATCCAACATAGACGATGAGGTTGAGAAGTTAGTTTGGTCTACTAATTGGGGTGCTGACACAGTGATGGATCTCTCTACAGGAAAAAATATTCATCAAACCAGAGAATGGATCATTAGAAATTCACCAGTCCCCATTGGAACTGTTCCTATTTATCAAGCTTTGGAAAAAGTTAATGGCAAGCCTGAAGATTTAAATTGGGAAGTTTTTTCAGAAACTTTAATCGAGCAAGCCGAGCAAGGTGTAGATTACTTTACTATCCATGCAGGCGTATTACTGGAATATGTGCCATTAACTGCAAAGCGACTTACTGGAATTGTTTCTCGCGGAGGATCCATTATGGCTGGATGGTGTCTTGCGCATCATCAACAAAACTTTTTGTATACCCACTTTGAAGACATTTGTGAAATCATGAAAACTTATGATGTTTCATTTTCTTTGGGAGATGGTTTGCGACCAGGCAGTATTGCCGATGCTAATGATGAAGCTCAATTTGCTGAACTCAAAACTTTAGGAGAGTTGACCAAGATAGCTTGGGAGCATGATGTTCAGGTAATGATTGAGGGCCCTGGGCATGTCCCATTGAATCTAATTAAAGAGAATATGGACCTAGAAAGCGATTGGTGTCACGATGCACCTTTTTATACCCTGGGACCTTTAACTACCGACATTGCGCCTGGCTATGATCACATTACTTCAGCTATCGGGGCAGCGAATATAGGATCCTTTGGAACTTCTATGCTTTGTTATGTGACTCCAAAAGAACATCTCGGACTTCCTAATAAAGA
>Ga0255751_10002495_pt1 | contig 17152 bp, 5 predicted proteins | sample 071ome_20_FD_179951 | JGI IMG/M metagenome (GOLD analysis project Ga0255751, IMG submission 179951) | Coastal salt marsh microbial communities from the Groves Creek Marsh, Skidaway Island, Georgia - 071412BT metaG (version 2) | ecosystem: Environmental > Aquatic > Marine > Intertidal zone > Salt...
GTACCTGTTGTACCACTAGGATCATCAGCCCAGCCGGATGGTACACCTGAAGAGGCTGAAGGGGTTGAAGGCTGTGTCGCACTTCTCCTAAATACAATATTTACAGCGTCACCAGTAGGACCAGTAGACCCATCAGTTCTCTGCGCATAAACTACAGGAGTAGACCAAGTAGCCGTTGCAGCAGTTGTAATAGGTGTGCCCACAAACAACGCTACAGCCACATAAACAACATCGTTATTATTAGCTAGAGCGGGTGGAGACGTAGACCAGTTCGTTGGAGCGGTAAGAGAGTTAGTAGTAAAATTATAACTACCGCCAGTAGCGCCTGCAGAGCTATTCAACCTATAAATGTAAACTTCGGCTACAGACTCTCCCTCGATTTGATAAGGAGTAGTCCAAACGTAGTTGCCTCCATTAGTAGAAGTACCTTTTGAGGCCCATAGAGTAGCAGTACCTGTTGTACCACTAGGATCATCAGCCCAGCCGGATGGTACACCTGAAGAAGCTGAGGGGGTTGAAGGCTGTGTCGCACTTCTTCTAAATACAATATTTACAGCGTCACCAGGAGAACCATCATCGCCCCCAACAACTCCAGCAACTGTACAAGAATCTTGAGTAGGGTTAGTATCGGTGTTATCTTCTCTAACTAAAACTCTAAATTCAACAGGAAGCTTACTTTGTGCACTGCCTCCAGTAGTAAAAGTAAAGGTATCAGTAGCCGTAGTACTATAGGTTTGAATAGCAGAAAAAGCACCATCGCCGTTTTCTTTCTTTTCAAATTGATACTCAGGGGTATCATAGCCTTGAGCACTGCCCGTTAGTGTAACAGATGTAGGCGAGGGTATAGTATCGTCAGAATCATCAAAACCCGCAGCATAACTACTAAGGTTAAGCCTGGCTACTTTTCCGGGCACCCCATCCTGCCCACTTTTTGATTTTGAGTAAGTTTGAACAGCAGTTCTAGCTTCCGTGCTTCCATCAAATCTTTTTACATCAACATTATAAGTAACTATAGTGCTATCAATACTACTGGAAACTGCTGTGACCTCCGGGATTGATATATTAGAACTATTACTGTAACTTGCAGTACCTACCGTTACTCCTCCAGAGGGAGACACTGAATACGGAGTTACTGAATTAAGCTGAAATGTTCCATTTGTAAGAGTGCCTGAAGTAGAGTTTAGTTGAACATTACCTTCATAAACCTCTATTAAAGTGCCTGAACCTGCTCTATCCCCCGCAGCTACATCACCATCCACATCGGCGGGGAAGGTATGATTAGAATTAGTAAGAGTTACAGTAGTTGCAGCATTAAACTCATTAACTAAATTTATACTCTTAGTAGCAGAGGCTACTACCGCAGCATTTATATCATTAGCATATCTTAAGTTAACGGTTATTTCTATAGAATCCGCTGTTTTTGTCGCAGGTACTCCAGAAAAACCGCTATAGGTACTGCTACTTTGAACAGTTCCTGTAACTCCATCCTCTTGGAACTCATAGTAGGGAGTTTCTCCGCTTGGACCTCCTGCAACTATTGCACTTATAGTGGGGCTGGTACTGCCAAGTTTAGAATCATTTGCATCATAAAAGAAAGTATCTGGAGAAATACTCAACGCAATGACAGGGTTAGGGTCCCCCAAACCTTGGTATCCTTTATTTATGCCAAAATCTCTAAATATATAGGGATAGTCCGGAGCGTTACTACCGTCTGGATCAGTAAGTTTGGTTAAGAACTGATATATAGTATTGTCTGGATTCCCAGAAGCACTTACGCTGCCAATTAAAGCTCCATTTTTAAAGAATCTTACAACTCTTCCATCATGCTTTATTTGTAAATAGTCTCCAGGTAAAGCAGATACTGCACTTGCTACTGAAGAATAACTTCCACCAGATCTATAAAACGGCTGAGCTGTGTTTGTGGCTCCTCCGACATAGTCCCAATAATATTCAAAGTCCTCATTTCCTGCAACTGTAGTAACAGCAGTAATTAGTCCAAACTCAAAATCTTTGTCGGCGGCACCTATAACTCCATAAACAGCGGGGGAGGTAAAAGCAGATTCAGAGTATACAAAACCTGTTCCGCTAGGCATATACATAGCTACAGCATCAAGGGCAAGTATAGCACTACCCCCTGCCTTGAAGCTGACTATATTAGAGCCTACAGGAGTAGATATAACAGAACCTTTCAACTCGATAGTATCATTTTCTGCATCTACAATAAGGCCGCCGCCAGATGCAGTTCTAGTCTCAAAATTACCTGCGTAGTCCATATAGAAACCGGCACTAGCGTCTCCAAAAGTGCTATGATCTCTAGTATATAACCATCCTATCTGACCTAAACTTCCATAATTATACCAAGTTCCATTATCGCTGCCTACTGATATAGAACTAGTAGGTTTATTCAGTTGGGTAGCTACAGATCCTGTAGTACTTATATATTCGTATAAATTAACATCGGGACTCACCCCTCTAACAACTGAACCTAATCCATATACTTGACCTTCTACCCAGTCTGCCGGAGTTTCTCCAATTACAATATTACTACCGACTCTTAATTGATTAAATATACCTTGGTTTGCTGCTATCTTATCTGCACTAAGAGTGCCTTTAACAATAACAGATCCGTCAAAAGTTTCTACAACTAAGCTAGAGAAATCACTGATGCCAGGAGTTGCAGGATTGCTATATCCTATGCCTTCATAGATTCTTGTTGCTGCTGCAACCGCTTCCTCTGCAGTACTAACATCATTACTAATTGTAATTACGTCATTCGGACGAATAAATCTATCCGGAGATAGATTGGGATTGTTTGTAGTAGCTGTCCAGAAAATTGAACTTCCACTCGGCTCATTTCCTATATTGCTACTTTGTTGAGATAAATAATCCGAACCTTGATAATGAACTCTTTCGCCGAAACCATAAGTTGTTCCGCTAGACCAAATTTCCGGACCCATTATATAGGTTAATATTTTTTCTAGTGCAGAAGTAGTAGATGCGCCTGCTATTAAATCTGGATCTTGTGCCCAAGCATTATATTCCGCCTCGGTTAATCCAACAGTACTGGCTCTAATTACATAAAACTCTCCTCCACGAACGCCTCGAATAGCTTTATGTAAAGTAATAGTTCTAAATCCTGGGTCAGGTATCCCTTGGTCCCTTAGAGTAGACACAGCGGACGTACCTGCTCCTCCGGGATTATATAAAGTTGTATGTAAATTTATATCAGAATGTAATGCTTCAAAGGGAACAAATATTGTGGCTTCCGTAACATCTTCGTCTTGAAGAATATCAGGAGAGGCTCCACTACTACTAATTGTAATTGTTCCATCGCTAGAATTAACTAAAGGAGTACAGTTAGTTCCACTAATTTCAGATAATGCTGTACCTGGATTAACAGAGTATCGAAACCAATAATCATTATTATTAAAAGTTCCTTGACTGCTAAAATCTCCGGTTACATCACTACTCCATGTATACGGCTGATCTCCTGCAGGTGTAGATCTCTCGACCGTATATACATTAAGAAAATCATTAGTAGGTACTCCTCCAGGAACTACTGAAAATACATGGGTTTCATTTGAGCCTCTTATTTTCCATTGATCTGCACCAAATTGAATAAGCCTAAACTTTCGTGTAAAACTTGTTTGTACAAGGTCAGGATCAGCGTAAACAAGGTCGTCTGATAAAACTGTATATGTTATAGTACCAGAAAGTACTGGATCGCCATTGGAGTCCTGAAGCCCTTGGATTTGGTTTAATATAGCGTAACTTGGGCCCCCCTGTGGAGTAACGTGAGCGTTGGAGGTTCCAACCAATGTCGGTTCGGGAACGACTACATCGTTAAGAGTTACAGTCATATCCCAGAGACCTCCGCCTACTCCTCCAGAGCCAGGATTAAAGTTGATAAGTCGACCTTGACGTAAAACTTTTACTTCTGCAACAGTATCTGCAAGATTAGTTATATTTCCATCAGTATCCGCAGTAAGAGTAACTACTTCAGAAGGCCAAATTATCTGCACACCCTTAGCGTAAGCAAACCAACAAAATCCTCCACAATGAGTTACATTACTAGCATTAACAAAAGATCTGTATCCTCCCGACATGCCAGCCGGCTGCGGAGTTCCTAGTGGCGGCCAATATGAAGATTTTTTTCTTCCATCCAGTGAGGTTGCCCTACACCAAAAAGATACCCAACGTTTGTCATATCTAGTTCGTACAAAGAAGGGAACGGCTGCCGATGTCCACTGACCCACTACTGTTCCCGCATTTGGATCTGCAGCATTAAGGGTAATTTCTTCAAGGGGGTCTATGAGATAGTCAGGCAATTGCCAAGTAATCTTATTTTTATTAGCGTTACTACTACCATCGTTAATATCTGTAGAGTCTTGAAAAGTAGTAGCGGGGCCTTCCCAAGCTAAAATAGCCTTCTCATAAGAACCATTTAGCCAAGCAACCGGACGTTGATCAAGATCTGGAGGCCCTTTATTTGTTTCTGGTCTATAAGTAACATCAGCTTCAAGTCCGGGGCCAGGTACTTGATGAGGAAACGCCCAAATTTCAACTCGTAAATTATTCAAGTTGGTGCCTTGAGGAAACGCTACAGAAAGATCAATAGAAGGAGGGTCGGTTACAAAGCTATATTTAGATGGATTAGCCGCAAATATAAAGTTTGGAGCAACAATTTCTCCAACATTTGCTGGAGCCGGCTCTGTAGCCCCTTGATCATTATTATTTCTAGTTTCATATTTTATTAAAAAGTTAAAATCATCATGCTCTACTGCATTTACAGATACTGTTCCATTTTTATTTACAGTTAAGGATTCAATTCTTACCGTTTTCCCCGAGTGCGGATCTTGACTAGTGCCCCAACCTAAAGTATCTGATTGTATTTTTATTACATTCCCAACAAATAACAAGTATGCTTTGGCATCTAACGTGAAACTAAGCTTTGCAGACTCTCTTGCCTCTTCCAAATATTGAATAACGTTTGTTCTAGCTGCTAAATAGTTAGTTATTCCCGGAACGTTATATGTGCCTTTTTTATAAATGTTGTTATCTTCTTTTAAGGCTTTAGAATCAAAAAAGTTAATACTATTATTTGAAAATAATTTAGCAGGGTCTGGAATACTTGCTGTAACTGCGTTATATTTTTCTGTTTTAGGCGTATCTTTAACAGTTATGTTTCCTATAATGTTTTCGTCCGACAATAAGGTTATACCAGATTCCCAATAACTGCTAGCAGACTCGGGCATTGCAGTTCTTACATTTAAGAAATACTTGTCATTTGAGTATGTTAATATACCATTAAATTGACGAAGCATAGAGTTAATATTAGAAAACACCGAAGTATCAGTATTTATAACCTGATTCATTTGATGCCGAGTTACCCATCTCTGTTCGGGGCTCTCCCAGCCTACATATTTCCAATACTGTACTAAATCTGAGTCATGTAATGAATATCCAGGTTGTCCCCCCGGCCCTCTCACAATCGGGTTACCTTCTGCAGTAGCTATACTGTCTCTTATATCTATAACAGGAACGTTTGAGGGACTGTTAATATTGTTTAAGCTTAAAAAATCTCCTAGTTCTGAAAATCCTGCGCCCCCTAAGTCGGAAGCAGTCACATAAGTAGAAAAATCTTGAGTGGCAACATAAGCACTTCCATTATTCCAAACAATTTCCCCCCTTTTGTACAAAGTGTAGTTATTTAGTTTTCTGCCTATTTTACCTATACAATCTGTAAATAGATAATAATCTCCGTATTGATTTCCATCTAAATCCGTATACTTTCCAGCATAAGTACCTTGCCACATTAAAGTACCGTCAGTATAATATATAGCTACCGTATCGCCTCCTGCAGGGTCTACAGAGGCAGGGCTAGACTCAGAGTATTTTTTCATAATCACATCAGAAGTAGAGTCGCAAAGAGTAGCTGCATCTGTAAAGCTTTCTAAATCTATATCGTTATCTACATCTAACCCAGCTCCGTATCTTTCAGCAGTAATATAATCTAATAACTGCATAGCCGGATTTGTAGATACCCTGAAGTCTGATTCTGCGGGCGTCACGTTCAAAGCTACACTATCAAACCCAAGTGCAGTATTTGGTAAGTTAAAATCGTGCAAGATTGTAGCATTGATAGAGCTTTGTGCGTTAATGGACGAAACATAAGCAGCAACAGTATTGTCAAAAATTTGTGTAGGCGCCCCAATAAACGCCACATATTCCAATTCTACAATATCATCTTCTATGGGCAAATTATCAAATATTTCAGTATCAAAAATTACATTACTAAGGTGTAGTGTGTTTAAACTAGTTTGGTTAACATCTAATCTATACCTTTCATAAAGACTAGATTCTGCTGCTAAGGTTATAGTTCCAGAACCCGCTCCCAACGTGGCAGGATCTACAACAGATAATACTTTAAAAGTGTGGGCCCCATCAATTGTTAGATAAATATCCAGCGGTACATTTTTTGCGTCCTTTCTAATGTTTCCTAGGGAATCATATAGTACGTCATGTAGATTACTATAAAAAGTGTCTGGAGAAGTATACGTAAGAACTAAATTATTGTTCCCATCTAAAGCCGAGGAAACTTGATTCTGGCTTAAAGCTATAGAAGGGAGGAAAATTCCTGACCCTTGACCATCAATTTTTTTATAGTCATATGTTACAAATTCCCACTCCTCCAAGTTTGAGGAATCTTTTTCAATAATTTTAAATCTCTTGTAAGTCTCTTTATCCTGATCAGATATAGGAGAGGCTAGTCTGAATCTCCACTGCTTTCTTCCTGTTTTATCGTAAAAATAGAAACGATCAATAATTACAGTCGGAGTAGTACCTGTACCATAGAGTGAAACCCAAACTTGTGTAGTATCATTATAAGCTTGAATCTCTACTTGAGTACCTAGCTGAAAGTTAGCAGCTAAAGTGTCATCTTGAGGAACTGTGGGGTGATCTTCTGGATAAAAAGGAGCAAAGCTGCCGTCATAGTTATAGCACTGTATAAATTTACCCTTAACTACAAACTCTAGATCAGGCACACTGTATTCGCCTTCAGTTACTAAAAATTTTGCAACTATATAGGCTGTATCTAATACTTTATGATTATTTGTCCAATAAGCGGATTTATCTAGTGCGTAACCGCTGTCTTGAAATACAAACTCATCTGTATTTGCTTTTTCTATCAGGTATTGATTAGCTCTTTGATGAGGTTTACCAGCATGAAGAGTTATACTTGTTTGGGGAACATCATTTTGTTCTTCTAAAAGAAAAGGTTGTTCATGCCCCAAACCATTTCCTCCAGTAAGATTAGCATTTTGTCCTGGAATATTATTAAATAAATTACTATAAACAACACTGGCACGATACCACCTTGAATTAGAGCCTCCACCGTCAAACATTGCTGGAACATTAGGATTTATTCCCCAATCACTATAAAAAATAGTCTCCTCTTCTTGTGTGGGGTCAAAATAAAGGCCACTTCCCTTTAGAACATTACCTCTGTCCATTCTACCAAAACAGGTTAGAGGAACATTTTCGTTAGTAGTATTAACACCTCTAGCGGTTTCATCGGATTGGTTTACACAAACAAGTGGGTTTCCATCTATATGAATGTCAAAAACTCCCCCTATTTCACCCTCGCACAAAGCCGCAGCTAAATATACGGTGGAACTTTTAATTGTATCGTCAGTGCTACTGGCCCCAGTAGCAGTGTCGTATGTTAAATCTGCAAATATTGGAATAGAGCTAGTTTTTTGAACTCCATAAACTACAGGAATATTTTTTGCATTTAAATTAAATCTTAGATCGACTTCTCTTTGTTCATCGTACTCTTCTTTGATTTCCTTCATTTTTCCGAACCAGCCGGAAATTCCACCCTTTCTACGGTATCTATACCTTACTTCCTTGGAAGTATATTTAGCTATGACATTTACACTTCTATCTGCATGAGAGAATCCATAGTCTGTGGCATATTTTTCAAGTCCTCTATCTCTGAGGTATTCTATGTCTGGGGCCGAGGTAATGCCTAATGCTCTGTGTGCCGAATCTGAGGTAAGCCTACCATTAACACGTACAAAGTCCCCCCAGCTATTTGTCACTCCAAAAGTTATAGTACCACCAGTATCGGGATTACCTGTTAAAGAGCAAGTAGAAATTAAACCGTCAATTAATGTAATATCTGAAATCTGCTCTCCTGGAGCCCAACTACCCCCTAAAGAATACTGACCTGAACCTAGCGCATAAATTTTTCGTTTTATAGTAACTGGGTAATTGTAGTAAGCCCTATTAGACCTATAATTACCCGGATTTCCAGTTATTTCTTCCCAGTTTAATATCTGTATAATTCTACTTTCATTGCTCCCATCATCCCAATCTTTTAACTCTGGATAAGAAATTTTTAAAGTAATATTGCCTGCACGAGCCTCTGCATTCTCTTGAATATTTCCTATATCTATTCTTATGCGGTCTCTAGCATCCCCTGTTGTACTAACTGTTGTTTCCCTCAAAGTAATAGGAACAGTATCTTGCAAATCACCTGCAGCATCAACTTCAGGTAAAGTAAGAGTTACTGTTGTTTCTATCTCGAAAGGCTGATTCGAGAGTAGAAAATCTTCTAAGTTTGGGTCTATGCTTCTACGTTCTGTGGTCATTACAAAACTTCCTCTATTTTTATATTTACTCTGTACAATAAGTTTTGGTCAATTGAATACTGGACTTCACCCTTTAAAACTCCGTATAGTAATGCACGATTTGCATTTACCTCGGAGTTGGCATGAACTTTTAACATATCATCGCTGGCAGTTTGTGGCTCTTTTGCGCTTGGAGAAAAAGTTAGTACATCAGTTAAGGTATCTAGTTTAACAATTTGATATAGTTTATTACTATTTTGAAAATTAAAATACTTTAATCCGTCCCAGTCAGCTGCAGTACCGCCGGTGCTATTGTCGTTAAGGGTAATACTAGTATCTCTAACAGTTACGTTTGCGGCATCAGTGCCATAAGTATTACCTGCAACACTGCCATAAATTCTATCGCCTACAAAAGTATAGAACGGAGTGGCTTCAGCTTGCTTAAACATTAAAAAGTCATTTATTACGTCAAACTCTGTCTGAGTCATAGGATTAAATCTTAAGTTCAAATCCCAACGATGCCCAGCTCGAACTACTCGAACTAGTTTTTGAGACCAAGTGCGACTCTCCATGTATGGCTGATTTGAGGTAAGTTGATAGGAAGCCACGTAAGGGGCATTGGTATAAATACCATCAGTTGGCAAAATATTATCAGTTAAAGGATCGCCGTTTACGTTTGAGTATGCCATTATCGTCTATCCTTGGAAACACCTGCGAAGGCTATACCGGCGCCAGCTCTATCGCGATCTTGGAGAACATCAACTCCTTCTAAAAATCCTTGCCCATGAGAATTTGCAGCTTCTCGTATTGCATTTATCATTTCGCCTCTATTAGCGAAAATGAAATCTTCTACTCCCTGACTATCAATAGTATTAATTGTAAAGTTGACATTTGTAGAGCCTCCTGTCATTTCCGCAGTATCATCAGCAGGCATTACAGTACCTGGGCGATCTGGGAAGAACATTTCGGGGCCTTGCTCTCCTACCATAAATCCTGTGTATCCACCAAATGCCATATACCTTCTGCCAGTGAATCCTCCAGGACGGAAGTTTGTCATATTTCCAACACCCCGCTGATCTCTCATATACGCCATTTCGCCAGCGGGCGAGGTTGCGCGGGCTACGTCTACTCGATTTTGACGATCTCCGCCCACTGAGAGAGATGAAACCCCGCCGCCGCCGCCACCTGAGCCTCCTCCTTGATAAGAAGTTCCGGCGATAGTTGCAAGCTGTGCAGCACCCAAAGCGGCTATTATTGCCGTCATAGCTGCTGCGAGAGGTATGTTAGCCGCATGAACACTCCATACACTCATAATTGCTGCCGCAGTATTCATTACAGTTTGAGCCATTTTAGCCTTTTTATCTCTCTCAAATTGTTTCTTCTTTTCTGCCTCTGCCTTTGCCTCTAGTTGTTTAATTTTTGCTTTACTTTGTGCAGATTTACCATCTCGTTTTTTCTCTGCTTCAATCTCTTTTTCTATTGCCGCAACTCTAGCATCCGAGGACGCTTTCTGTATAGAAGCTATAGAAGTTATAATATTGCCCACTGCTGCGATTTTTTCTTCGGCGGTGGCTCCAGCGTTGGCTATAGTCATAATAGACTGACCTATTAGCAAAGCCCCTTCGCCAATAGCAGCTGCTAACGCTCCTTCAGGCCCCAAAGATCTTAGTTGATCAAAAAATGGTTTAGATGCTTCATACGCTGCAGTAAACTTAGCACTCATTTTTTCAAAGCCTAGTCGATCGGCCGCAGACGCTACAATTTCGTCAGCCTTGTCTTGGGAAATAACACCCATCGCCGCCCTCATTTGCGCTTGGTCATTTATTCTATTGAACTCCTCAGTATAAGATTTAATGGAATTTTTAAGATTCTCTTGAGAAGTGTCTGCAGCTTTAAGTATTTCTTGAGGCCCTGTTTGAAAAAAGTCATCTCCAGTTGCATCTCTTACAGAGCCTATTAATCCTGCTTGAGCCTGTTCAGTGCCTTGCCTACCTTGTAGAATGGTTCCTTCTGCGGCCGCCCGAGCTGCAGCTAATTCTGCTTCAGTAAGTTTACCTGAGAGAAGCAACTCTTCTCTCATCATACTAAGCCTTTCCTTTAAAAGGTCAATACGGGCCTGCTCGGCCTGTTGCAAAGGCCCCATGATATCTAGTTCAGATATCATCGTTTCTGTTTTAAGTATGGCGAGTTTTAGTTCTATGTTGTATCTTTCTGCTGCAAGCCTAATTCTCTGCTCTTCAAGGGGTAGACTTTTTTCAGCTTGTTCAATCTGTAAAGCCGTTTGTTGAGCTTCCGTTATAACAGAGCTTAACAATCCTTTTCTAGAGTTTGCTATCATTAATTGATTTTTTCTTTGAAGTTGTAAGGCCGTTAATTCCTTTTGTGCTAAAGTATTTCTCTTAATATCAATTATCAAACTATCCTTATCTGCTGCCAATCCACGTTCTTTTTCAGTGCTAAGTGATTTTTCTTTTTCTAAAATTTCAGCCTTAAGGCTATTTAATTCAAAATTAGTTTTTTGTTGTTCTTCTGTTAGTTCTAGCTCTAACTGGCGTACTCGAAAGTTAGCCCTCTGAATTTCTAAACTTGTTTTTTGGTCACGCAACAGTATTTGCTGCTGCTGTTGGCCTATTCCTCCCACATTTGTCGTTGCGATTCTTTTGCTGAACGTTTCAAACTTTTTAGTTTCTTTTTCAACTGTTATAAAGCCATCCCTAATACGGTATAACTCGTCTCTAAAGTTGCTAAATGCTTCTGCACTTTCTCGAGCCGTTTCTGGTATATTTAAACCTTCTAGTTTTAATTCTAGCTCAGTAAAGGCTGCTTTAAGAGCATTAGCGTTACCCTTTCCTACCTTCTCAATTTGCTTTGTTATACTATTAAATTCTTCTGATACTGCATCTGCAGAGGCTATTAGCTGATCAAAAGGTGTCTGCTGTTTAATTCTTGCTTTTGTTAAATTCTTATTGAAAGATGTTATGGCTTCGTCTATTTGGTTAAAAGCAGCAGTGACTGTACCTGACTCTTCTCCTATCAATTTGAGTCTTTCTTGAAATACAGCCATTTGAAACTCCCCTTTTTTATTAAATAAATTAGAAGTGGTATCACCTAAATCTTCCAGTAAAGCCTTTGTGTCCTCTATAGCGTTCTCGCCAACTAAACTGAAAAATCCGCCCGACTCTTTAACCGCGTCTTGAAATTTTGTTAAATACGCATTAGCCTGCTCTTTAGCCGTTTCAATTAGCTTGTTGTCCTCGTCTATTTCGATATCTCTAAGTCCACTTTTAAGTGCTGTAAGGGTCTCCAAAGATTCATTAAGCTTTTCTTTTAGCTCTCCAACAGACGCAACAATGTCGGTGGTGACTATCCCGTATGGCGTTAGGGTCTGCCGCTGACCCACGACTACAGTCCTCTTGCCGGCAGCTTCAGCTTCTGCTATCTGTGCCGCAAGGTTCATGAAACGAGCTCTTGCCTCATCTACTTTAGTTTTTGCAAGCTCTTTTGACTGGTCTATTTCTTGCTTAGAAGCATTCATGACATTCATGATATTCGTTTGCATATCTAAAAGCACGCCATTTAGAGTTATATATGCATTTACAACTCTTGTATTTCCTGTAGCTGAGCTTTGTTGGAATTGCTTAGTAATTTCATCAATATTTTCTATGCTTCTTTTAGCCTCTTCTATTCTTTTCTCTACTAGAGACTCTGGAAAAAATTTATCTTTAATTACACCATATAATAAAGTTACTCCAGAAATGAGCAAGCCTATATAAGGTAAAAAAGATAAAAAAGCAATTCCAACAAGCCTAATACTTCCCGCTGCGAATCTTGCCGATCTACCTATCGCGTTAAAGCCTTTTGCTGTTTTTCCTTGTGCTTTTTGGTATCTTTTCTTTTTCTCCTCTGATACAGCTATCTGGTCACTAAGACCTCTAAAAGCACCTATAAGATTGCCTTGGCTGGCTAGTTCTGAATTAGTAGCTTTAATACTATTTTTTACTACATCAAGTCCGCCTTTTTCCACTTTTACCAAATTTGCTCTTTCAGCGGTGACTTCGGCTATAACCCTCTTTTTTCGAGCTAAAGCCGCATTTGCCTTTTCATCTTTTCCGCCTGCTTCGTCTACTGCTTTTTGGTATCCTACTAACTGATTATTATGTGCCTCTAAACTTTTATCCAAAGAGACATATGCTGCACTAAAATTTTGTGCACTTAAATCGCCTTCTTTTAGTGCTTTTGCCGTATTTAAGTATACTTTGGGTAGTGCTCCTGCAGTTCTAACATTGCCAAGCATTGTCTTACTATTTTCTCTAAAAGCGTCAGTAGCTTGGCGAGCTCTTTGAGCACTTTCAAACATTGCGGGAGCAATTTGACGAGTTAGAGAAGCACCAAGAACACCCGCCACACCAGCTAAGCCAGCTGTATTGTTGGCTAATATATTCATGAAAGAGGAAAGTTTAAGAGTATCGTTAAAAAAGTTTAAAAAAGAATTTGCTAAATTTGCAACAGCCGCCGCAAGTTGATCGTATGCATTAGGATTTAGCTGGTCAGCAATATCTCCATATTTTTTCTCTCCTTGAGTAAGAGTCTCGTTTAAAAAGGCTTGCTGCCTTTGAAAACGAGTTAAAGATTGAACTGATACGCCTAATGTGTCTGCATATTTTTGAGCAGCATCATCAAGCCTAACAAGTATGCCTAATTCGTCAAGAATTTCAGGTTCAAGTTTTGCTACACCACGGGTTAATCGATCAAGAGCATCTCCCATATCTCGACCTAAAGCAATCGAAGCACCTTTAGCTACTTTTGCCAGTCCTTCTAATTGGTCAGTTCTAAACCCCGCTGAGATACCTACTGCTGTAGTGCGCATTGCGTCACCCATAGACACAGCAGCACCTGTTACTTCACGTATACGCTCTGAAGCTAGCTTCAAATCTCTACCCGCAACATTTCCAACAAACTGCAAACCCCTGGCAAGATCTTCTACTTGTGCGGCTCTACGAAGTGCATTAAAAGCTGCCGTAAGAGCAAAAACGTTGGCTGCCAAAACGGCGTAAGCGGGTACAATACCCACTCGCACTGTCTGTGCTTGTTTTGAAAAAGCCTTTGTAGAATTAGAAGTTATTTGAGCAACGCCCTTCTCTCTTCGATTATAGGCATTTTGCGATTTTTCAAGTCTGTCGAAACTTTTAGCGGTTCTACCCGCCTGTTTTTCAACTTTCTTTAGACTGCCTTTGTCATCTACTTCTACTTGACCTTTGATATTAAAATCAGCCACTATTTCTTTCTCTTCAGCTTATCATACTGCCTCTTTAGTTCTTCTGAGGATTTCTTGATAGCCCTTGAGTCTAGCCATGCTAGTATCTCTAGAAAAAACTCTATATCATCCACCTCGTAATATTTTAAATATATAGGTAAGTTGGTGTAGTCTTTTCCTACATATCCTATTTCTGGGTATACTCGGTCTCCGAGCATATTAAAAACTTGTATCGCTATTTGTGTACTTTCTGGAAAGTCGTGAAGATCAGGAGGAATCTTATCAGGATCTGGCTCCTGATTCATTTGCTTACATATTTCCAAATATTTTTCTCTAGTTATAGATCCTGGTGAATCTATATTTTTATACATCTTTTCTAAGCGATTCCAGACCTCCTCCTTTTCGCTTGCTACGAAAATTGTCTAGATCAAAGACCACCTCGTTAAGCCAGCTATCGAATTCTGTAGATTCGCTTACCAGTACCTGAGCATTTTCTTTTGTGTACTCTACTTCTTCACTGGCATCCTTACTAGAAATATCCACTAAAACAAGAGTTTCCAAATGCTCCAGCGTAAGCCCTTTCCAATCTTTAATTGTAGCTTTTGCGAACTCTTCTACAAATTTTTCTTCGTCAAGTGTTTCCATGATTTGACGAAGCTTTCGGTCAAACTTTTGAACTGTACACCGTTTTCGAAGGCTAACAAGTTCTTTTCGTGCCAAATTGGCAATTTTTACTTTAAAACCATTAAGGCCAGGAAAGTCCATCCAAACCTCTTTGGTGTCTACCATAAGTTTCTTTAATTCCATTTTTTAAATCTCCGTGTTATGTTGTCGTTAAGGTTAATTTACTCAAAGCATCTTTATCAGTTGCTCTCCAATCGTAGGATTCTATAAATATCTGATCGGGAGTAATTCTATTAGTAAACGTTATAGGTAGTGCACTAATAGATATTGGTGTATCGGACTCATCTTTGATATTTAGAGTCGTTAACGTAGCCGATGAATCCCAGTCTAGCATATCGGGATTATCATCGGATATATACCTAATAATAGTCCCTGATAAAATCTTTTTATCATATGTAAAACCTTGAGGATACATGGAAGTGGAGGCATTACTGGCGCTTATAGCATCTGTAATGTTTGTGTAGGGAGTCCATTTTATATCGTTTTGTAGTTCCAAAGATACAGAAGTTACACAGCTACTAATATTTTGACTATTTAATATTAAGTCTAGAGCTCTAGGTATTAAATAGTCCTTACTTATAGGATCTAGCACGGCACTTACGGAACCGGCCGAATTTCTATAGCTGGTTAAGCCTGAGACATAATCTTTGCCCCCTACTCTTTGTAGCTTTTTAGCCTCTCCACTTACAGTAATACTCAGAGGTTGTAATCTCTCGATACCAAACACCCAATTTGTAATAACGCAATCTTCGAGACTAAAAGTGTCTTGCTCTGTTTCTATCAATAAATCAAAAGTTCCTATAACTTTACTTAGGCTCGGATTAACAGTAGTAAAATCAGGGTCGGGAGAAATTGCTTTACTCCACAAATCTGATAAAAAGTTTGGAGAACTGTTAAACTTTCCTAAGTAAAAAGATATTTCAAAATTTGCAGGATTAGCCTTGTTTATGACTGATCCTTCAAAGTAATCACTGTTTAAAATACCTTTTCGGGTATAGCTTTTTTCTGTAAAAGTTTGAGAAAAAGATACTTCAATAGCTAAAAATCGTTCAACTCTTAATGTTTGTTGATCATCCTCTGTAACCAGGTAGCAATTAGTTTGCTTTTTAAAACTAAATGAAGGCATTGTTTTCCTCTATATAAGAGAGGGCTCGTAAAGAGCCCTCTCTTCCACTTACTCTATATTATAATTCAAAACATCAAGAATGTCAAGAACTATTTTTTAGAGGTTATTAAACTCCTCTGAAGCGAACATAAACTTCATCTGTTTCACCGATTGAGGAACCTTGAGCTGCAAAGTTAGCTTCAAGACTAATAACATCCTCAACACTATGAGTAGGAATTTCCAAGTGCGCTCTATCTACAACAAACTCTACTGTTGCGAAGTTCGTAGTGTCTGACCCGCCTACTTTAAACTTTAGCTCAAACTCATTGATAACTGAAGTCGTATCATTTACCAAATCATTAAACAAGTCTTTGCTTCGGTTAGTAGCAAGATCGGAAGCACCCAAGTAACACGTCATACTACCACTACAACCACGAGTCCCTGTAACATGCTCAATCGGCTGATTTACAAGACCAAGCTCTTCAGGAGTCAGGTAGTTAACGTTGTTAGTAATTGTAAAAGATCCACCTGTAAGAGGAATGGAGTAACCACCCTCTGCTGTGGTGTAATAATCTACTGGAGCATTACTGTCAAACGTCGCATCTGCACCAATCGTAAGCTGAGTTAGACGATTACGAATAAAGTTACCAGTTTCTGTAACATTATCCTCAATTGCATGATACCAATTTGCAGCTGCAGATGCAGGTCCGGTTCCATTGCCATCATCATAAATATAAAATGAATCATCATCTGAAGTATCAATCCAAAGATCCAGAGGTTCCAGACTGGATGATGGCTCAACGCTGCCTACAGACAACCTAATTGCTTGTTCAGAACTTGACTCAATACGAACATTAGTATCAGCGTTCTTATTCATTTCCTTAATTCTACCAGCAAATCCCGACCAGTTGGTAGTAGCAAGGCCGTCTACATCAAAATCGACAGTAACCTCATTACATACAGCATTTTCGAGGACATAAATCAGTCGTCCATCAGAACCTTTATTCATAATAAAGTAAAGAGTAAAGGTACCGATTTGTGCACGGTTTGAATCATGAAAATTGACTTCAGTATAGTCTTGCATTTGATCAAAAGAGTCTGCTCGAATGGTAAATTCGATGGCAGTGTCTAAGGTGTCACCTGTTAGCACACCACTATTAATTGTCACCGTATCACCAGTGACAAAACGCGTTCCTCTTTCAGTAATAGAATCTCTTGTAAGTCGATCTTCTGTCGCCCCACCTACAAGTGTTATTTCTTCTGTTACTGTATTTAAGTTAGTAACATTACCATTAGCATCTACTGTAAACTTAAAAGCAGCATTTCGCATACCTTCACCACTTGTATCAAATTGACCGGCTGCAACTGCGTCACCGTTACTAGTATTGAGGTCAGTTGTTGTACCTTCTGCCCTAACTTTAATGTCTGTAGGGGTATTACCCTCTTTTAGAATTGTTACAACGTAAGTTCCGG
>Ga0255751_10002502_pt1 | contig 17125 bp, 18 predicted proteins | sample 071ome_20_FD_179951 | JGI IMG/M metagenome (GOLD analysis project Ga0255751, IMG submission 179951) | Coastal salt marsh microbial communities from the Groves Creek Marsh, Skidaway Island, Georgia - 071412BT metaG (version 2) | ecosystem: Environmental > Aquatic > Marine > Intertidal zone >...
GCTTGAACATCATCAGTTCGTGTTGCCGATGATTCTCAAAAATGGCGCGATCATCTGGTCGCCCGACGAGGCCCGCTATAGCCATCATCACCTGCTGACGCGTCAGGAGGTCTGGCACGTACTCGCCGCGTTCACCCTTAACGAACTCACACCATTTGTATTTGCGCTCCACGACGGATACCGGCATGCGCTGTATCACGGCCCCTTGCGGAGTCGTAGCGAGGAAAAATTGGCGGAGCTTTTTGAGGCCGAACGCAGCCTCCCACTGGAACCCCTCAGCGCACTTCCGGATGAGGTAAGCGTCATCAACGTTTTTTCGCTGGGTGGCGAAACCGCGGTAGATCGCGTCCGAGCCAGTATCTCCGGGGAACCTCATCTGGTCGCCTATTCGGGAATCGCTATTCATGAACCAGAGCTGGGCGCCCAGTCGACCCAAAGCCGGGCGCTCCATTGGGTCGATATCCACCACAGCATGGGCAGCAAGGGCAACGCCATAAACCATCTTCGTTCAGAGTTGGCGATAGATCATGTCATTGCCTTTGGCGATGGTGACAACGACCTCAGCATGTTCGAGTGCGCAGACGAGCGTTACGCGCCTCAAAATGCGGATCCCGTGATCCTGGATATTGCAGACAAGGTCATTGGCCATCACGATGAAGACGGCGTTGCACACTTTCTTCGGGAGCGATTCAAACTCCGCTGAGGGCCCCGGCGCAGCGAGCTAAAAAATCGGGGGTGGCTTGACTCGTACTCATCCTTTTCGCCGCCACTGAATCAATGCGACACCGAGTAAGATTAAGATCAAAGCGAGCAGGTGCCGAACAGACCAAGGCTCTGCGAGCCACAAGGTCCCCGCCAAGAACGCCACTGCTGGGATGAGATAATTGATCGTCGATAGGAACCCCGGACCGCGCTCCGACACCACAACAAAGTAACTCCACGTGGCCAGGCCGGTGCCCATAATCCCGAGTACGAAAACAGCAGCCCAGCTCTTCACGGGTATCGACCACCCCAAATCCCCCCCCTGAGACAGGACGGCGGGTAACGCCAAAAGTAACGCCCCCATAAGAAGCGTCCCCACAGATAAAGCAACGGGATCGGCATCGGGGAGCCGCTTGGCATAAACGCCATTGAAGGCGTAACTCAGGGTGGCCAATACTGCCGCCAATTGACCCGCCAATTGGCCCTCCATGCCCGATCGCAGTAACTCGTCGCCCATCAGCAATCCGACACCCACAAACCCCGCTACGACGCCGACAACCCGCCCCACCGTCAGCGACTCGTCGTCCAGCAGCCAGTGCGCCAGCAGGAGCGTTGCGATAGGCATCAGCGCCATAAGAATCCCAACCTCTGCTGACGGCACCGTTTGCTCCGCCCACGCGATCAGCGAGAAAGGGATTATATTGCCCGTCAAGCTGAGCAGCAGAAGGCGGCGCCACCACTCTCGTCCCAAACGCCACGCTTGGCCCCGCCATCGCCAGACAATCCACATCACCGCTGCCCCCATGCAAAGCCGAGTCCAGACGATAAATAGGGGATGCAGCGCTTCTAGAGCGATGGCGATCAACGCAAAGGCAAAACCCCATACGAGGACAAGATAACCGAGTAAAAAACCGTGCCTAGGGAATGACCGGAACATATCTCTCGCTGTTATCCACGGTGCGCATCAGCAGGCAATAGTGCCACTAAAATAGTACTTAAGTTTTGCTAAGATTCTTCGCCTTTAACCGGTACCTACCATGCTTGACCGCGCACCCTGCCCCAATGCCGATCCCGACGGTTATGTCGACTACATCGAGCAGTTCACCGTGCCTACGGGACCCCAGGTTGCGGCGGCGGCGGGTCTTGCTCGAGCTTGGTTTAAGCCGAAATTCGTGGGCATCGACAACCTCCCCGACGGGCCGGCACTGTTCATCGGCAACCATGCCTTCATGGCGATCGATGCCGCCCTGTTTCACCTCTATCTCTATTACGATCACGGGCGCTACGTCAAAGGTCTAGGCGATAAGACACTTTTTGCCAACCCCCGCTACGCTGCCATTTCCCATGCCATGGGCGGCGTCTCGGGGCAAGCGCAGATTGTGGAGAGATTAATGGAGCGGAAAAAAGATCTGTTGCTGTATCCGGGGGGCGCCTATGAATCGGTGAAACCACCCGAGGCACGATATCAGCTCCAATGGAAGTCACGTTACGGTTTTGTCAGGCTTGCGGCAGCGGCCGGATACACCATCGTGCCCGTCGCCTCCGTGGGACCTGACGAATATTATGACCATGCCCTGTCATCCGAGGCTTTGCTGCATTCGCCAGCGGTTAAATTCCTCATGAAACTAGGGATCGTACCCGAGGATGTTCGTAGCGATCTGGTACCGCCTATTCCCACTGGGGTGTGGGGTGGCCCCCTACCCAAACCCAAGACAACCTACTTTTCGATTGGCAAGCCTATCTCCCTGGCTCAACACAAAGGGATGACGCTGACCACTCGGCAACTTGCCACGCTGCGACGAAAGATTGCCAGGGCCATTGAAGGCGAAATCGCAGATCTCTTATTACTGCGAGAGCAAGAGCGACACCGCGACGGATGGTTGCGGCGCATACTGTCTCTTTAAACCTGGGGCGACGCGGTTCTTGCACGTTCAATTATTACGCTTGCTAGGCCTAGCCTCTGTCGTTGCGGCTTGCTGGGGGCTGCTCTCCATTCTGGCTGCCCCACCCTATCTGGTGGCGATTACTCCTCTCCCCGTCACCGAGACACCCGAGAGTCGCAAGCAACCCTTTCAGGAAATCACTATCTCCAGCGACGACATCGCACTCTCGGGGTGGTGGCTACCCGCCTCGACACCCACTGCCGAGTTGATCTTTGTCCACGGCGCAGGCTCCAACCGAGTCTCCAAATTTATCGGCTCCCTCGATTTCTACCAAACACTTCATGAATTAGGGATATCCGTGGTCACTATGGATCTTCGAAACCACGGAAACTCTCCGCTCACCGATAAAACCATTCACATGGGCGCAACAGAATGGCGGGACGTCAGTGCGGCGGCGGCCTGGCTCGATCAACATCAGCCGAGCCAATTGCCTCGCTATGTTCTAGGCGCGTCTATGGGGGGCAGCGCTGCCATCCATGCGCTACATCGTCGGGATCTGGGCGTGGACGGTTTGATATTGCTGGATCCTCAGCTGGACACCTATGACAGCCTCATACATGGCGCGGCGGTAACCACGGGGTTACCTGCGCCTCTCTTCAGTTTGGCGGCGGCCGCTGCCATAGCGCGATACGAACTCCCCTCAGGCCAGGACAACCCACTCACTCTCGCGACAACCCTTTCTCTACCGATTCTCCTGATACAGGACTGGGACGATCCGGTAACCCGCTCTCAGTTTGCGAGACAGTTAAGCGAGCGCAACGGCCAAGTACAGCTGGCTCGCGTGCCCGACATCGAGAAAACGGCGCCCTGCCTGACCAATAAAAACCGATGGGGCAGCCATGTGGCGGCTCACCCGTGTCATCCAGAGTGGACGAGAGCGACAATTAAGGCCTTCATCGAGCAGCGTCGCTAAAGGTCGGTGACCGCCTCATCTGAATCGCGCATTTCGACGTATTAATGAGACTCTTTAAAGAGCAAAAACCGATGAAAAAATCATTATTGTCACCCGTCTTATTGGCCTGCATAGGGTCGCCGGCACTGCTCGCGGCGTGCCCCGAGTTTCTCAATCACGCCATGCGTCAATTGGGCTCCACTGAGACGATCCAGTTCTGTGACGCCTATGAGGGCAAGGCAATGCTGATTGTTAACACCGCAAGTTATTGCGGTTACACACCTCAGTTCGAGGGCTTGGAACAACTCCACCAGACCTATCAGGGTCGAGGGTTAGCCGTTGTTGGCTTCTCGAGCGATGACTTTTTTCAGGAAGACAATGACGAAGGTGATGCGGCTGAGGTGTGCTTCGAAAAGTACAGCGTGTCCTTTCCAGTGATGGCCACCTCCGCCGTGCGCGGTGATGACGCGAATCCCGTGTTCCGGGGTCTCGGCGAGGCCGCTGGCTACCCGCGGTGGAATTTCAACAAATATCTGGTCTCCCCAAGTGGTGAGGTCCTCGAGCATTTTGGCAGCGGCGTCAAACCAGACAGCGAGGAGTTGACTGCCGCAGTAGAGAACGCGCTGCCCTCACCTCAGAGCTGAGCATGTCTGGCGACAGTAGCACCTGCCGCTGTTGCAAGCGTGAGGTGCCGCTGACCTTCCATCACCTCATCCCCAAAAAGGTGCACCGGCGTGCTCGCTTCAAAAAAAACTTCGACAAATCGGCGTTGCAGCAGGGGCTGGCTGTCTGTCGACTTTGCCATCGTGGCATCCACCGCCAGTATGACGAGATGACACTCGCGATGCGGTTCAACACCGCCGAGGCGCTACTGGAAGACGAAGTCTTGGCAAAACACTTCGAATGGGTCGCCAAGCAGCGAGAGCGCTAGTCTTGACCGTGGGTGGCTGGGAATCTCAGGCCCGAGTTAACTCACGACGAGCGACAGCCTCCAGACCCGCCACCTGCCCGCAAATCGCGCTGACGCTCTCGTCAATAGTCGCTTCTCCTCGAACAACACAGTCGGCGTGCTGTCGGGCAACCACCCCAAGGGATTGAAACGTCCTTTCCGCCTGCTCCCAGAAACGGGCTACGGAGGCAGCGCTCCGGCCTCGCTCAGCCTGGTCTCGCGCTAACCGTCTGTGCCATCTCAGCGACGAATCGGCTTCGACGAAAACCAGCGTATCAAACAGTGAACGCAAAACCCGATCAGACGCAACGTGAATACCCTCAACCACGATCCACATCTTGGGCGAGACGCATATCGGCTCCTCCAGCCGGCAATGGGTGACGAAATCGTATGCCGGCCGTGACACCGAGCACCCCGATTTCAACGCCAGCACGTGCTCCTGAAAAAGCAGCAAATCGAGGGCATTAGGATGATCAAAATCGACTTTTTCCCGATCGGCAGGCTGAAGGTGCGACAAATCGTGATAGTAAGCATCGAGGGGCAACACCAGTGCTGTCTCTGGTCCTATAGCCCTTACCAAGCCCTCTGCCAGGGTAGATTTGCCACTGCCCGAGGCACCCGCGATTGCAATAACCCCCGCCAAAATCAGACCCTAGTCAGACGCGGCAAACTCACTCGGGATAGTAAACGCTGCCATATTGGGCCTCGAGCTCGTCTCGGATACGACGTTTCTCCGCAACCGCATCGACCTCTGCGCACCGTCCATTTTCCCAGCGAGTGTAGGCACCATAATCAGGATCCCCTACGGCGGTGACCATTTCCCACGCCAACAGGCAGCGCTCGAGCTCTGATACTACGGCGCTGGAGGCGACGCGATCGAGCAGCTCCTCGCGACTGGGAACATCGTCGCTCAACCCTAATCCGTCGCCCACATCCAATCTGACGAAGGCGGGATGCGCCGTATCGTAGCGCGGCCAATCGAGCTCGCGCGGTAACCTTGGAGCACCCTCCCGCGCAAACGCTCCCCACGCCGTCATCATGATGTCAGTCATTTCACGGGCTGAATCCGTATCCGGATACATAAAGTTCCCAATGGCGCCATACATGGGTGCGCCCATAATAAAGGCGATTTCGCTCGCGTGTGAGGCGCCTAATATTTCTGAAAAACGCACCAGAAAATTATCTGCTTGCTCATCCCAGTCATAACGATACGCGTACAGCTCGGTGTATCCCGCCTGCTGCATTGCTCGAAAAGGGTCATCAACAGCGCTCAATTTCCACCCTCGTGAACGCGTATCGACCCAAAACTGATACATATCGGGGTTCTTGATGCGCAACTTTGCGGGGAGCAGGCGCGTCAGCGGATAACTGACATCGACGTAGTAACGATTGAGACCCAACCAAAGCGTAATCTCGTCACGTGTCGTACCGGCCAATACTGGTACATGCTTCGCGTATTCGGGATTTCCCAGTGCCAGCAAAATGCCCTCTGACGGAATAACCACACCGTCATTAATGACCGCAGGCTGAGCATGATCCTCATCCAGTCCGTAATAGGCTCTCAGCAGCACTTCCGCCTCTACCGCTCGGAGTGCGTCAGCGCCAACAGCGTCGTTGTCCAAGCCCAGCGCGTCCACCACCTCCCAACTACCTCGATCTAGGTGGGGAAATTCCCGTTCCACGTTGTACGCCTGAGCGGGTGAGAAACTTCGAATGTGCCCAGACTGAGCAATGGCTTTATGAAACAGCCCCGCTGTCACCGGCGACGAAAGCAGGCTATAGACATTTCTGCCGCCGGCACTCTCGCCAAATATCGTGACATTATTCGCATCGCCGCCGAACAACGCGACGTTACGCTGAGTCCACCGAAGCGCTTCGACCATATCAAGCGTGCCAAAATTGGCCAGCGGTGAGCCAGTCAGATCGGGCCCCTGAATGGCAGGGTGGACGAACCAGCCAAAGGGCCCCAGGCGATAGTTGATCACGACAACGACCACCCCCTGGCGCACCGCCAGTCTGGAGAAATCATAGGTGCCCTTGTGTCCCGTGAGATTGCTTCCACCGTGAATCCAGACCATCACCGGCGCCGACCCCGAAGTCGCTGCCTCGCCCGGGGTATAAATATCCAGATACAGGCAGTCCTCTGTACCGTGATATTCCCCACCGTCAACGCCGGAAGCCATACTCTGCGGCTGCGGACACATGACGGGTAACTTACGCGTCTGGATCTGCCGCTCCGGTGTCTCTACCGGCTCAGGCGCCGCCCACCGTCGCTGTCCTTTCGGCGGAAGCGCAAAAGGAATGTCTCGGTAGACCAGCGCCCCCTCACCTCCGATCACGGCGCTCACCTCGCCGCTACTGGTTTGAACCGTTATCGCAGTAGCGGGCACCTGACTAGAGCCCGTGCAACCGGGCAAGGCAACCGCTAGCAACGCGGCTAAGAAGCTGTTCAGCATGCTTTTTTTCATTGAAGTCTCGAAGGGAGGTGGCACATTCAGCAATACGGCGTCGGCGTGCTAACGGACCACGGGGGACGCCGTCTTAGGGCTCAGACGGAGAACGAACCGCATCAAAGGAATCCTGCTCAGAAACGCTGTGATCAACCCATGACATGAGCAATTTATAACCGACGGAAAGTGTGACGGCCCCGACAAACAGGCCTATCAGCCCCTCCGCGGCCATACCGCCCAGCGCACCAATCAGCACGATTGGCATCGGCGTCTCTACACCTCGCCCAAGCAGATAGGGTTTTAAGAATCCATCTGCCAAGCTGCCCGCAACAAGATAGATAGATCCCAACACTGCCATGACGGTAGGAATACCGCTGGCGAGCCAGATCCAGGCCAAAACGGGAAGCACTACCAGAGAACTGGGCAACTGCAGCACGCCAATCAATAAAACCAGCAATGCCAGCACACCGGCTGCGGGAACGCCGAGCACGAGAAAACCAATCCCCAAGGCCAATGCCTGCAAAAACGCAACTCCCACGACGCCATTTGATACCGAGCGCACGGTAGCCACCACCAACCCTTGAATTTCCTCACCACGGGACGCATCGGTAAAGGTCGAGAGCATCCGTCTTGCTTGATCAGCGCCCCTCTCAGCATGCGCCATCATGAAACCTGCGATCAGCAGCGCCACGAAAAACAGTACGAGCGCCAGAAGCGTGTTGGCAACCGCTCCGAGCAATACCTTGCCCCCTGTCAATAGCTGGGGCTGAACGATGGCAGCCGCTGACATCAGGTCCTCGTGTGCCCGCTCCCACAACTCATAAAGTGCAGGACCCACCAGCGGCCAGTCAGCCACCTGTGGATCTGCCGCTGGAACGACGACCTTCTGTTCGCTGAACATCGCGATCCAGTCCCGCAAGTGATCGGCGGAAGACACCCCCAATAACACCGTCGGCACTCCGATCACCAACAAACCAAAAAGGACAAAGACTCCTGCTGACTTGCCCTCGCCGATGCCCAATCGCTCTGATAACCACTGATTCAGAGGATTCAGGGAAACCGCAAGAATCAGCGACCACAGCATCAACGGGAGAAACGGTGCAAAGGTCTGAACTGAAAACCACGCCACTGCAAACAGGAGAATCAGGCGCACATAGACCTGCATCAGATCATGTGCGAGCACTTTGCGCAGGGTGTCGAGGTCGCGGTTGCTCATCCTTTCTCTCCCGAATCAAAGATCAGCCAACCCCACATGAGGGCTGACTGATTCATATTACCCGATTGCCAAAATCAGCGACCCTTCCATTGCGGCTTGCGCTTTTCCGCAAAGGCAGTGGCACCCTCGATTGCGTCTTCACTGGTAAATACCGGCTGCGTCAGCGCATGTTGCTTAGTGAAGGCTTCATCGTCGGTCCAGTCACGAGACGCTTTGATAATGGCCTTGCTGACTTTGACGGCAAGCGGTCCGTTCTCTGCGATCTGTGCCGCCAGTGCGCGAGCTGTAGCGAGCGCCTCACCCGGTGTCGTCAGCTGGTTAATCAAACCCATCGCCATGGCGCGATCGGCATCCATGAACTCGCCCGTCAGCGCGAGTTCCATGGCAACACGGTACGGGATTTGCGAGGGTAGGCGCACCAGTCCACCAGCCGCCGCAACGAGACCGCGTTTCACTTCAGGGATACCAAACTTGGCGTTCTCGGCCGCGATAATGAGATCACAGGCTATCGCCAACTCACAGCCACCTGCCAGAGCATAACCTTCTACAGCGGCGATGAGCGGCTTGTCGGCAGAACGCTCGGTCATGCCGCCAAAACCTCTCCCCTCAATTTGCGGAAACTCGCCGGACACGAAGGCTTTAAGGTCCATACCCGCGCAAAAAGTGCCACCCGCCCCGGTAAGGATACCGACCCGCAGGGTATCGTCGCTGTCCAGTCGCTCCAGCGCCGCAGCAATCCCCTCGGCAACCGCGCGGTTAACTGCATTTTTTGCCTGAGGACGATTAATCGTAATGACGAGAACGCCGTCGGCCTCGTCAGTCAGTACTGTTGCTTCTTCGCTCATGATCGATCTCCTGTTATCGCGGCTGCATGCGAATACCGCCGTCCATGCGGATACATTCGCCGTTGATGTAATCGTTATCAATGATGGCGGCCGCCAACTGCGCAATTTCCTCGGGGCGCCCAAGACGCTTCGGATAGAGCACCGACTGCGACAGTGATTCCACAAATTCAGGGGTCAGGCCATTAAACAACGGCGTGTTAATGAGTCCTGGCACAATGGTGTTCACGCGGATACCAATCGTTGAAAGGTCGCGCGCTATCGGTAGCGTCATACCCACGATACCCCCCTTACTCGCACTGTAAGCCGCCTGGCCCATCTGCCCTTCGTAGGCTGCAACCGACGCCGTATTGATAATCACGCCTCGCGCGCCGTCATCGGTCACAGGCTCGTTTTTCGCCATCACCTCGGCACACAAGCGCAGCACATTAAAGCTACCAGTGAGATTAACGGCAATCACCTTATTCCAGAGATCGAGAGGAAACGGGCCCTCCTTGCCAAGCGTTTTGGCCGCATTGCCAATGCCCGCGCAATTCACATTCACGTGGATCGCGCCAAAAGCCGCGACCGCAGCCTCGATACCCGCTTTAACCGAGGCCTCGTCCACCACATTCACGTTCGCAAAAACGCAGTTATCGGCGCCCAGCTCCGCAACCATCGCCTGCCCCGCCTCTTCATTGAGATCGAAAATGACGACCTTGCCGCCGGCGCCAGCCAAACGCCGCGTCACGGCCTGCCCAATACCCGAGGCGCCGCCGGTAACGACTGCAACTTTTCCATTGATATCCATGTGTTAACTCCTATTACTCACTCAAATTAATATCTGTTCATTGGGCCCGCCGGCGCACGATGTTGCGCTCACCCGCGGACACCACGATTTGTTCACCCAGCGGGTCGGCGGTTTCAAACCACTCAAGCAGTTCGGCATCCTCCGGGTCAGCCACCCCAACCCACCGGCGGCCGTCCGATAGCTGTCGACCCACAACAACCGCCCTTGCGCCGCCTTTCTGTGGCTGAAAGGTATAACTCTCAATCACGCCATCAGGCTCCGGGTCCGCGACAACCTCGACAACCTCGGGGGCCTTGAACTCCGGGACCGCCTCGGGAAACTCGGCGGGGATGTTGGCATAAACGCCCACCGCATGCTTGGAAAGATAACCGCCATTGGCACCAACGACGCCATATGCAGGCTTAGACTGTGCTCTTAGCCAATGCACCATCTCGGCAATCCCATGGGTGGAGTAGTTGTTCCCCGGCCCACCAAAAAAAGGCAGCCCTCCGGTCAAGGTCAGGGGCCGTGGGTCATCAAGCGTCATACCCAAGGCATCCATCGCCACCCACACCGCGATTGGAAAACAGGAATACAGATCGGCCGCGCCAATCTGCTCAGCATCAATACCCGCCCCTGCCAAGGCGTTGCAGTAGGCTGCCGCCATCGCCTCTGATTCCCCTATGGAGCGTCGATTCAGGACTTGTGGTTCTGAGCCGGTCCCGTGGCCATGGAGAAAAATCGCCCGATCTGCGACCCCGAGGGACTGCGCTGTCTCCCAGCGGGTCAGCACCAAGGCTGAGGCTTGGTTCACACCATCTTTGGCCACCATCGATTTGAGGTGTGGATCACCCATCAGGCGGTTTTTGCTCGACGCCTCGCCTATCTCCGCCGCCGTCATGGCGTCGTCAAACATGGCATAAGGGTTAGCGGCCGCCACACTATTAAAGCGCGCCATCAGTTCTGCTAACTGCGTGCGATAAGCCGATTTGCTGAGTCCGATCTCACCCCGCCGCACCTGCTCTTGCAATGGATAGATATCGACAGGGTTCCAGGCACCATGCCGATTGAGCTCGGCATCGAAGAGCAGCTCCGTGCAGGCACCACGGTCGTCGGTTTCACCCTCCGGCTCGTCACTCCAGTCCGCTGACAAACCCTGTCGCTGCAACTGACGGGAAGTGGCCAGTGCCTCAGCGCCACAGATGATCGCGCCGTTGATTTCGCCTCGCACCAACGCACTACCCAACTCATAGACCAATCGCTGGGGCTCATCACCACAGGCCCGCGAATAAATCGCTGAAGCATTCGGCAGCGCGAGCCGGCTAAGAATCGACAGGGGCGGACTGCTACTGCGCCCGAAGGGGGCGATAACGGGCACGATGAAGTCCGGCACGGAGTGAGCAAACATCCTGACGCAAGCGAGACGATCGATCAGCGGGCTCAGCGCCTCCGCTGCGCCGGTATCGGCCAACGCTCGTTCACAGGCTTTGGCCGCTAGTGCTTCAGGCGTGAGGCCAACAAAGGACTCGTCCAGGCGCTCAGTAAATTGACCCGCCCCGAGTAACACCGGGGTGTTGGGATCTATCTGCATATCACTTTTCCAGGCTGGCCTGCGCGGCCTCGACTATCTTTGAGAAAGACGTTGCATCCAGGGATGCGCCGCCCACTAGTGCGCCGTCGACGTGTGGACAGTCGAATAGCCCGCGAGCATTGTCCGGGTTAACACTACCCCCATAGAGCAAAGGCACCGATGCGCCGTCTTCAGTAAGCGCAGTCAGCTCATCGCGAATTACAGCGTGCATCGCGTTCGCCTGCTCGGGCGACGCCGTCACGCCAGTACCAATCGCCCATATCGGCTCATACGCAACCAGCAACGATGCCGGAGACTGCTCACTGAGAACGGCTCGCAGTTGTTCGCGAACCACCGTCTCCTCTCGACCCGCATCTCTCACCGCCAAACTCTCGCCAACACACAAAACGGGAATCAGGCCGGCACTACTGGCGGTGGCCAACTTGGCAGCGATGAGCTGGTCCGACTCTGCAAGATCGGTCCGCCTCTCCGAGTGCCCCAAGATCACCCAACCGCAACCCCACTCAATCAGCATGCTCGCCGATACCTCTCCCGTGTGGGCTCCGTTATCGTGCGCGGAGCAGTCCTGACCGGCTAGACCACAGCCGTGGGGCAGATCTGAGCAGGCGCCCAGATAAGGATGGGGAGGTGCTATGGCGGCAACCACGTCGGGCGAAGGCGCGTAAGCCAACGCGCGAGAAAAAGCATCAACCATCGCCAGGCTGCCATGCATTTTCCAATTACCGATGACGTACCGTTTATTCATGGGGGCTCAGCACAGAATGTCGCGCGGGAAGATACCAGACTGGGCGCCTTCTCTCACCCTTTCTCAATGGGACAATCGCTGTCAGCACCCCACTCGGCCCAGGAGCCATCGTATACAGCGACGTTCGAATGTCCGAGCTCGTTGAGCGCCAGCGCCAATATGCAGGCGGAAATACCGGATCCACAGGTGGTCACGACACTGGTTGCATCTGTGATGCCAACAGCGTCGAACAACTCCCTCAATTCCGCTAGTGGCTTCAGGCCTTGCCCGCCCTCCGCGACCAGGCGAGCGTAATGTAGGTTCCGCGAGGTGGGAACGTGGCCTGGCCTCACCCCCGGTCTGGGCTCTGCCTCCTCTCCCGCGAAGCGCGCGGGAGAACGCGCATCGAGGATCAAAGCATCACCGGTCGCCATTGCCGCTCGCACACGCGCCATATCGGCGACCCAATGCGACTGGTACTGGGCCGCGAAGCTTGGTTGTGATTCACTGGGTACCGTCTCTCCGGATTCGACAGGACAACCGGCCGCCCGCCAAGCCGGAAATCCGCCGGACAAAACACGCACCTGGACATGGCCGAACACACGGAACATCCACCAAGCCCGCGGCGCCGAAAACAGCCCCTTGCGATCATAGATAATGATCTGATCGTCACTACCTACTCCCAGCACCCCGACTTGCCGGGCAAACTGCTCAGCCGTGGGCAACATATGCGGGCACGCATGATTGCGATCTGAAATGGCATCGATATCGAAAAACCGCGCTCCTGGAATTCGCGCCGCGACATACTCCTGAAACGGATGGTGCGGCTCGCCCGGTAGATACCATGTGGCATCCAGCACCTTCACATCGCTACGCCCGAGGAGATGCTCTAGCTCTGGAACAGAGATCATTGTCTGCGCTGGCGCCATGTGGGCCCTCCGAGGGCAATACCTAAGACAAACGGGGTGCCCTCGCAGCGGCATCCCCGCCCCTGAAGGTGTGAGTCTAATCGCCGGTGAGCGGGTTGAAAATGGCACAGAGGCGGGGCTTCGATGCTGACGCTTTACGAAAACGGGTGATTTCCACGACGCAGGGTTTCCAATCGTCGGCCCCTGCGTTCACAATAGCGTCCCATTTTAAGAACCCAGCATGAGGAGAACCCCATGGCCGCGACAACTATTGCCTGCGCAGACGGCTTTGAACTTGGCGCCTACGAAGCAATGCCCTCGGGCACGCCCAAGGGCGCAGTGATGGTTATTCAAGAAATTTTTGGCGTGAATTCGCATATCCGCTCTGTGGTTGACGGCTATGCCGCCGAGGGTTTCTACGCGATAGCACCGGCCATCTTCGACCGCCTGGAACGTAACGTTGAGTTGGGCTACACCGAGGCCGACATGGGAACGGGCATCGAGCTGGCTTTCCAGAAGCTCGACATGGCGCAAACCCTTGCCGACCTGCAAGCGACCATCAGCGCTGCATCACAACACGGGAAAGTTGGGGTTGTCGGCTATTGCTTCGGGGGCTTACTCACCTGGCTGTCCAGCTGCAACCTGGATGGCGTAGCCGCAGCTTCTGCCTATTATGGTGGCGGCATTCCCGACAACGCCGAACTGACGCCAGCCTGTCCGATTATTCTTCACTTCGGTGAACTCGACGCGCATATTCCTATGGACTCAGTAGCCGCTCTGCAAAGCAAACAGCCCGATCTGCCAGTACACGTCTATGCCGCCGATCACGGCTTTAACTGCGACCAGCGTGGCTCCTATGACGCCGCCGCTGCCGCATTGGCAAAGGACCGCACGCTGGCGTTGTTTAACGCGGAGCTGGCTGGCTGAGCACCATCAAAATGCGAATCGGTATTATCGTTGGCAGTCACCGCAAGGACTCTCAGAGCGCAAAGGTAGGCAGGTTTATAGCGTCTGCGCTGGAGCGACGCAGCGGCGTCAGTCACTGGACGCTGGATTTGGGGAAGACACCCCTGCCCCTGTGGGACGAAGGGCTCTTTAGTCAGGGCGAGCAGTGGTCTGCGCTTCCGGCGCTGAAAGCGCAGCTCGATGACAGCGATGCATTTATTATGATCGCGCCAGAGTGGCACGGGATGGTGCCTGCCGCGCTGAAGAACTTCTTACTGCTGTGGGGCGCCGGGAGTGAACTGTCTCACAAACCCGCACTTCCCTGCGCCGTCTCAGCAGTCGACGGCGGCGCTTATGTCATAACCGAGTTACGCATGAGCAGCTACAAAAACAATCGCTTGTGCTGGCTGCCTGAAAACCTCATTGCCCGGCAGGTCAAAACTATTTGCAATGAGGATGAGAGGCTTAACGAAGAACCTCAACAAAAGGATTTCTCTGCGCGCTGCGAGTACACGATCGATGTGTTGATTGCCTATGCAAATGCTTTACGAGACGTCAGGGCGCTCGGCATATTCGATCACGAAACCTTCATGAATGGCGCGTAGTGCCCATCCCTACTGGTCACTCAGCGATCGGTATCCACCGCCGAAAAAGATCAGCGGGACGGCGTCCGTCGATTCAAAGGCAACAACCTCACCAACAATAATTTGGTGATCCCCGCCGGGATATACCGCGAAAGTACTGCAACTGAAATGAGCGAGGGCGTCGATCAGCTGAGGCTCGCCCTGCGCGCCCGCCGTGAAATGTTCCGGCAACGCCTCGTGCCCGCCCCGCTTGGCATAGTGTCCCGATAACCCAGCCTGCTCTTCGCGAAGCACGCTGATGCCAAAGTGCTGGCACTCGGTATACGTTTTCAGGTGGTCCGAGCTATTTTGAATGCTCCACAGCACGAGTGGCGGGTCTAGCGAGACCGAGGAGAAGGAATTTACCGTCGTCGCCAACGGACCGCGCTCACGGTCACTGACCGTCACCAAACAGACACCCGTGGCAAACTGACCCAATGTCTGTCGGAACGCGTTTACATCCATCGTTATTACCTTTTTTACCGCGCTTTTCTTACAGCGCATGGTTTTAATCCGCCGCCTCTGACAGCACTACCTATGGATCCACTGCCTTTGCGGTCGGCACTCCAGCGATTGCAAATCACTCATCGCTGCACACGCTAGCTATCAAGCCCACCCATCAAAATGTATTTGATCTCGAGGTAGTCATCGATACCGTACTTCGAGCCCTCGCGCCCTGAGCCCGATGCCTTAACGCCCCCAAAAGGGGCCATTTCATTAGAAATGATGCCCTCATTGATTCCGACCATGCCGTAATCCAAGGCCTCTGAAACGCGCCACACCCTGCCAATATCACGTGTGTAGAAATATGCAGCTAACCCAAACTCGGTGTCATTCGCCAAAGCGATCGCCTCTGCCTCATCGACAAACGAGGTTACGGGGGCCACGGGCCCGAAGATCTCATTGCGGAACACGGCCATATCCGGCGTAACACCGGTTAACACCGTGGGCATAAAGTAACAGGGGCCCAGTTCTGAGCGCGTTCCGCCCAGCGCAAGGTGGGCACCCGCTTCCGTAGAAAGGCGGACCAAGCGCTCTACGTCCTCTACGGCACCGACATTGACCAGCGGCCCTTGTTGCACCCCCTCTTCAAGGCCATCTCCCATCTTGAGTGCCGCGGTAGCAGTCACTAGCTTCTCCACGAATGCGTCGTGAATAGACGCCTGCACTAAAATCCGATTAGTGCAGACACAGGTCTGGCCACTGTTGCGGTACTTGGATATCAGCGCGCCCTGCACCGCGGCATCGATATCTGCATCCTCAAAGACAATAAAGGGCGCGTTGCCCCCCAATTCCATAGAGGTTCGCTTGAGTGTCGCGGCGCAAGCTTGCTCAAGACGAATACCGACCTCCGTCGAACCGGTGAAGGTGAGTTTCCTGACCAGCGGACTATCGGTAAGCACGGGCCCAATGTCAGAAGACGATCCCACCACAACATTCAGTACACCTGCGGGCACACCGGCGCGCTCGGCCAACTCCGCCATCGCCAGCGCGGACAACGGCGTCTCGGACGCGGGCTTGATCACAATCGTGCAGCCCGCCGCAAGCGCGGGGGCGGCCTTTCTCGCTATCATGGCATTCGGAAAATTCCAGGGGGTGATGGCGGCGACCACCCCTACCGGCTGCTTGATACACACCACCCGCTTATCACCCGAGGGCGCCGGAATAACGTCACCATCGATCCGCTTTGCCTGCTCACCGAACCATTCCATGAACGCGGCGCCGTAGGCGACTTCACCGCGGCTTTCGGCAAGCGGCTTGCCTTGCTCTGTGGTCATAATGACCGCGAGGTCCTCCTGATGCGCCATCATCAAGTCAAACCAGCGGCGCAACACCTGAGCGCGGGACTTAGCGGACAAATTGCGCCAGGATGACATGGCCTGATGTGCCGCGGCGATCGCGGCCTCAGCGCCAGCACGCCCCACTGTGTTTACCTCTGCGATGGTCTGACCGTTCGCTGGATTGGTCACTGCGAGCGTGCCTGTCCCAGCCGCGTGCCATTGCCCGTCGATGTAACAAGCGGTTCTCAATAAAGTCGGGTCTGAAAGCTTCATTGCCATGGTTTTCACTCGGGGCCAAGACGTCGGCCCACCGTAACATCAATAAAATCCGCGCGATGGCATAAGGACCGTTCGCTATGGGTCATCACCGGCGATGTAACAACGCACGCATCCTGCATCAATCACGTGCACCGCGCCAGATCCATATGAGTGATAAAAAGCCGAGGCGTGCCCTCATGAAGTGTCACGGAAAAGGTAGGGAAATTCCGTTTACGTCTCTATTGCTGATCTCGAATAGCGGTCTCACCGGAGACCCAGGCAGGCGCGATAAGGCGCCGCTTCCGGTCTGAAGCTAGCACCACTCCCGGCTCGTCTAATGCCGTGCGATCCCACAGCTCACACGTCACCTGCTTGTGTTTTTGATCTAATCCCTCGCAATAGTTACTGTAACGACAGAGCAATACTTCATCACCTCTACCCAGTCTTACCTTTTCAAACCAGTCGGGGTCAGCGAGCGCCTGACGTGCAAGTCCGACCACATCCGCCTTCCCCTCCTCAAGAAGTGCTTCTG
>Ga0255751_10002515_pt1 | contig 17094 bp, 29 predicted proteins | sample 071ome_20_FD_179951 | JGI IMG/M metagenome (GOLD analysis project Ga0255751, IMG submission 179951) | Coastal salt marsh microbial communities from the Groves Creek Marsh, Skidaway Island, Georgia - 071412BT metaG (version 2) | ecosystem: Environmental > Aquatic > Marine > Intertidal zone >...
ATCAATTGAAGTTCGTCGTGCAATGACAGACTACACTATGTCACGCACTATCGGCGACTTTACTAACACAGGTTCTACTTCAGGCACAGACACGAGTGCTAGAATTATGTTCTCACCAGAAACAGGCAAAGTACAACCAGTGATTGGTTACACACGTGGCCTGCGCACAATGGATGGTTATACAGAAGCAGGATCAATCCAAAGTGCAAGAACAGTAGCAGACACAGACAAAATGTATGGTTACGGTACTGTAGGTCTACGTGGCGATCTAGGACTAGTTGACTTTAGTGTTATGCATCACACAGACGGTGTTAATGATATTTCACTAGGCTTAGAAAAAGACACAGGCGATATTACTTGGAGAGTTGAGGGCACACGTTCAATGACAGAACTAGGTACAACTGATGCCGTTAGTGCGGGATTAGTTATTAAATTTTAAGTTAAATACCTAGATGGATATCGCATTAAGCATAGCACTTAGTCTACATTTAGGCTTTGAGGGCGATTACAATCGTTTTCACCCTCATTTACGTCTGCAAGAACAACACTACATTGCAGGAGCGTATTATAACTCAGAAAGTAAAATAAGCCCTTATATAGGAGGTAGATTTGAATACTACGATTTTGGCCTAGAGTTAGGATTAGTAGGCAACTATTCAGATGCAGATGTTGCACCGTATGCACGTGGCACTTACAAACAGTTCTTTGTAGCACCCGGCGTAGAAGGCAATAATGTAGGAATCGTTTTTGGTGTAGAGTTCCCAATTGGTAACTAAATACCCTGAGGGTGGATACTAACGAGATATTATAGCGTTACCCTCGCTTATTTCTAAAAATAGTATCCACCCTCAACCTCCCCAGATAAATACATTATGACGAAATGGATCACACATTGGACTGTGGCTTTTGTTACAGCCCTTATTATGATAGCTTTGCACTACAACGATGGCTCTGTTGTGCAAACTGCCCGGCTCAAGGCATTTGATCTAGTTCAACAAACAGATGAGCCAATTACCTCCCAAGATATTGCTGTCGTTACCATCGACGAGGCAGCCATTGAAATGTACGGTCAGTGGCCTTGGAAGCGAGATGTTTTAGCAGACATAGTTTGGAAACTTCGAGAAGCAGGTGCTGGTATCATTGTGATGCCTATGCTATTCTCAGAACCAGATAGACTTGGTGGAGATATGGCACTAGCCGAAGCACTTGTAGGAAACGGTGTAGTCATTGCCCAAACGGGAACTACGTCCGGTGTAAGCCGCAATGCTGTACCGCGTGGTGTTGCGAAGATAGGAGATCCAATTCCATTCTTGTTTGAATGGCCAGGGATGTTGGGCCCTATACCATTGTTAGGAGAAAACGCTGACGGTGTAGGCGTGTTGAACACGTTTCCAGAAATCGACGGCGTAGTACGTAGAGTACCGCTCCTTATGCGTATCGGTGAAGATACGTATCCGGCCATAGCAGTGGAAGTTATACGAACAGCAACTGGCAACCCTTCCTATCAGGTTAAGGCTAACCAAGGAGGCATTGAGGCTGTACGGGTTCCAGGTTATCCAATTATACGCACTGATCCTAACGCACAAATTTGGTTGCGTTGGAACAAACAGTTTGAAACTATCAGTGCCGCGGAGGATGATTTAAGCATCGTAGAAGGCAAAACTGTAATCCTAGGCGTAACAGCAGAAGGCATCGGTGGAATCATAGCGAGTCCGACTGGACCGCAGTATAACTATCTACCAGCGGCAGTAACATTACAAACAGTAATAGATGGCGATCAGATAGAACGTCCTTACTGGGCACTACTAGCAGAACTTGTGACAACGGCAGTCTTGGGCATAGCCCTTGTGCTACTTGCACGGTTTGCTCCTTACTGGTTAGTTGGAATTAAGATCGTTGTATTTGCGGGAGGACTCATTTATGGTGCATACTATGCGTGGGTAAACTATCTCTATTTGTTAGATATAACAATGCCGTTGGCAACAGTAATACTTGTTGGCCTACACGCAATATTCAATAGATTTGTAGCAGAATATTTTGAAAAGCAAAAGATCAAGAAACAGTTCGAAGGTTATGCTTCGCCGGCAGTAGTTAAAATACTACAAGAGAATCCAGACCTGATTAAGAAGGGTATCAAGAAAGATGTTAGTATTGTATTTTCAGACCTACGTGGGTTTACTCCACTAGGAGAATCATTCGGCGACGATGTACAAGGCCTAACAAAACTAATGAATGGATATATGGACAGCATTACACAACCTGTACTTGATGCAGATGGTATGATTATTAAGTATATAGGTGATGCAAGCATGCACATACACAATGCACCTGTAGACGATCCAGATCATCCTGCGACAGCAGTTCGTGTTGCTATCAAAATGCTGAGAGCAGTAGATAAATTTAATGAAGAAGTTGTTATACCTTCAGGTAGGCCTAAAGTAGGAATGGGTGCTGGCATGAATAGCGGTAAGGGATTTATCGGAGAAATGGGTAGCACCAAACGTCATAGTTATGATATACTAGGTGATGCAGTTAGCACAGCAGCCCGTATTGAAAGTAAATGTAAAGAGTATGGATGCTTGTTGTTAATAGGGGGTGCAACTGTAGAACGTTGTGATCCGGAAGAGTTTTTCTTTGTAAAAATAGATAGTCTTGTTGCAAAAGGCAAAACAGACGCTGTTGACATTTACACAGTACTAGATAACACCAAGTCGCATTATAAAGCAAGCAGACGTAGGCATAACGGTATGCATAAACTTTATGTAGAACGTAGGTGGGACGAAGCAATAGAGGAATGTAAAAAACTTACAGGCCAATTTGAAGGTCGTTTAGATGATTATTACGAAATGTGGATCAAACGTTGTAATGAAATGCGTTATACAGAATTACCAGATGACTGGGATGGACGCTATATAGCAACTACAAAATAATACATACTATAGACAGCATTATTAGTAAAGCAACAACTAGGCCTGCACCTATTCCGGCGATAATATCTGCGTATTTACAAAGTTTACTAGCTCTAGGTATTAACATTTATTTACACTTACATTTAGTGCAAACATCATTTACACATTTTTCACAATCTGGTCTATAACAATGGCAGTTATGTCCGCAATTTTTGCAGGTCCTTTTATCACTTATCATTTATCGTCTCCGGTACTATCAAATCCTTTACTAAAACTTTTATATTTGTGTAATAAGTCTTCTAAATTATCTATGTCAGTCTGATCTGCAACTTTTTTAATATCTCCTTGATATTCTAAAACCATAGACAATTTTGTATTAAGACGAATCATATCGTTATCTAGCATACGAATACGATCAACTAATTTAATTAGAGTGCTACTTGCTTCTCCGATCTTAGGATTAATTTCTGTAGTTACCCATTTCCAAACGTAGAAAATAAAATAGCCCATTCCCATCGCAGCAATGATCGGAAATCCGTAATCACTAATCGCTTGTCCTATATCCATCTTGTTTGCCCTCTTCATATTTTGTTACCATAGAAGTTAATGCATCGGTTTTATGTAGCCACCCATCTTCTCCTACAATATAAACTTCGCCCGGTCTATACAGTGCGTAACCTTTATCACTGCCGTCTTTGTTTTTGCCCATAACTTCCTCGTCCCAATCGCCCTTGACACGAAATCTGTTAAGTCCGCTTTCTACTATATAATCTATCCAAAACATTAATCTCTCCTAGCATCTTCTTTACCCTCATTTGCCGCTATCCTGTCGATATTCGGCCTTATACTAAGAACATAACTAAGCAAAGCATCAATTTTGACTAGATCATTGTTCATTGTTTGCACTCTATTATCAAGCGCACCAATAATATTTTTTAAACCATTTACGCCGCCTGTAACTCCTGCAAGAATAAACTTTAGTGTAAGAAAAACAAAATATCCAGCAGCTAAACTGCCAGCTATCGGAAATCCTACTTCACTTACTAATGTTAAAAAGTCCATACTTAACCCTCTGTACTATAATGTATTTACCAAAATAAATTTTCAAAAAAGGTTGACAAATTAAATACAACCTGTTATAGTTACTATACTAAACTTATAGGAGAAAAAATAGTATGATTGAAGGCTTTAGACCGCCAAGTGTAACATTTCGTACAAGAGTACGTGATGAAAGTATTGAAGGACCTAATCCTTTTAGATGGCAAGATGTTACTAGTGAAGATTTATTTGCAGGTAAAAGAGTAGTATTGTTTAGTTTACCGGGTGCATTTACACCTACATGTTCTACCTACCAGTTACCAGGTTTTGAAGAAAACTATGATGCAATTCGTAATATGGACATTGACGAAGTTTACTGTATTTCCGTTAACGATGCCTTTGTCATGAATGCTTGGGCAAAAGCACAAGACATCCAAAACGTAAAAGTTATTCCAGATGGATCAGGTAACTTTACACGTTATATGGGAATGTTGATTGGTAAAAATCATTTAGGTTTCGGAAATCGTAGTTGGAGATACATGTGCATCATGAATGATGGTGTTGTAGAAAAATGGTGGCAAGAACCTGGCATTAACAATGACGGGACCGACGACGATCCATACGAGCAAACTACTCCAGAAAACTGTATTGGTTATTTAGAGTCTAATTAATGGATTACGAATACTACGATTGGAATAATTTGATCGACGAGGATTCTCGTAAACGTATGAGGATGAACGTAGAGCAACTTATAACAAATGGACAATATTTTACAAATAGTCCTAAGTTTCAAACCAACGTAAATGTATTCGGTTTACAAATGCCAGATTGGATGAATCTAAAGATGAGTTTTATCTGGAGTTGTTTTGCATTTTTAGGAAAAGAGGTGCAAATTAAACAAATACAATCTTGGAGTTATCAAACTAGTTTAAGAAATGCAGAGGACAGAGACATCCTTTGGCATCATCATAATCATGACACTAGCACAACAACAGTTAGTGGTGTTTACTATTTGTACCTACCAAGTGATGTTGAAAATTTAGAAAAAGCGGGAACAGAACTTGCTCCTAATGGAGTTGATGCAGAAGGCAAATATTTTGTTCCGTGGAAGACAGGTTATTGGATGGTTTACCCTGGAAAAATTTGGCATAGACCAGGAGTATTACAATCACAAAAAGACCGTTATATTGTAGCAGCCGACATGGAGTTTTAAATGGCAACCTCAGAAGAAAAACAAGAACTTGTAGAAAAAATCAAAGGTCCTAGATACTATCGTATCCTTCTTACGGGGTATGGTGGTGAAAGTGCTTACATGAGTATCTCAAAAGAAGCACATGACTTTTGGGCACCTATCTGCGAAGAACACGGAGATAACGATCTTGTAGCATATATGGCAAGTGACGACGGTGAAGAACCAGAGTACGATGAAATTGATAGTGTACCTGAAGAAGCACAGTTCTTGCATGATAAGGACGATGACAACTACAAGCGTCCTTGGTACGAATCGCATACAGAGTTTGAGCATTCCTATGGTGTAGAGTATAGTTCTGCATATATGGATATTGATGAAGTTGAAGATGATGAATATAGTTCTAAACACATCTGTGAAGTTATGTCACGTGAAAGTGTATCAGAGTTAAGTGAAAAATTAGGTGAAGACAGTAACTGGGAATTCGAACTCGTTGAAATGGGTGTTTGCGAAGAACATGACGGTTACATCGCACAATTGTACTCAAGTGAAAAAGGCACATTCTTTGACGGCATTATTGAAACTGTTGGAGACTTCGACCCAAAGAAACTAAAGTTTTATACTACAGAGTTTCTAAATGGTGAAGACACTATTACTAGTGTAGAGTACGATGGTGTTGAAATTGACAATGCAGGTGGTGATACTAACGGAAAAGGTTATTATGCTAGTGTTTGGTTAGGGTAAATATGTTATGACAGAAAACAAAAAATACATTTATAAAGCAGAAGAAATCTTTGAAGAAATTCCTGATGATCCTGAAAATGTACACATGAAAATTCCAGACGATATTGCAGAAGAAGCAGGGATCAAACCCGGCGATACTGTAAAAATTCTTTGGGGGGATCAAGGCAGTATCATAATACAAAAAGTGGAAAAGGAGAATAATGGCTAAAAACAAAGATCTGTTCGAAATGGAGGGCGAGATTATAGATGTTTTGCCCAACCAAACATTTAAAGTAGAATTCGAAAACGGACACCAAGCAGTATGCTATACTGGTGGCAAAATGCGGCAATTTAGAATTAGACTAGTACAAGGTGACAGAGTAAAAGTTGAAATGACCCCGTACGATTTAGAAAAAGGCCGCATAATTTTTAGACTTTAGCCAATTTGTTTGACAAAAAAGTGTATGATGTTATTATATATATAATAGCAAAGGAGATCTTATGATTACTGTACGCGGCGGCTCTAGAACGCAGAGAAAGCATACGAAAAGCATAGCTGAGTTTTGTATTGCTAAATTATTGCCCAGACATCAAAACTTAGACATAGATATTAATATAAAAAGTTTTGGCAAGGATAATAATTATGGTTATTGCTTACCTGTTGACGATAGCGCTCATCCAAAAGAATTTGAAATTGAAGTAAACAAATCTATGCGTCTACGCAGACTGTTAGAAACAGTCGCACATGAGTTAGTACACGTAAAACAATTTGCAAGAGGCGAATTGTATGAAAGCACACGTCAAGGTAAACACCGTTGGCAAGGAGAATGGTTAGACGAAGATCCAGATTATTGGGACCGTCCTTGGGAGATAGAAGCGCACGGCCGCGAAGTAGGATTATTTGTTCGCTGGGCAGAAAAAGAAGATCTTGCTCATAAAAGATGGACACAAGACTCTTGACTTTTACGAATATATAAACTATATTAGTAATGTAGGCAAAGGAAAGGCACACTATGAAAAAACATCATACCGTTATGTATTGGTATACAACTCCACTTAATAGAAATGTATTCCGTGTAAAAAATGGATCTGCCAGACGTATGGCAGAATCTGCATACGAAGCAGCAGAAATTCGTATTAAAGAACAAATTACAGCAGCTAACTCTGCTGATCCCTATGAAATCCTACATGTAGAAGATGTTAGCGACAAATGCGAGACGGGTGAAAAACATGAAAGCCTCAGCTTACTACGTCAGCTAGAGCAAAGCTGGTTACACGGAAAACAAAAACGTTTGGGTATGTGGGTACCTAGTGACAATAGTGCAAGCGAATGGTTTCACGATACAAAGAAAGAATCTGTTGATAATGTAGTTGAAATAGGTAAACAACTTATTAACGAATGGAGGCACGGAGTTGCAAGACCTAATGCATACTTAATGCGCCAAGAGCAACAAGATTGTCACGACATGATTGTAGACTATTTTAATAGTGGTGGCGACAAATTTCTAATGAACGCCAAGATGCGTTTTGGTAAAACATTTGTAACACTACAAGCACTAAAAACTTTAGGTATCAAACGTGCTTTAGTGCTAACATATAAGCCTGCTGTAGATGCAAGTTGGAGAGAGGACTTAGAGTCGCATATTGACTTTGACGGATGGGAATACACTAGTGCCAAAGACCATAGTACTGCAAATCCAATTGACTTGAAAGGTGATGCAGATGTTGAAGTGTTGTTTGGTAGTTTCCAGGACGCTAATGAGTTTAATAAGCCTAAATGGAAAAACGCAATAAACTATCACTATGATGTAATTGTTATTGACGAGATGCACTATGGAAGTGCTACAGACCGTGCTAAACAAACACTTGAAAATTTAAGTTTTGATAAAATTCTGTATGTAAGTGGTACGCCGTTAAAAGCATTAATGAGTGGCGAGTTTTTAGAAGAAGAAGTATATACTTGGGGTTATGCAGACGAACAAAAGAAACGCAAGGCAGAAAAGGAACTAGGGTGGGAAACCGACATTTATCGTTGGTTGCCTGAGATGCAATTTATGACCTTTGAAGTTTGCGAAGAAGCTAAGAAGCAAACACGTTTTTATGATGACGAAGAAGGCTTTACAATGACAAAAATGTTTGGCTCGGAAGATGGTGAAACATTTATTGATCAAGCAAGCGTAAAACTATTTGTCGATCAAATGTTTGGGCGTAATGTTAAAAAGACACAAAGTCCTATTCGTAGTTGTGCTGTAGATCACATGCTATTTGTTATGCCTCCTAACGTAAACAGTGCTACAGCCTTTAGTAAACTGTTAGAACAAAGTGTAGGAGACCAGTACAAAATAATTAATGTAAGTGGTGATAATATACGCAGTTTACAAACTGTTAAAGATCTAATACTGGCCAATGATAAAACAATTACTGTTACATGTGGACGTTTTAATACAGGTGTAACTGTTCCGGAATGGGATATGGTGTGTATGCTCGACGACACTCGAGCACCAGAGACATATTTTCAGACTATCTTCCGTTGTCAAAGTCCGGATTCTAAACGTGGTAAGGAACTATGCACAGTTGTTGATTTTAATCCACAACGCTGTTTGGAAATGATTTATGAGTATGCAGATTTTACTGCTAAAAAGGGACAAAGCACTCAGGCAGCAGTACGTGAGTTTTTAGACTTTGCCCCTGTGCTAGATCATACTGGTAATAAGCCTGTACAGATTGATGTTAATACTATTTTAAACTTTATGAGTGAAACAGGCACCTATTACGAACGTTTTGGTAGCAATGCAATGCTCAATTGGAGTTTGTTAGAAAATGTAAAAAACAAGTTTTACGGTATTACTGCTGATCCTTCTACGATGAAAAAAACAAATCCTGCAGGGTTTAATGATCTTGATAGAGGAAAAAACTTTGCATCAAATGGCCAAAAGACAAAAGCTGAAATCAATCAGGAACGCAAAGAATTAAAAGAGCTTCGAATGCGTGTTCTAACAATGTTGCGTAAGCTTCCTACATATTTGTTTTTAGAAAATAAAACCATTGACAGCATTGACGATATCATGTATACTAATAATGTAGAGTTGTTTAAGCAAACAGTAGGGCTATCAATAGAGGACTTTAACGAACTATGCTCAGGTTTTATCAAAGTAGAAAGACTGAATCGATGCATCATGGCGTACAACCAGATCGAGCAGATGTAGACAAGATTATCCGCAAAATTTCACTCTTACACAGTGTTAGTGCAGAAACTCCTACAGACACAAGGTTAGTACAAGAAGTTGTAGACAGTTTAGACATCAACTGGAACAATAGTGATCTTAAATTTTACGATCCAGCATGTGGCAGGGGCAATTTCCTGTTAGTGTTGTTTAAGAAATTATTAGAGCATGGACATACACCAGAGCACATTGTAACTAATATGCTTTACGGTTCAGATATTTCTTTTGTGCAAAGTGCTATTGCTACAAAAGCCTTAATGCTAATATCAAATGTGACACCTAACATATATACAGAAGATGCTCTTGTAAAGGAAGAAACTATGAAATTCGATTGTGTAATCACAAATCCGCCTTATCAAAATCCAGGTAAAAGTAGAGGACAAAAACTTTGGTATAAGTTTGTTTTCAAATGTAACAATCTTGTAAAAGATGATGGTTACCTTGCAATGGTTACTCCTACAAGTTGGATTAGAGGCGGAGTCAATCATGGTAAAGAAGGTGTACTAAAAGATATCTTTGGAAAAAAACAATTGGTTGTAGCAGCGTTTGATAACATTACAAAAAAATACTTTCCTAAAGTAGGCATTGATATTGGTTGGTGGGTTATGAAAAACGAACCAGTACATACTAAAACAAAAATGATTTTACAGGATTGTGTGAAACATATCGACCTTAAAGATGTTGAAGTTATGAGTCCTGTTGCTGATAGTAGAGCTATTGGTATTTTGGAAAAGTTTATAGATGATAGGCACAAAAAAGAAGATATCATTTATTTTAACTACAAAAATCCAGACTTAGATATTGAGTCAAGCGAAGCAACTGCAACTCATAGTGTTAAGCACTGGGTACATGGTTGTACACAAAAAAGCAATGATACTTATACATATCTTGAAAGTCGGTTTAATGACAAACTAGACTTTAAGAAAATTATGTTTGTAATTGGTTCTAGATATTGGCAGCCGCAAGTTGATATGCAAGGCTTAGGTGTAGTAGCCCAAGGGTTTGCTATACCTATTAAAGATAATTGGACCAAACCTGGTATTTTAAGTGTATACGAAAGTAAATTGTGGCGACTAATTAACTTTAACTTTCAGCTACAGCAAAATGGTTTTATGAAAAACGCAATTGTAAGAAAAACTCCAGCAATGGATATGTCAAAGGTGTGGACAGATGATGAAATTTATAAACACTTCGGATTTACGCAAGACGAGATCGACTACATTGAAGACCTTGTTAAGTGATATAATATCTCATCTTAGAGATAGAGTATATATGAGCGGAGTTGAGAGAGACGAACTTCGTATTAAATCTACAGGCGAAGTGTTTACGCCTACAGATTTAGTACAAACTGTGCTAGATAAACTTCCTAAAGAGCTTTTTACAGACAGTACAAAAACATTTCTAGATCCTGCATGTGGTGATGGACAGTTTTTAAGTGAGATACTTGTACGCAAACTAGAAAACGGTATAGACTTCGAAACCGCATTAAGTTCAATATATGGTGTAGATATAATGGAAGATAATATCGAACTGTGTCGCGAGCGGTTGTTATGTGGTCGAGAAGATTTGCGCCACATAGTAGAAAGTAATATTGTTGTTGCAGATGGATTAGATTATGATTATCTTTTTGGAAAACCAGAAACTTTTGGCCCAAACAATATGTTCGAAATCTGCCCAGCTTGTGGTTCTTTAGGTTGACAACTAAATTCTTTGGTGCTATAGTATATACATACTTAGGCAAAAACAAAGAGGCATATAATGGCACAACTTCCAGATCCAAATACCCTTGATTGGGGTTCGATGAGCAAAGCAGAGTTCAAGCGTTGGGAACTCGAATACGAGCTTGCAGACGAAAATCCAAGCATTACTATTGCAGGTAATAAGCATTCTTTTGTTCCTCCTAAGACTGTAAAACTTACAGATGCTCTTGCTGTTGCATATGCGGCTTACCGTATTAACAACGAAACCTACATCAAAGACACTCGTCGCTTCAGCGAAGAAGAAAACAAGACACAATTTGATAACAAGAGCCTTGTGCGTTATTACTGGACTAAGAAACTGAACATGAGTGACGCACAGTATCTTCCTACAGACTTTAAAATGTTTGAGCCTACGGAAGAAGATTATGCAAGTGTACAAGAAGCACTCAAGTGGATGAAGCGTTATGTAATGCTTGGCTTAGGTGAGCTTGACAGTTTTAAAGCAGACATGGTTAAAGAACTATCGCAAGACGAAGTTAAGGTTATGGGCATGGGTCGTGTTGCATTTGCTCCAGAGTTTATCAAACGTGATCAGCACGAAAACGGTCTTAAGAAAGAGATAAGAGTTGAATACCGTGATAGTCAGCACTTAGGCAAAGAAAAAGATAATGTAGAGGCTGTAATAAAAATTCTTGACAAGCGTTACAGCTCACAGTGGGAGTCATACAATTTTACTGCTGTTACTACAGACGGCAATCTTGTTTCTTATATGAACAAGTTTGATCAAGAGATTGGCAGTATGAAACGTATTAAAGCCAAAGTAAAAGCACAAACAAAAAACAAACTGTTTAGTGCAAATGAAACTCGTTTAAACTATGTAAAACTCTACAAGGTGTGATATGATTTATACATGGGAAATATATACTAATACTGGTAAGTTTTTAGGTTATGAGTACAGCATATCGGAATATGGTGCTAGAGAAGCGGCCTTTAACAAATATGGTAGTGCAAGTGCATATAGTGGCTTAGGAATGAATAACATAATTGCGAAAAGGATAAACTAATGGATCTTTGGGTAAACGAATTTTGGCTTCTGTTTACTGCAATACTTTTTACTATTGTAGGCTATTGGTTTGGAAAAAAGTCGGGTTTATCAGAGCTTGTAGAAATTATAATCGACAGTCTTATAGAACAAGGATATGTTAAAGTAAAAGGTTTCGGCTCAGAAACAGAACTTATTCCTTGGAAGGATTGGTGCGATGATAAAAGTTCAGGGAAAGATTCCTAGAAAAATTTACCTAGCTTGTAGCGGCGGGGTTGATAGTATGGTTGCGTTAGACTTTCTGAAAAGAAGTCACGATGTAACGGTTTTACATTATAACCATGGTACAGATTTTGGAAATAAAGCAGAACAGTGGTTAATTAATTATTGTAATACAAATAACATCAATTATATTGTAGATAGAAACCATGAAGAAATTTGTCCAAAAGGCAAAAGCAAAGAAGCATGGTGGCGTGAAAAACGATATAGATTTTTTGACTCTTATCCTGGATATCCAATTGTTACTGCGCACCATTTAGACGATTGCGTAGAAACTTGGGTTTGGAGCAGTATGCATGGTACAGGAAAAATTATTCCATACAAAAGAAATCATATCATCCGTCCATTTAGGTTAAATAGAAAACGTGAGTTCCAACTTTGGGCTAACCTAAAGAATGTTTCTTATATAGAAGACGATAGCAATAAAGATATATGTTATACTAGAAACTATATTAGACATGAAATGATGCCACATGTACTAAAAGTAAATCCAGGCATTTATAAGACTGTTGGCAAAAAAGTAAAGGAAAATAAATGACTAAAGAGCTAACAACGTTTGAGAATAGTTTAGATGAAGACGATTGGGGTTTGATTATCGGCAATGATGGTAGCCTTAAAGGATTGTTTATACCAGAAGGATCTGATGATGATGAAGTTCCGGAAGCTATAATTGAGATTTGTAAAAAATATTTTGGTATAGATCCTACAGAAGAGGTAACATTTCATTGATTAATTACATAGATAAAAATAATATGACTCCACAAGAAATTTTTGAATATAAACAACGCTGGAAACCAGGACATGTGGTTGACGTACACAGTGACTTGGATGTAGAATGTAAAGACTGGTGTAGGAAAAACCTAAACCGTTGGGAGTGGAGCATGGACACATACACATATGTTTATGCTCACACATTTAGATTCGAACTGGAAGAACATGCTTATCAGTTTAGAATGAAGTTTAAGGATTGGGTAGATAAAGGTAAAGTATGAAAGTTGGACTAAGTTTTAGTCGCTGCATGGCAGACATTTACACAGGCAAAGTAGACGAACAGGATGTATTGGTAATTATTTGTCGTACAGACTTTGATCCACACAATGATAACCATTGGAATGCCATCTGGGAAGGCTACATTTATGGTGGATTAAGCCATCCTGAATGGGCAGACTTTGCAGACGAGTACGTCGACTTTAGGCGTATGGCTATTAGATTGTATGACAAAGGATTAATACATCAACCACGACAGTTTGGTGCTCATCCTCCTCGTATGCCTTACTACTGGTTAGAGTGTTTTGTGCCAGAAGATGAAATGAATCCTGCACAGCAGAAAGCGTGGGACAACTATAAGATGATTACAGGACTATCATAATGTATGCAGTAATGGTGTGTCTTGACGGCAAAGATGATTGGATTTATATTACTAAGCAAACAGAACACTGTTGGGACTTGCAACCAGAACTGTTTGAAGATGCGCACGAAGCAATGGAATTTGCAAAAACATTCCAGCATCCTGATAAGCCAGAAATGGTAATGGTAGTAGATTATTATGAAGATTAATATTGAAAACTATACTGATGACGGCGAAGATCAAGTAGTAGAAGTACAGATTGATCCTTGGGACACATGGAGCATGGACTACACACTTGCTCCTATTATCCTTCCTATGCTTCGTCAGTTGAAAGAAACTAAACACGGTGCTCCTAATGTTGATGACGACGATGTACCAGAACAGTTACGTTCAACGTCAGCACCTTTTAAGGATAATGAGTGGGACACAGACATGTTTCATTTCGATCGTTGGGACTGGGTGTTGGATGAAATGATATATGCGTTTGATTGCAAAGCAAACAAAGACGATGTGTTCATGCGTTTTGATATAAACGATCGAGACGGAATGAACAAAGAACAAGAACGTATTTCAAATGGGTTTCGACTGTTTGGAAAATATTATGAAAGTTTGTGGGATTGATATATGAGTGATATGTTTGAAGTAGATGACGAGGCAATCCGCAACCTTGTCCTACTAGCAAAAGAGTGCGAAACTGTAGACCCAATTGACTGGGGTGAACTTAATATTACAGAAGAACAAGCCTATATAATGATGGCAACACATGTTCTTGAAATGGAAAGAAATCACTTGACAGATGGAGCAATTATTGTTAAACTACTAGTAGAAAACTTTGTATTAAATTTAAAACTGTTAGGAAAACAATGAGAACAATCGTAGATAATAAAGCTATGCTTACTAACACGATGACTGATGTAAGCGTAGAATCTGAAGTGGACAACTTTAAAGAGCATAAGTCGTTTAATGCTTTTGTTGCTACTAATAAAATACAAATGAACTGGAACGGACGAGTGTATGTCGGCAATGCGCACGGCATGGAATTTACATCAGAAGGTCCGCGTGTACGTTATATTAAGGAGAGTCGTTAATGCCTATACCAGAAAGAGTTTATGTTCCAGCAAGTAGAGATCCTGGCAAAGGACATTTTTATGTGAGTTTAATTAAAAGTGGTTTACGTTTAGCAGGCTGTTTAATTGCTGCTTACACAGGATCGGTTGTAACATTAGCATTATTTTTTGCTGGTGCAGAATTTTTAGGAATTGCAGAGGAGATAGTATAATGCCACTAATTCCAATGGTCGTTGAGCAAGAGCAACGCGGAGAACGTTCTTACGATATTTACAGTCGTTTAATGAAAGATCGTATTGTGATGCTACAAGGAGTTGTAGAAGATTATAGTGCAAATTTAATTGTAGCACAACTATTGTATTTAGAAAGCGTAAATGCAGACAAGCCTGTTAAAATGTTTATTAATTCTCCTGGAGGTAGTGTAACAGCAGGCCTTGCAATTTACGATACTATGCAGTTTATTAAATGCCCTGTGCATACCTATGTAATGGGTCAAGCGTGTTCTATGGGATCGTTTTTAGCACAGGCAGGAGAAGCAGGCAAGAGATTTGTATTACCCGAGTCACGTACAATGATCCACCGTGTTAGTTCTGGTACTCCTGGCACAAGTGGCAGTGTGCATGTGCAAGAACTTCAGTTTGAAGACGCAAAGCGTCATTACGAAGAGTCGCAAAAAATTAATAAGCGTCTAACAGAACTTTATGTTAAGCATAATACAGCAGGTAAGACTTATGAAGAACTATTTGAAACAATGAAGTTTGACACTTTTTTAACAGCACAGGAGGCAGTTGACAATGGATTCGCAGACAAAGTCATCACAAGTCGCTGATACAGTAGCAGCAATTAAAGGTATACCCACAAAAGAAGAACTGTATAATCTTTTAAAGAACGAAATTGTGGAAATTACCTTTACAAAATTAAATGGTGAAGAACGTGTGATGCCTTGTACATTACAAGAATCTTTTTTACCTCCAGCCAAAAAAGATGATCCTCTTACACAAAAAAAAGTGCGTGAAATTTCGGATAAGGTTATTGCTGTTTGGGCTATTGAAAGCAAAGGTTTTCGTAGTTTTAGATATGATCGTGTAAAAAATGTTAAGGTAATGAAATTATACGATTATTATGGAGCAAACTAATTGAAAAAGATTACGGTAATTGGTAGAGGAACAGCAGGCTGTATTAGTGTAGCCTGTCTAGCAAATATTTCCAATTATCATAACTTTGAAATAGAATGGATATACGATCCTGACATCAGTCCACAAGCAGTAGGTGAAGGAACTACTTTAGACGTTGTCAACATGCTAGGTGAAAGTATAGGATTTGGCTGGCCTGATTTAAATACGATAGATGGTAATTATAAAAGTGGAATCCGCAAAATAGGATACGGCAAAGATGTCGACTATATCCACAAGTTTAACACTCCAGATGTTGCAATGCATTTTAATGCAGTAAAATTGCAAGATTTTATAGAACAACGCATCAAAGAAAATTATAAAAACATTACAATAATACGTGACAACATTCATAATATAAAAATCACAAGCGACTATGTAATAGATTGTTCCGGTAAACCTACAGACTATTCTGATTTTGTGTTAACAAAATATATACCCGTTAATAGCGTACACGTAACCCAATGCTATTGGGACAGGCCTATGTTCGATTATACTCTTACAGTTGCTCGCCCGTATGGTTGGGTGTGGGGTATTCCACTACAAAATAGATGTAGTATAGGCTACATGTACAATGATACAATTAGCTCATTAGATGAAGTAAAAACAGATGTATGTGAAATTTTTGAAGATTTCCATTTGACACCTAGCTTCGACACTAATAGTTTTAGTTTTAAAAATTATTATAAAAAACAAAATTTTACTGAAACAAAATGTTTTAATGGTAATGCATCTTTCTTTTTAGAACCCTTAGAAGCAACATCTATAAGCACAATGATTACTGTTGCTCGTTTAGCAGCAGGATATGTGCTAGGCATACACAGTTTATCCCACATCAATGCAGTTTATGATATAAAAATTAAACAAATAGAAAATATGATAAACATGCACTACCTTGCAGGAAGTAAATACAACACAGAGTTCTGGAGTGAAGCAACCCGTAATGCTCAAGAATTATATAGCACACGGTTTTATGATGATAAAGAGTTTTTAGAATTTTATCAAAATGTAAAAAACAGTGACAATTCTATAAAAAATAGGTTGACTTCCAAGGAGTTTTTATCGTATAATAATGATACAGAATACGGTACTTGGAGTTTGCATTCATGGTATCAAAACATAAAAGCGTTGGCTTTAGAAGAAACTTTAGATAGTTTCACACAAAGGTGAAAGGACAAATGAAAAAACTTTTGACAACAGTAAGTTTAATTTTAGCGACGGCGGCGCCCGCTCTTGCTGAAGGTAATAGTAGAGCTACTATCCAAGATCATTATACAACCAAGGTTTATGAAACACCTTATACTCAAGATGTTTGTAAAACTGTAGATGTACCTATATACGGACGTCGAGGCGGCGGCGCTTCGGCAGCTGATGTTTTGGGTGGAATGATTATTGGTGGACTT